>VOFH01000761.1_pt1 | contig 18000 bp, 30 predicted proteins | sample 5384091 | NCBI WGS metagenome assembly VOFH01 (sample SAMN12384727, study PRJNA508395) | human gut metagenome | isolation source: healthy gut G | host: Homo sapiens
CACGTAGGATAAATTTTTCATGTGCAAGGAAGCTGAGTGAGGCGATGCCGGTAGCATCGTCGATTGAAGCTGACGCGGCAGATGGAAATTTAGACAAGTGAAAGGGGCGGATAATTATTGTGGATTATACTACCACTCATTGACTGTCTGTATTTTCAGGCAGAGGATCAGTTACCGGCACCTGGATGGATTTCACCTTCACACCTTTAACTTTTCCCAGCATCTCCTGCAAAGGAGCTGATCTCATTCTGGGTTCCATGAAGTACAACACTGACTACTGATACGCCGTATTCGCGGCAGGAACTCCCAGTCTTGCGATGATCATGTGGGCACGCAGGTGGAGCTTTTCGTTCATAATGGAAACAGATTCGGGTCACTTATAATACAGCTGATGACAGCTAAACGGTCTTTCATGGATGATAGTTCCTTTCTGAAGGGGATCTTTTTGGACTATGCTGTGTGACGGTCAGACTTAGAACCCAAGAGTATCATTTACCAGTATCACATGGATCCTGTCTTTGTGTCTGGAGTATCTTGTAATAAGGAACTGGCAGCAGATAGTGTCCGGGGATTTGCAGTCAAAGCATTTTCCGGTCTCTTTACATGGGGGTTTAATATCGAATCTCTGGGCATTGGCAGGTGCAGCAATATTTCTGGCACGTTTCATGGCACTGTCAAGGTCGCTGCAGATCTTGTTTATTCCCACAATGAAAGATCACTTTTTAGGACCCTGGGCAATACAGGAAACGCGGTTGGAGTTGCCATCAATATTTATTAAGATACCGTCATCTGTAAGGGCATTTGCACTGGAAAGAAAAACATCTGCATTGTAAGCAGCCATAAGTCCTTCTCTGGGCTCCATTTTATAGCGGTCGATATAATTGTAATTTCCTGCTTCAAGGGCTTTGATAAGTCCGATCTCATGGGCACTCATGCAGCCTCCCATGGCAATACTGCTTCCTGTGGGATCAGCTCTAATGCCTGTTTTAAGGCAGCTTCTTTGCTTGGGGCATAGTAGCCGGACATGTTACGTGACTGAAGACCCTTGATCACAGTCTGTGCCAGACATTCATTTCTCTTTTTCACATTTTCGTCCATAGTGGGTTCCTCCTGTATTCTGGATAATTTTTTCAATAACCTTATTAATAACCTCATTTTAGCAGAAATTGCATAAAAATCCACTTATTTTTTGTAAAGAGGATTCATCTTGCAGGATGAATGGCAGATGTTTATAATAAACGTAGAAGAAAAAACAGATAATAACAGGTAAAGACGATATAAAAACAGAGCAGGGAAGGAAAAGGGATAAAACATGTCAGATACAGAATATGGAGCAGCGCTAAAGCTGGGCAAAAAAACAGTACCAGGATTCAGTGGCAAAAGGAGAATATCCTTATCTTCCGGTGTTAGATGAAGCCTTATCTTATACGGAAATCGTATCACAGGTGTCATTGGGGACGATGGATATACCATTGTCGAAGCTGGTGGGAACTAAGACAGCGGAACGGTCTATTTCTTTTGCAAATAATTTTATGCCGCTTCTTACAGAACGTTCTGAGTTTGCTATTAAATGGCAGAACCTCTACAATTACCAGGTAGAAGACGGCATCAATGATCCTATAGTGGCATATGAGTTTATGAACCGTTTTTATGTCCAGGAGGGAAATAAAAGGGTCAGTGTCATGAAATATCTGGGGGCCTACAGCATTCCCGGAACAGTGATCCGCCTGATCCCGAAACGTACGGATGATCTGGAAAACCGGCTGTATTATGAATTTCTGGATTTTTATAAGGTTTCATCCAACTGTGATGTGTGGTTCAGCAAGGAAGGAAGATATAACGAACTTTTTAAAGCTGATGGGATTGAAACCGGATCAGATATGGACGGAGGAAGAACGGATATATTTCCGCTCTGCTTATGGCCGTTTTGCAAAGGCTTTCCAGATGGCTCATGGAGACAGGCTGAAGCTTACAGAGGGAGATGCATTTTTAGTATATATTGAAGTTTACGGATATGATAATGTAAAGGGACAGACAGAACGGGAGATGTATCGTGCGCTGATGCGCATCTGGGAAGAGATCCAGCTGGCTAACAGGGGAAATAAAATTGAGCTGATCCAGGATCCTCAGGAAGTAGAAGAAGATAAAAAAACCGGCTATTTTAAAATGGTTCCTTCCCAGGAAGAGATCCCCAGTGGATTAAAAAGTAGGCTTTATTTACGGAAGAACAGCGGAAACGTCCCGTTGGATCTACGGACATGAGCTTGGAAGAATGTATCTGGAGCAGGTATTTCCCGGAAAACTGACGACTATGGTAGTGGATCATGTGGAGACAGAAGACGATGTGGCAGCGGCCATCGAAAAAGGAAGTAAAAGCAGGCTGCACCATTATTTTTACCATTACATCCAGAATGCTGAACCAGAGTGTACGTTCAGCGGCTTTTTATCCGGATATTAAATTTTATAACTGTTCTATTAATATGTCCTATTCTTCTGTGTGCAATTACTATGCAAGGATGTATGAAGCAAAATTCCTTATGGGAGCTATTGCAGCTGCACTTTCAAGAGAAGACAAGCTGGGATATATAGCAGAACAGCCTACATATGGAATGTTAGCAGATATCAATGCATTTGCATTGGGAGCCAGAATGGTCAATCCTTATGTAGAGGTTCATCTGGAATGGGCCAGAAGAAAGAAAGAGAAGCATACAGAGGACATTTTGCATGATAAAGGGATCAGATATATTTCCGGTCATGACATGATCAATCCGGATCACCCGTCCAGAGAGTATGGTCTTTATCTGAAAAAGAAGACGGGACTATTAAAAACCTTGCTATGCCGGTATGGCACTGGGGGAAGTTTTATGAACAGATCATCCGTCTCGCTTTTAAGAGCACAGAAGAGATTGAGTCCATGAAAGGGAAAAAGGCGGTCAACTATTGGTGGGGAATGTCAGCAGATGTGATTGATGTAATATGTTCTGAAAATATCCCGAATGGCACCAGAAGACTGATCGAATTTTTGAAAAACTCCATCCGAGCAGGAAGCTTCCATCCATTTGATGGCCCTGATCTATGCACAGGATGGAAGTGCTAAATGCACCCAGGGAAAAAGCTTAAAGGCTGAGGAGATCATTACCATGAACTGGCTTGCCCAGAATGTGGTTGGCTATATTCCAGAGATTGAAGAAATGAATGAGCGTGCACAGGAACTGATGCAGCTTCAGGGAATCAAGACGGCCGGACAGGCAGAGACGGAGAATGATAAATGAATATAATGATATTTGCAGATCAGGAATCAAAGCTTTTTATATGAGTATTATGATCCGGAACGGATGAAGGATATTGATCTGATCATTTCCTGCGGTGATCTGCCTCCGGAATATCTTACATTTTTTGCTACATTGTGCCATGCCCCTCTTTTGTATGTAAAGGGCAATCATGACGGAAAATATGAGCAAAAACCGCCGGAAGGCTGTATCTGTATTGAAGATAATATTTATGTATACAAGGGTGTGCGTATTCTGGGGCTGGGAGGTTCCATGGAATATATACCAGGGGCATCAAACCAGTATACAGAATGGAGAATGAGGGCACGTATCCGGAAACTGTGGTGGAAATTGTGGTGGCATAAGGGATTTGATATACTTGTAACCCATGCGCCGGCCTATAAGCTGAATGATATGGAAGATCTCCCACACCGGGGATTTAAGGCTTTTCTGAAACTGATGGATAAATATCATCCAAAATACTTTCTTCATGGCCATGTGCATGCTAATTATGGGAAAGGTTTTAAACGTAAAGACGTGTATGGCACTACCAGGGTGATTAATGGATATGAGTTTTATGTAATCGAGTATCCTGGGGAGCCGGTGGTGTCTGCTGAAAAAAAGGAAAATACAAGTGCATAAAATAAAAAGCAGAAAATGCGTTACAATTCAACTATAACGAAAATCCCCCAGGCAAATCTGGAAATGGATTGTCTGGGGATTTTTCAGTTTGCAGTAAAATAGTTACAGCCTGGGCCAGCATTTAGGCATTTTGGGTTTTCCACCCGGACTGGTTCGGGATAAGTCTCACCGTAAAGTTCTAATTCCACGGTTTCGATGACCTGTGAGTCTACAGGTTTATTTACTTCTACGCCTGGGATCGGGAAATCCACAGGAACAGTCTTAAGGGCTGCGATCCGGCGAATCTCATCCATGCCGGAAATGACTTTCCCAAACACAGGATAGGTTCCCTTGTGGTCCGGACAGTCACGCAGGGGGAAGAAAAAATTCGCAGCTTGCCAGCCCTGCTTCACCGTATCCGCCCATGCAGACACAGCCTGGATGGGAGTCAAGAGGTGTAATATCAGGATGTAATGTAAATTCGTTAGGGATAAGATACTGAAGCTCTTTATGACCAAATGCAGTATAGCTTACATCCACCCAGTTTCCCGGAACAATGCGTTCAATGGCGTGATGGTCTAAATATCCATGGGAAGCAGCATAGATAAAGCTGTTTACAGTATTTGGCGCTGCCTGGGGCAGCAGTTCTATTACAATATCTGCTCCATTTGCCATATGGGAGCGTAGCCTTTGGGTTTGTCATGGCGAGTCCTCCTGAGAGGAAATAGTGTATGCGTTCTGTTTTTACATTTACGAAACGATGTACTATGTAGATTTTACTTGAAAAGGGGAGGAAAATCAATGATTGTAACTTGCAAATAGGTATAGTATACTTGCCAGTGGCATTTTATAGATTGATCGGCGAAACAGAAAAAGGAGAAATGATAATGGAAACAAAGGAAAACAAGAAAAATTGGATCTTATCCGGTGTGATCCTGGTGCTGTTTATGGTCACACAGTATATGCTGCGGACAAAATGTTTATCTATTCCGATGATGTAGTAGCTCAGGAACGCATGCTGACCATGAATCATCAGGAATACATTAAATATATGTTTACATCGGTAAATGGAAAATGGTTTACAGATCCTTTAGGTGCATTTATGGGACAGTGGCCGTTTGAGATGTGGATGGCAGTGGATGTGGTATTATATACGATGGGAGTCTGGCTGGCTGCGTATATTGTTTCAGCAGCAAGTAAAACATTGATGGGGGGGCAGCAATAAAACCCTGAAAACAGAAACGTTTTATCTGGGCTGTCTGCTGATCATGTGCTTTCCGGTAAGCTATCTGTTGTCAGCTGGTTTTATCCTTACAAATAGCAACTATGTTTATACCTGCATCGGAAGTCTCATGTGTCTGGCTGCAGTAGTGTATCTTACGGAAAATGCGGGCAGAAAGTCTTGGGTAAAGATCATTGCTGCTTTGGGTGGTATTTTGGGTGTGCTGTATGCCAGCAACCAAGAGCAGTCAGCCTGCGTTTTAGGCGGTATGCTGTGCGGTTATATTTTCTGGTATTTTATGACACATGATAAAAAAGTGAATATTCCGGCGGTATTATTTTTAGCAGAGGATGCAGCCGGACTGGCACTTTTGATGCTGGCGCCGGGACATAGGATCGAAGCGGTTCTGTTGGTGGTACGTTTTCTGTTCCGGGATATGAAAACTGGACAGCAGCAAATAAGATAACAGAAGGTATTACAGCAACTGCCGCAAATATTTATTTTCAGCCGGTACAGGTATTTATGATACTGTGTGTCTTATTGTTTATCGCAGCAATCGTGATGCAGGGAAAAAGTTAAAAGCACTGATCCCGGCGACAGCACTGGTACTTTTCAGATTTTTGAAATGTGTACGGATTATGAATTTTTTTTATCATGTATCATGACTTTTCATGGGGCTTCCGGATACAGATGGAAGTATGGTATCTTTTGCAGTTTTGATCGTGATCACATTATTGGTGGTAGCTGCGGTCTGGAATATATTTGATGATAAATGGGAAGCAGCCGGTATCCTGTGGACATTATTTATCGGGGGCCATGTCACGTATTATGATGGATTTTCAGCAACATTGTTTGGCTCCAGTTTCAGGACCTTTATGTATCAGCTGGTATTGATCGGTTGTGTAGACCTTTACATTTTTGATCCGGATACTGGGACGGATCGGTAATAAGGCTGTAAAACAGGTATTCTTGCAGCATTGACAGTAATTGCATGTATTTCTTATTATAATAATTATCAGTGGCTGATCAGTTATTATCAATGGCTTATGACTAGAAGATAGATGTAGAGTACATATTTTATAAAAAGAATATTGGGATTTAATCAACTAAGGTCCGAAAGCCGCCGGTGTACATGACAGATGCGCATTTGAATGAAAACCTTTGTTCGTGGGCTTGCGCCGCCTATTGTCAGAACTGCAGAACCAAACTCGCACGCGTTGCGTGCTCAAACAGTGGTTCTCCGTTCTGACGCTATGCGCGCCCGCTCACGGATTTTCAACAAATGCTTATTCTGTCATGTGTACCGGCGGCTTTCTACGTTATTGGCAATAAAAAATGTAGGAGCAAACCAATAAACAGTTTTCATGCAGGAGGGGGATTGTACTTAAGTACGGCATTTTTTATGTGACATATCTAATACAGTAGAAAGGGCTCCTCCATGTATGATAAAAAGCATTCGGCAGGTAATTTTGTCCATTTTGTGAGCATAGCTGGCAGGTTGGAGGCACTGTTTGAGCGAACGCAGTGAGCGAGTTTGCCGGAGACCTGACTAATCGGCGGCGGAGCAAAATGGACAAAATTGCCGTGAATGCGTTTATACATGGAGGAGCTATTTTCGACCCTATTGAACTAAATCCTAAATTTTATCCGATGATCTGCAGTTCCTTGGGATAATGGTTTAATACTTCTACACCATTTTCTGTTACCAGCACCAGATCCTCTACGCGGACGCCGGTATCACCGGTTAAGTAGATGCCTGGTTCGATGGAGAAGATCATTCTGGTTTTGCCTGCCAGGTGTTTGCAGAGGAAACATCACCGAATTCATGCTCGGAAAGGCCGATAAAATGGCCGAGATCAGGTCTCTGGCAGCAGCATCAAGCTGGCATAAGGGTAAGCCCGGGCGGATCTTTTTGAGATAGCAGCCTCGTTAGCTGCTTTGGCGGTCTCATATACTTTTTCTGTGGGCATCGCTTACAGTTTTTGAAATAAGAAGGTACGGGTCATGTCAGAGCAGTAGCCGTCTTTTATGCAGCCTACGTCAAAAGAACGCAGTCTCCAGGCTTTACAACAGTATCGTCGGGAGAATGGTGTGGGTCAGCAGCATTTGCGCCAAAGGCAACTAATGGTTCAAAGGAATAGCCGTCTGCGCCCAGATCCAGGTAGATCTGAAGCATCTGGTCAACTACTTCTTTTTCAGATATGCCTTCATGGATCGGATCCTTTGAATTTAGCCATGGCTTTGTCGTTAATAGCAGAGGAGATACGCATTTTTCCTGTTCTTCGGTATCTTTTACACCTCTGGTGATATCAACAGCCAGAGAGCCGTTTACGAAGCCGGCAACAGCTTTCATTTCCATAAGAGGCAGAAGGAAGCGTGCTTTTAAGTCCTTGTCTACGCCGAGAATAGCATTTTTATCCAGATGGGCGGCAACGATCTCCGGTACCGGATCTGTGTCGGAATACCATACTTTTTCAACACCTACATCACCGGGGACATTGAAAAGGTGGTTTAAGAAATAGTAATGATGTCCGTCAGCCTTTAACAGCAGTGCATAAAAACGCTCAATGGGAGCCATGGAAATCCCTGTAAGGTAGCAGATAGACATTGGATCGGTAATGAGCATCTGATCTACGCCCTGTTCTTTTTAAGGCAGCCAGAATGCGGTTTGCTCTTGCTTCATTCATGATAAATATTCTCCTTTATAACTTTTATAAATTCATGGCGCCGGGGCTGAAAACCAGCCTTCCGGCGCCATAATACTGTACTATGATAGTGTTGTCAGGCAACCTTGCTTTTTGCGTATCTGCATGCAGGACAGATGAAAGTTTGCCATTAAAATTGTGTTCTCAGTTTCGGATCTAACAGGTCTCTTAAACCATCGCCAATGAAATTGGCACCTACTGCCATGGTGAAATGGCAAGTCCCGGAAAACCGGCAACCCAGAATTTATTGAAGTAATCTACGCCGTCAGAAACCATCATTCCCCATTCCGGTGTTGGCGGGGCGGAACCAAGTCCCAAGAAGCTTAAAGTAGAGAACATCAGTATCTTGTTTCCGATATCTGTGGTAGCCATGATCAATACGGAGCTGACGCTGTTTGGGATGATCTCTTTTAAAAGGATACGCATGCGGGAAGCACCAAGGGCCTCCGCTGCATTCACGTATTCATTTTCCTTTACGCTTAGAACAACGCTTCGCATCAGGCGTGCGTAAGTAGGCCATGAAACAATGACAAGGGCAAACATGGTGTTGAACAGGTTGGAGCCCATAACTGCGTTGATGATCATTGCCAGGATCAAGGATGGGAAAGACAGGATCATTTCGGAAAAACGCATCATCACATTATCCAGCCAGCCGCCTGCGTAACCGGCCAGTGCGCCGTAAAAGGTGCCGATAATGCCTGCAATGATAACGGAGAGACACCCTGCAAGAAGAGAATAACGTCCGCCGTAGATCACACGGCTGAAAATGTCACGTCAAAGTTATCTGTGCCGAACCAGTGGATGGCAGAAGGTGCCTTTAAACGCATGGACAGATCCTGTGTGATTGGGTCGTAAGGAGCAATAGCAGGTGCTAAAACAGCTGCTAAGATCCATCCAAGACAGATCAAAATACCCAGTGTAAACAGGTAATTGGATTTTAATAATTTTTTCAGGGAATGGATCATGGTTAATTGCACCTCACTCTTGGGTCGATAATGCCGTAAAGGATATCAACCACTGTATTGATGATCGTATAGTTTAATGCGATCAGCAGCGCCACGCCGATGATCGCCGGATAGTCAGCTGCCATGACGGATTCGTAGGCAAACTGGCCTACTCCCGGCCATTTGAAAATGGTTTCTACTAATACCATACCGCCAAGAAGGTTTCCAAGTCCCAGTCCAATAACGGTCATAACCGGGATCAGTGCATTTCAAGTGCATGTTTTAAGATCAGGCAGAGACTGTTTAAGCCTTTTGCCTTTGCTGTGCGGACATAGTCAGTAGATAAGGCATCTAACAGGTTAGAACGGGTGGTTCTGGTGATCAGGCCCATGGTAAAGGCAGCCAGAACAATACTTGGAAGGATCAGGTGACGGATGGCATCCATGGCTTTGCCGGATTTCCCTCGATCAGACTGTCGATCACATACATTCCGTAACGGAGGCCGGGGCAGAGAAAGAATTGCTTAAACGGCCCGGTCCCGGGAATATTTTTTAACTTATAGTAGAAGAAATACAGCATTAACAGGGCAAACCAGAAAGCCGGAATGCTGACGCCGGTTACGGAAATGGCCCGGACGATCGATCTAAGATACTGTTTCGGCGAATGGCGGAAATGATACCAAACAGGATGCCGAAAACAGAAGCAATCACGATGGAAAACAGGGCCAGTTCCAGAGTAGCGGGATAGCATCTTGCCAGATCGTCCAGTACCGGACGGCTGGTTCGGATAGAGGTTCCCAGGTCAAAGTGCAGAAGATCACGGATGTAATAGATATACTGCACAATGAGCGGACGGTCCAGACCGTGCTTTGCACGGTAGGCCGCTACGATCTCAGGATCATTTAAAGCTCTCTGGCTCAGGTTTGCAACTACCGGGTCGCCAGGTATCATCTTTGTAAGGATGAACACCAGGGTGGCAACGCCGAACAGCATAACTGCCAGATAAACCACACGTTTTTCAATAAATTTCAACTCTCCCATTTGGATCTGGTACCTTTCTCTGCGTTATTTTACTTTACGTTTATTGCAGTCAGATCAATGGTATAGGAATCAAAGATATCTACGCCATCTAATCTGGTGCTGTGGGCAATATGAGCAGGAGCCTGTGCGATCACGATGAACGGACCGTCCTCATACATTGCATCCTGGATATTTTCCAGAACCTGGGTGCGGGCATCATTGTCAGTTGCTTCCATTGCTTCCTGGGACATTGCAGCCAGTTCCGGGTTCATTTCAGCAGTCCATCCGCCTCTTAGTCCTACAGTACCGCCTGGAAGGAATTCCAGTTGTACGTTCGGATCGCTGTAGTCTACGCCCCAGTACATCACAGTGAAGCCCAGGGTGCCGTTGCGGTACTCATCGCCGTAGCCTGCTGCCCATGCCTCGGTCTTAATGTTCACGTTGATGCCGATCTGGGATAAGTCATCTTTTACCTTCTGGGCCAGGTCAGTTAAAGGATGCCTTCCATATCCAGGTCAGAAACAGTCATATCTACGTCAAAGCCGTCCGGATAACCGGCGTCAGCTAACAGCTGCTTTTGCTTCTTCGATGTTAGTGTAGTCATCTGGGCGTGTTCCCTTGCTTCCCATAAATCCGTCCTGAATGATAGAATATGGAGTTAAGGTGCCGTCACCGCAGATCATGCGGATTCCGGAGTAATCTAAAGCCTTGCGGATGGCTTTCTGCACATTTGGATTGGAAACAGGTCCGCCGTATTCTTCGTTCATGTTCATCATAACGAAACCGATCATCTTTGTGGTTCCGTTTACAATCTCAACATTTTCAGCAGATCCCAGTTCCTCTAAAGTATCGTCAGTCAGGTTTAATGCAACATCAATATCTCCGCCAGACAGAGTCATCATCTGGGTGTTTGCATCTGGCTGGATCTTTAAAATGTACTTGTCTACATTAGTAGAAATGCCCCAGTAATTTGGGTTCTTTTCCAGAACAACTTCCTCATCGGGAGTGTAGCTGGTCAGGATGTACATGCCGCTTCCTGCACTTGCATTATCAAGGAAGCTCTGTGCAGTATCAGTGGAAGAAGCATCTTCTGCATCAGTACCGCCATTTTCCTTTACAACAGCGCTGTCAAGGATAGCCAGAGAACTGTAAGTCAGCTTGGAGAGAACGGCACTGTCAGGCTGGTTTAAGTGGAAGATCACAGTAGCATCATCTGGAGTTTCAATGCTTTCAATGGTATCGCAGATGAAAGAAGGATTTCCCTTTAAGTTCTTGGTACGGTTGATGCTGAATGCAACATCAGCAGATGTGATCTTATTGCCACTTGCAAAGGTCAGGCCGTCTTTAACTTGACAGTCAATGTTAAGCCGTCTTCAGAAAACTCGTAAGTATCTGCCAGACAAGGCTGCGGTGTGCCATTGTTTTCGTAGAACTTAAACAGGTTTTCATAGCAGGCATTTACGATCAGCTGTGGGTACTTTTCGTAAACATAACCAGGATCCAGAGTGGAGAAGCCGGAACCCATGGCAACGATAACAGTGTTGTCGCCGGTGGAACTGCTTTCTGCCTGGGTGCTGCCAGATGAACCTGCTGCAGAAGTGTCTGTGGATGCCTGTCCGCCGCCACATGCCGTGCAGCCTGCTGCAACTGCCATGGAGAGGGCGAAGGCTAAGAGCTTTTTTTTTCATAATTAAATCCTCCTCTTGTTTAGATGTCCTCTCGGAGTCTTTCCTGGACTTGCTTTTTGTGGCCGATTTTCCGCCAGTCGCACTTAAATTTCAGAGGCGGACGCAACGCCAACGCCTCAGAAATTTGGGCACAACTGACAAAAAATCTTCTCACAAAATCAAGCACAGAAAGATTCCGAGAGAACATTTAGTACTTATTGATACAGCTTTAAAAAAAGCTGTGATAAAGCAATATTTTATGTGCTGGTAAAATTCATTTACTGATATAAATGACATGCCACAAAATGACCTTTTTCAATCTCTTTTAACTGTGGGATCTCTTTGGAGCAGATATCACAGGCTTTCGGACAGCGGGTGTGGAACGGGCAGCCGGAAGGCGGGTTGGAAGGACTTGGAACTTCACCTGTTAAGTGGATGCGTTCTGTCCTGTCATCTGCATCAACCTGGAGAATAGCAGATAAAAAGAGCCTCTGTATAAGGATGATAACGTTTCTCATATAGCTGGTCATAAGCGGCGATCTCAACCATTTTGCCAAGATACATAACACCGACACGGTCACTGACCTGATAAACAACGTTTAAGTTGTGGGAGATGAAGAAAATAGGTCAGTCCCAGACGTTCTTTTAATTCCTGGAGCAGGTTTAAGACCTGTGCCTGGACAGATACGTCAAGAGCAGAAACTGCTTCATCGCAGATAATAAGCTTTGGCTCTAAGGCCAGTGCTCTTGCAATACCGATACGCTGTTTCTGACCGCCGGAAAGCTCATGGGGATAACGGCTTAAATGATAGGTGTCAAGGCCTACTAAGTGAAGCAGCTCCTCGATCCTTGCGTCTACGTCCATGGAACCTGTCATATGGTGGATCTGGAAAGGTTCCATAAGGATCTGGCGCACCGTACGTCTTGGATTTAAGCATGCGGAAGGATCCTGAAAATGATCTGGGCTTTCTTACGCATCTGCTTTTAAGGCTTTTCCCTTTAAACCGGAAATATCTTTCCCTGTCCAGATAAACGTGGCCGTCAGTAGCGGGGATCAGGCGATCAGGGTACGTCCTAAGGTAGGCCTTTTTCCGCAGCCGGACTCTCCAACTACACCGAAGGTCTCACCTGCAAAAATATCAAATGAAATATCGTCTACGGCACGTACTGTGCCGGATTTTTTGTCTTTCCTTTAAAATATACTTTTATATGGTCTGCATGGACCAGTACGTCTTTGTTTTTATTCTCATCAGCCATTGGTCACTGCCTCCTGACTTCCATTATCTGCCTGTGCATAGAGCCAGCAGCGTACCTGGCGGTCTTCCCCAACAGAAAATACAGGTGGTTCTTCCTTACGGCAACGGTCACAGGCTTTTGGACATCTTGGCCAGAAACGGCAGCCTTTGATGCGTTCTACCGGGTTTGGAACCATGCCTTCAATGGTGGATAATGGTTTACGCTCTTTGGTAATCCTTGGGATAGCGCTTAAAAGTCCCTGTGTATAAGGATGAAGAGGTTCACGGAAAATGTCAGCTACAGGCGCTTTTTCTACGATGTGGCCGTTATACATAACGATAACGGTATCACAAAGTTCACTTACTACGCCCAGATCATGGGTGATAAATACAACGGAGGTATTCATTTTCTGGTTCGGGGATCACGGATCAGGGTCTAAGATTTGTGCCTGGATAGTCACATCCAAAGCGGTTGTAGGTTCATCTGCGATCGGGACACGCGGCTGACAGGCCAAAGCCATGGCGATCGTCACACGCTGGCGCATGCCGCCGGACATCTGGTGGGGATATTCATAAGCACGGGCCTGTGGATTGGCGATCCCAACAGCCTGCATCATTTTAATGGCCTCTTCCATGGCTTCTTTCTTTTTTCATTCCTCTGTGAAGCTGTAAAGACTCTGCGATCTGCTTTTTTTCCACAGCGGATGATAGGGTTTAAAAAGTCATAGGTTCCTGGAAAGATCGTGGAGATCTCATTTCAAGGATCTTCTCCATTTCCCGGCGCATTCGGCAATTTAGAATCTTTTGTTCAAACAATCCGGCCTCCACGCTTCGCGTGTTCAAACAATGCCTCCACCCTGTCCGCTATGCTCACAAAATGGACAAAATTACCTACCGAATGCTTATTATACATGGAGGAGCCCTTTCTACTGTATTGGATATGTCACATAAAAAATGCCGTACTTAATTACAACCCCCCTCCTGCATGAAAACTGTTTATTGGTTTGCTCCTACATTTTTTATTACCAATAACGTAGAAAGTCGCCGGTGCACATGACAGAATAAGCATTTGTTTGAAAATCCGTGAGTGGGCGCGCATAGCGTCAGAACGGAGAACCACTGTTTGAGCACTCAAAGCGTGCGAGTTTGGTTCGCATTTCTGACAATAAGCGGCGCAAGCCCACGAACAAAGGATTTTCTCCCAAATGCGCATCTGTCTTATTTGCTTCAATGGTGCTTTCTGTTAAGTCTACACAGTGTGTCTCTTTTTCAAAAAGCTGCGCCGGGCTCGTTAAAACCAATATGTCCATTTCGTCCAAGGCCTAAAAAGCTGCAGATCGATACCGCCATGGGAGCGGATAATCTCATTATAGGCAGCGCAGGCTTTCTGCGGGTCTGGCTCTAAGCCGTCTGGAACGAAAGTGTGGGCTTTGTCAATATTTACATGATCAAACAGGTTGGTGTTCATAAAATAGCGGTAACTCTGGTCATTATCCGGGCCAAGCCCCTTGTATTCGTCAAGGTTAATGGTGGTGACTTTGGAAAAGTCCAGATCCCCTTTGTTATACCATTCGATTAGCTGTTTGTAGGTGCCCACAGGTGAAGAACCGGTTGCTAACCCCAATACGCAGTCCGGCTTCATGATGATCTGGGCAGAAATGATGTTTGCAGCTTTGCGGCTTAAGTCCTGATAGTTTTTGCTTTGTAGATAACCATAAATATATCCCCTTTCTAGTTTGCTTTCCCTACCTTATCAGTATAGCTGATTTGACAAAAAAGAGAAAGAGGAAAAGATGACAGAAAAGAGAAAAGAAAAAGACTGACAGAGCTGTAGAAGTATGGTATGCTAAAATATAATGAGCGCAGAAAAAATAAGCGCAACCCAACGGAGGACAATATCATGGAAATCACAGGACGCAATGTAGGAAAGAAGTGCCGCACTCATTATAAGGGAACATTTAATGACGGAACACAGTTTGACTCTTCTTATGACAGAGGTGAGCCATTAGAATTCGTATGCGGCGCAGGCCAGATGATCAAGGGCTTTGACGCGGCAGTGGCAGATATGGAACCAGGAGAGGTGAAGGATATCCACCTGATGCCGGAAGAAGCATACGGACAGCCAAACCCGGATGCTATCTTTGAATTGGAGATCGAGCAGCTTCCAGGCTCTGAGAATCTGACTGTAGGTCAGCAGGTATATCTGACCAACCAGATGGGCCAGCCATTCCCTGTAAAAAAGTCACTGACAAAACAGAAAAGACCATTACTTTTGATGCAAATCATGAAATGGCAGGAAAAGAGCTGAACTTTAAGATCGAACTGGTAGAAGTGAAGTAATAAAAAATAAAAATTTAATTTCTGGACGGAAGTAAATATAGAAAGCAGCAGTGTATATTTTACCCGCATTTCCACATACTACCCATAAGACACACAATATGGAAACAGAGATGTTTTGTGGTATGCAGGAGGAATAAACGTTATGAAAGCTACAGGAATCGTAAGAAGGATCGATGACCTTGGACGTGTGGGTGATCCCAAAGGAGATACGAAGGACATTGCGCTTGCGGGAAGGAACACCTTTAGAGATATTTACAGACCGTGAGGGGGGAGATCATTTTAAAGAAATATTCCCCTATGGTGGAGCTGGCTGCTTTTGCCGGGCAGTATGCAGAAGCCATGTCCCAGGCGACTGGGCTGATCGTGTGCATCACGATCGGGATCAGTGATCACTGTTTCCGGGGAGCCAGAAAAGAGCTGCTGCAAAGGCTATCAGCCAGAGCCTGGAACGTGTTATTAATGAACGTCAGACTATTCAGGCAGGAAAAGACGATAAAAGCTTTGTCCGTTTGATAGATGAAGAATTAGAGGGATTACTGCCCAGGTGGTAGCTCTATTATCTGTGAAGGTGATGCCATTGGCGCAGTAGCCATTATGAGCCGGGAGCCAAGAGCACGGTTTGGAGAAATGGAGCTGAAGCTGGCTGCCACTGCCTGCGGATTTTTAGGGCGGCAGATGGAAAGCTGAAACAAAGCGGCATGGATAAACAATATGAGAAGAAATGAATGACAATTAATAGCAAATAAAATCCCCCAGGTAAAACCTGGGGATTTTAGCAAGAGAAAAAGTTAGGTATCTAATTATGTCCTCACGGGAGAACATAATTATGAGAAAGGGCAGTCAGTCCCTTTTCATCAGATTAAAAATGTACAGAAGGTTTCAGAGAATACGCAGCAGAAGAATACAGCCACATATCCAATGAGGAATGGTATCTCTGCTTTTGCAATATCGCCCATTTTCAGGCCGGATACGGTAGAAGCGGAGAAGATGTTTACTGCAACCGGAGGTGTCATGGTACCAACTACGTTGGAGATGCACACAATCATGCCGAAGTGGATCACGTCAATAACCATACTCTGGGCAATAGGCCAGAGGACCGGTACTAAAAGAACAGCGATAGCAGTTCCTTCCATGAATGTACCGAAGATCAGCAGGATAATGGCAACTACGAAGCAGAACAGCGCGGAATTTAAATGCATGCTGATAACTGCGTTTACCAGTGCCTGGGAAGCGCCTGAGAAGGTAAATACCCAGGAAAAAGCGGTAGAAGCTGCGATGATGAATAAAATCATGGCAGAGCTTTTTCGCGGAATCTTTTAAAAATGGAGATCACTTTTTTGTGGTTCTGTGAAGCTTTTCAATAATAGCGGTAACAGCAACCTGTGTGCCGTCACGAAGACCTACTTCTGTTCCTAACAGTGCCATATGATCATACTGTACATGGCTACCTCGTCAGTCCATGGCATGGAAGCCTTGATAAAGTTGCGGTTGACGACTGCTACAAAGTAGGCAGCTACCATGGCGACAAACGCAACGATCATAATGGCATATTCTACTTTTGTGACATAGGACAGCAGCTTTTTAATACCTTTTATAGTTCCCTCTCCAATCTCAATTTCCGACCTCTTTCAGAGCATGTTTTCAGTTGTCTGCCAGCAGATGATTTTAATGCAACAAAATAATAAGATGTCTGATGTAATCAAAATACCACATCAGACATCGTACGTCAAAATATTATCAGAAAATTAACATGATTTTAATATTAAAAGATGATATTAAATTTATTAACAATATTTTAACAATAATTAACATTATTGTCTAATAAATCTAATTATTGTTGCTGTTTTGTATCAGCCACTGTGTAAAATAATTTCGGATCACACTAAAAGGTGCTGGTCCTATATCCAGGATAAAGCGGTTAAATTCTAACAGGGAGAAGTTATTTCCAAGCTGCTGTTTTGCCTCTTCCTGCATGTTTAACAGTTCCAGATAGCCGGTATAGTAGGAGAGATAATTGGCCGGGTTTTCTACCACTTCATAGTAAATAGATGAGATCACAGATGGATCTTCCAGCTGGAAATACATGTTCAGATATTCACCCACCTGATCTATGTTCCAGCCTTCGTAGTGGATATTAATATCAAGGAGTGCATAAAGGGCAAGTGTAAAGGCGGAATTGTGCTGCAGAAGTTGTCCCATATTCTCTTCAAGGCCATTATTTAGATTAAAAAGCATAATATTCCGCATAAGTTCCCCAACCTTCTGTGTAGCCCTGGAAATCAAGGACATTCCGCAGGTTACAGGTGTTTTTCTGGTTAAAATAAAGGGTCTGGTACATATGTCCCGGATAACCTTCGTGTGCCATAGTGGTGTAGAGGGAATCGGAATCTGTACTTTTGTTATTGATGTAAATGGAATTATCCTCCGGCCGGTCAATAGGCACTTTCAGGTAGAAGGCGGGACTTAAAAAGCCTTCCAATGTTTTAGGTACAGTTTTGATAATATAGTTACAGTCATTTTACAGGGGGAAATCTGTCTGGCACTGGGCTTTCAGATCTTCTAAAATGTCCTGGGGTTTTGTAAGGGTAAAAGTGGAAGTATCCAGTTTATCGCCTAAAGACGGATCATCATTTAACAGCTGGTTTACAGCGGTCAGTTCCTTTGCCATCTGCTTGTTAATGGCCTGTTTTAATGCAGGAACATCACTGTAAGAAGTTCCGGTACTGGCATTTACCAGATATTCATAATATTTCCGGCCTTCCGGGTAGTAGTAAACCCCTTGTCATTGGTTCCTTTTCCTTTTAAGCCTTCCAGACCGGTTATCAGCCTTTCATAGGCAGGAACGAAATGTTCGTCAATGGCTTTTTTGTTTTTGCTTTATAATCAGCTTTTCCTGGTCAGAAAGACCATCTATTGTATTTAAGCGGGAAGCAAAGGTTTCTGCCAAAAAAGCTGTGGTCTGCGTCAATGAGATAGGC
>VOFH01001222.1_pt1 | contig 18000 bp, 29 predicted proteins | sample 5384091 | NCBI WGS metagenome assembly VOFH01 (sample SAMN12384727, study PRJNA508395) | human gut metagenome | isolation source: healthy gut G | host: Homo sapiens
CATGGACTCAAAGTTCATCGAGAGGATCTGTTCCTCCATGACGCCCTGTTCCCGCAGATGCGCCATCATCAATTTCAGCAGGCTGGATTTGCCGCAGCGCCGGATTCCCGGTCACGACCTTTGATGATCTCCATATCCTGAACGGAAATGAGCTTATCAAGGTACTGCGATCTGTTTTTAACTCCATGATTCTGTCACCACCTTTGTCAGCCATTATATCACCCCTTTGCGCCAAGTAAAGTTTTTAACATCAATGTGAATAACTTTTTCTTGTCGGAATTATTCACATCAATACTACTTCTGTCGAGCCTGCACACACCAGCGGTAATCCGGCTTATTCATCACGCAGGTGACAAGGGTGATGATGTTCTCCGTGCTGTCATTCAGAACGCTGGTATCGTCCACGCCGATTTTACTGACGGAGTACACCTCATAGCTGCGTGTGCCGAGCTGGGTGGTCAGCTTGATGGTGCCTCCAATGTCCAGCGTGTGGATCTCTCCGAAGTGGTTATTGACGCCGCGATTGTGGCCCGCGATAGCCACATTCCCCTCCCAAATGGAAGTGTTGGCAAAATGACCCGCGCCCTTGCGGAGTGCGTCCGCGTCCGTCCCCTGATACACCTTGACAGACAGGCCGAGGGTGGGGATTTTCAGCGTCCCCAGGTAGCCGCCGCTGTAATAGAGGTCTTTCGTGACCGCGGTGTACTTTACCGGCGTGTAGGAGCCGGCATTTCCGCTGCTAATGCCCGAAGTCGTAGGCGGCAGGACGGTCACACTCGCCTGTGCCGCTGATCGTTCCCGCGACTGAACCGCTCACAAGGTTTGGTGTCAGCAGCTCCCCGGCATTCAGCGTATAAGAGGTAGGCGAGCCAAAAGCAGGCGGATGTAGGCGGCGTCCTTGCTGCGGTTCGTATTGACGGATTCAGCCGCAGTGACATAAATGGTATCGTCACAGGTGGGGCGTCCGAACAGTCCTGCGTCCGGGCCGTCAAAGTGATATTCCAATGCCGATGCAGGCATGGAAAAAGCCGCCAGCATGCAGCAGGCGGCCAGCAGCGTGGTCAGATATTTTTTCATGCGGCGTACCCTCTTTTTCTTATTGATGTAGTGCTTGTAGCCTTTGTAACCGGCGTAGCCGCAGCCGCCCAGCGCCGCAGCACCCACGGGGATCAGCAGCCACAGCCAGTTAAAATCAACGCCGCTCTTTGCCGATGCCGCAGCACCGACGCTGGAAAAGACAGCGGTATAGATCACCGTATCACAGCTTGTGCGGGTGACATCACCCTTATAGTCTGCCGTGACTGTGTAGCCGGTGGCATATTTGCTGGTGGCGGTGCCGGTGTAGGTGGCCACAGCAGTGTAGCGAATGGGAATGTCATAGCCGTCCGTAGGATCAACAGCCGCCTCCCTGCCAGCTCACATCGGCAAGCGTCAGGGTGCGGCCATTTTCGTTCACGGACTTAGGAACAAGGGACACATCCGCGTCGGAGAGGTTTGGATAGGTGCGCCCGCCGTCACCCGTGCGGCTGCTGGTCCCGTACCCCGCAGCCTCCACCTGAATGGTGTGTGGTCAGGGACAGGACACCCCTCATAGCCGTCCTCGGTCTTGACTCCAGCTTCGGCTCCAGCATTTTCAGAATTTCCGCCATGTCCTTGGTCTTGCTCTCCAGCGTGACCACCTCGATATGTTCCCGCGTGTCAGTTTCGTCTGGTCATTTTTCAGCAAATCAAGGAGCGTATAGGTGCGACCTCGCGCTCAAAGTCAGCGGTGGGGATCGTAGCGGGATCGTCCTTTGCGGTCAGGTAGTAGACCTTTTTCTAATCGGTACACACCGTTTTCCCTCGCTGGCTCTGACCTCGGCAGGATAGGCGGAAATGCTGGGGAGCGCATCTGCGGCAGAAATCATCGTGATACCGTATCGGCTTCTGTCATGGGTTCTGCGGCCAGCACCGCGACGCTCATGCTGCACAGCATCAGCGCCGCGCAGAGAGCAAATGCAACTTTCTTTTTCACGCTTCGTCCTCCTTCCTCAGCGAACGGGCCGATTCTGCCCGGTTGCTTGCGCTCCTGCGGAGAGATCCCCACGCTGAATGTCATTTTGCAGCTTGCGGAAATACTTTTTGCAGGCTGTCCACCACGCCGCGGCGATCCTGCACCTCCATACCGTCAAACACCTGCCCCACACGGCTCACATCGGGCTGCGGGGGTCTCCACGCCGAAATTGCGGCAGAGCATATAGCTGACGCTCGGCGTCCATGGCGCAGTCCTCGCGGGTATAGTAGGGATAGCGTCCGTGGTCATGGATACCGGCGTGGACGATCTCACGGGAGAGCGCCGCAAAGATCTTGCTGTCGATTAGGCGGCTGGATACCGTAATGCTCTGCGTTTTAGGATCATAAACGGCATCCTGGTACATGGTGCTGCTGGTGACCACGGGAACGGGGGAGCTGTCCAGCAATCGGCGCAGGGCGGCGTCCATTTCCGGTGTATTGTCTTTCAGGCTCAGCGCCGGAACACCGGCCTTGCCGTGGGTCTGGGAAATATCGAACACACGCCCGATCTTATAGCCGTGATACTCCCTTCCGTCCTTCACGTAGGTATCCGACACGCGAATCTTCATGCCGTTCTCGTCACGGTTGACGCTGCGCCCCAGCCGGTTCCACACCTCCAGGCTGTTGATGTAGGTGATCTCCGGGTTCTGCGCCATCGCCAGCATCACATTGGACGCGCTGTATCGCGGGTTGATGGCCTGCGTGTCCAGATAGTGCAGATAGGCGTCGGGTTCACTGGTGACGCGCATGACCGCATCGTCGGATAGCTGTCCCAATTCCTCGCGCTCCGCTGTTTTCTTGCCTTCCAGTCCTCGTCCCTCTGCTGCTTCTGCTGGATCAAATCGTCTAACTTTGCCATGATTGTTTCTCCTTCTCAAAATCAAATTATTCCCGCGTAGGCATAGCCTTTTGAATGGCCTCCCGCACGGTGTCCTTGGTGGGAGCTGTGCCATCCCGTTCTGCCGCAGCTTGCAGTGCCATCAGGCGGCTGCGGACAGAGGGTCGGGCATCAGCTTTCTCCGCAGCCGGTTCCGTAGACGCTCTCGCACCAGTCCCGCGCTTGATTGAGCTGTTCTCGGACGGAGCGCGGGCGTTCTTTTTTTTGCGGCAGTATCCTCCTTCACCGGGGCGGATAGCCCATGCGTTCAAAAATGCGGTTGATCTGTTTGGCGTCCTTGGCTTTTGCCATGATCTCCACCGTGCCGGTCTTTTCCACCTTATTGACGATGGGATAAAACAGGACGCCATAGCGTTTGGCTTCCATCTGAAAGCCCTTCAAGTCCTCCTGCTTGACGGAAAAAATGGTCAGCTCCTCACCATCGTGGATCAGGCGCTTGAGGTTGGTCTTACCGGCAAGCTTCTGATTGTCGTTGGCAAGGGCAATCAGCAAGGCGGCAAGATTTTTCGCCCCCAGCCCTGCCAGCTTAAGGGCACTCTCGGTGATCTGGATACCCTCGCGCACCATCAGGTCAGCGGTTTCACCGTTGGTACTCATGCTCATGTTCCTCCTTCTTCTTTAGATTTTCCTGCCGTTCAGCCTGCGCCTGCTGGCACTGTTGGGATACCCTCGGAATGTCCGATTGTATCCTGCGGCACAGACGCAGCTCCCCGCGCTTTTCACGCAGGGTGGCAGTCTGCTGTTGGATCTCCGTGCTGTACTTGGCCTGTGCTTCTTCATCGCTGGTGTTCCTCCTTTCCTGATAAAGTGGTTTTCTCTGCTCCTCCAACAAGCGAATGTCCCACTCCAGCACACGGATACGCTGCTCCAGCTCTGCTGCCGTGGTGATTTTGCTTGATAAAAGGTATTTGAATTGCTGCTCATACCGCTCCAAATGAATGACCTCCCGCTTGACGGAGAAGGGCAGCTTGGGCGGTAGCTTTTTCCGCCTGTTTCCCCGCAGCAGGTAGAGGTAGCGGAGATATAGGGCGTGAAAGCCGATGATTTTCTTTTCGGACGGTGGCCAGCTTGCCCTTTATTCGGTAACGCTTGACGGCATGGGTGACGGTCGGCGGGTCATGCCGCCGTGCCGTTGGCGGGAGAGCCGCAGCAGAATATCCGCTTCGGTGTAGCCCTTGCCCAAACTGTCCAGACGGATCGCCCGCTTTGCGCCGGGTGGCTTAACCGTTGTGTATTTCCGATTGGGGTTGCGCCGCACCTCGTAGCCGTTTCGTCGCAGGAGCATGAGAAAGGAATCGTAGGTGTAGGCTTGCCCAATGATCGTGTCAATGTCGGCGCGGATGATGCCGCGCACGGTGGGCTTGCCGCCCTGCTCCGCCTTCCACTCGGCGTAATGCTTGCCCTTGCCCTGCGGGGCAATGACGGATAGGTCATTCTCCCGGCACAGTGCGTCTGAGGTACCGCGCACATCGTTGTAGTAGCTCTCCGGGCTGGAATGGTATTTCTGCCCGTCTATACAGGACACAGAATTGACCACCAGATGATTATGCAGGTGGTGCTTATTCAAATGGGTGCTGATAACGACCTCATACCGTTTTCCAAACAACCGCTTGGCAAATTCAGCCCGACAGCGTGTGCCTGCTCTGGTGTGACCTCCCTGGCTGAAAGGACTGGATAAAGTGATAGCCGAGGACGCCGCCCATTTTGCCAAACTGCTGTTTGGTTTCCATCATTTCAGAAAGAGCGGTGTCCACGCTGCTGCAATTCAACGCAGAAGTGAAAAAGAATTGCTCTGTCTTTTCGGGATTGGAAATATAGGTGATGCTGGACGCCAGCGAGGTTTTCTCCATCGGTGATGTAGCGTACACGGTCATCTAACCGGACGCGAATGGCAAAAACTTTGGTGACAGCCACTACCCCCGCTTCACCGCCCTCCACAATGCCGCTTGCATTTCCATGATGTTTTGAATGTCCTCCTTGCGGACATAGCCGGAGGCATTGGCAACTTTAGCGATTTGGTTGATGTTCGTACCGATGCCGGAAAGCTGACGCAGCAGCTCCGGCAGTTCATCAGGCGGACGGGGACGCAGGTTCACGCCCATGATAAGCCGCCGAATCGCAGGTTCCATTTTCAAGCCGCTGTCCTTGGATAGCTGTTTGACATGGGCGTATTCATCAGCGGTCAGGCGAACGGTGATCTGCTTGACATTGTTGCGTTTCATAGAGGCTCCTTTCCTGTTGAAGTGGGGATATTAAGGGGTTTACCCTTAACAAGCGCATTTTTGATGTCAAAATGCTATGCTTTGCGACTGCAAAGCAGCCGCAGGCCGCTTGCAGTCCTAACCCAGCCGAAAAAGAAAATCAGCGTGCGTCACCGCCACGGGTCTTTACCCTGCCGCTGATCCCTTTCACAAGCTGGAGCTGGTCGTTGTAGTCCTTTCCGCGGCGGGGTGGGTTGTCGATGACCTCATATTGGGAAGGCACTTTTGAATGGCCGCCGACGCCGCCCGCCCCGGCCTGTCATTATCCAGACACAGCACGATCCGCTCCACGCCGGGGTTGTCCTTCAGGTATTGCTCCAGCGCCGCGGGAATCGGATCGAGCCATCCTTCCGAGGCTGATAGATGCCGGAGAGGGACAGCGCATTGGCGGCGCGCCATTCCTGCCCCCGCAGCTTTAGCAGCGTCAGGTAAGAAAGCGCGTCAATGGCGGATTCAAACACGCAGAGGGTTTTGCCACCGGCGCAAAGGGAACGGCAAAGGAAAACCGCTTATCGCTGCCGGGGACTTCACCGGCAAAGGTGGTATCCGAAAGTGTTCCGCGCAACGCGCCATAGGCAGGCTTTCCATGTTCATAACCCACAAATACGCAGTTATGACGCTCGTCGTCCTCATAGAGCTGCCCATGCTTGATGCAGTGGTTGATGATCTCCGCGTCAACGCCCCGGCTCCGCAGATATGCAAAAACACGCCGGGTGTCGGCGTGTTTGGGTGGCAGGGTAAATTCAGTTTTCGGGAGCGGTGCGGTTGGCTCTGATTTGGTCGGCACACGGGGCAATTCTCCGAGGATGCGCTGAACGGCATCCAGAAAGGAAAGTCCTCCACGCGGGTCAGATAGTCCAGCGCATTTGTGCCTCCGATATTCCGCGACCACCAGCACCATTTTCCATTGGAGATTTTTAGGCTGTCGTGGGTGCGGGTGGCATAGGTATCTCCGCCGATATGCACCAGTTCCTCTGGCTCAAACCGCCGCAGGTAGGTCAATAGGTCCATCTCGCGGGCGGCAGCGATCTGTTCCTTAGATAGGTAGGGCATGGCACTCACCTCCCAGCGCTCTTTTCTCAGTCCTCTGGATAAAGAATAGAATCAGCACATTTTTTGATATGGGTAGTTAAAAACATCCTTGTGATGTAGCAAATAGTTCTGGATATACTCATAGAAATTTTCAACTGCATACAGCTTTTCGATTTCTGCTTGGCTCAGTCTCCGTGCTCTCAGGTACTCTGTCATCTCGTCTTGCAGAACATATAGATGCGCGTATTTATCAATACGGACTTTCTGATCGGTAATTCCTTCTTTACCAATGATCTTGTAGAGTTCTTCGCGTTCTTTCCTCAATTTTGCGTATAGGTCATTTTCTGTAATTTTCTTGTTCATGTGCAGTCCCTTTCTATCGTGCCAAACCCGCCCGCATCCGGTGGGCGTAATTGGCGACGCTGTATCGTTTCATATAGGCGTTTTCGCTGGGGGCCGGACTGTCAAAGTCCAGCCCCTCCATACGGGATCGTCGGTGCCGTCCAGCACCTCCTCCACCGGGATCACGCGAAGCCTGCCGGAGCATTTCAGCTCACCGCCAAATACGCCAGCGGCACAGTGAACGCCACGGTCACCGCACACCCAAAGCAGCTTCTTTCCTGCGGGAATATCGCCAAGGGCTGCTTCAAAACAATAACGGAATGTGGTTCCGCACCGGCCACCTCATAGTAGCCGGACTGCTCCGCCTTTTCGTATGCCTGGATCAATTTCTTGAATTTGTGCTGCGGCTCGATATAGAGCCAGCTTTCCTGATAACCCATAATTTCCTCCGTTTTCTATTGGTTTTACCGCTCCAACTGCGGTCTGCGGCGCTCCGGCGGCCTTTTTTTTGATCCTCGTCCGGCTCGGCGTCTACGATCTCCGGCTCCTTGTGGTCTAAATTCAGCAGGGTATTCAATTCCTCCAGCCGTGCCGTTTTGGTGTTCAGCTCTGCCTCGCGGGGAAACGGCTTTTGTACCTCTGCCTTTGCGGTTTCCAACTGCGTTTGCAGATTGGAAAGCTGCTCCCGGCAGGTTTGCTCCTTGATGGGCAGTCCCTCCAGTGCATTGTCCATGCGCTGCAAATTGCCGAACACATCGGTTCCCAGCGTGACCGTGTGGCGGAGCTGCCCGATCATGGTCAGGCGGTACTCCCCGTGCGAAGGTATCAAAAGGCCAGCTCCAGCGTCAGGCCGCGATAGCTGCCGATCTGTGTCGCCTCCGGGGAGAGCATCGTTTGGCACATGGTCAGCAGCGCCGCGCCCGCCTCTTTCTTGTCAGCGTAGGTGACGCCTGCCAGCGTAAGCGGAGAGAAGCCGTCCGCGTTTGGGTGGGTATTTTCCTTGACCGTGGCAATATCCGCGCCATACCCGGCGATCCGCGCCTGCGTTTCCGCGATTTGTTTCGGAAAGCCCTTGCTGATGGCGTCCTCCAGCGCGTATTTCTGAGAAAGATGGTTGGCTTTCAGCAGCTTCAGCTTGACACCTCAATGTCGAGATCCATCTTTTCCTTGATCATGGGGTTGCCGCTGGCCAGCGCCTTGATCTCGGCATAAGAAAGCGCCTGTTCGTCTACATCTTCGGCGGAGCGGACAGGCGATTTGCTGGTCATAATTTGGCTGATAAATTTCTGCTTGGATTCTACCAGCTGGTACAAATAGGCATCGAAGGTACCCTCGGTGACATAGCTGTAAATGTCCACCTCTGGGTTTTTCGTTGCCCTGCCGGATAATCCGCCCCTCACGCTGCTGAAGGTCGGACGGACGCCACGGGCAGTCGAGATGGTGCAAGGCGATGAGCTTTGCTGGCAGTTGGTGCCTGCTCCCATACGCTGGGTGCTGCCCAACAGGATACGCACCTGACCGCTCCGCACCTTGCCGAACAGGTCTTTCTTCTGTACCTCGCTCTTGGCGTTGTGGATGAAGGCGATCTCGTTTTCGGGGAACGCCCAATTCCAGCAATTTCGCGCGAATATCATCATAAACGCTGAATGTGCCGTCATCCTTCGGTGTGCTGAGGTCGCAAAAGATCATTTGGGTGGAGCGTTGGTCTGCGGTGCGCCGCCAGATCTCAAACACATTCTCCGCGCACTTGGCGGCTTTGCTGTTGGGATCGCTGGGCAGCATGGGGTTGACGAGCCGCTGGTCCAGCGCCAGCTTGCGGCCATCATTGGTGATAAGCAGCATGTTGTCCACGCTGCTGTCCACCTGCCGGTTGCGGACCTTCTCGGCGCGCTCGCCAGCGACGCCACGATCTCTTTCTGATACTCGGAGGGTTTCAGGGCGATGTTGTGTAATGCGCCTCGGCACGGGCGAAAGAGGCATATCCGCCGTCTGAATGTCCGCCACATTTTTTGAATACGCTCATCAACTCCGGCAGGTTATAAGCCGGTTCCCTCCGGGGACAACTCGATTGCGGTGACGGTTTCCCCGTAGTTTGCCGCCCATGCGTGAGTGCTGTAAGCCCCTCCTCAACGCCGACATCTGCAAGTAACGCTGTATGGTGTAAAGCTCCACCATGCTGTTGGAAATGGGGTGCCGGTGGCAAAGACAATGCCGCGCCTCCGGTGATCTCATCGAGGTAGCGGCACTTCATAAAGAGGTCTGAACTTTTCTGCGCCTCGGTCTGGGGCAATACCGCCCACATTCCGCATTTTCGTAGAGAAAGAGGTTTTTGAAATAATGGCTCTCTCGTCGATGAAGATACGGTCAACGCCCAATTCCTCAAAGGTGACCACATCGTCCTTGCGGCTCTGGTCGTTCAGCTTGTCGATCTTGGCTTGCAGGCCCTTTTTTGTCTTCTCCATCTGTTTGATGGTGAAGTTCTCCGCTTTTTTCTCGCTTGGCTTCGGAAATGCCCATCATGATTTCGTCGATCTGCTGTTCAAGAATGGCCCGCTGGCGCTCTACGCTCATGGGGATCTTCTCAAACTGGCTATGCCCGATGATAACGGCATCGTAGTCGCCGGTGGCGATGCGCCCACAGAATTTCTTGCGGTTTTTGGTTTCAAAATCCTTGCGGGTGGCGACAAGAATATTGGCCGCAGGATAGAGCTGCAAAAACTCAGTGGCCCACTGCTCTGTCAGGTGGTTGGGCACCACAAAGAGAGATTTTGACACAGGCCCAGCCGCTTTGACTCCATCGCCGCCGCGACCATTTCAAATGTCTTGCCGGCGCCCACTACATGAGCCAGCAAAGTATTCCCACCGTAGAGAATGTGGGCGATGGCGTTGACCTGGTGCTTGCGGAGCGTGATCTCCGGATTCATGCCCGAAAAGCTGATGTGGCTGCCATCATACTCGCGGGGCGGTTGCTGTTGAACAGGATATTGTAGGTCTTACAGATGGCTTCGCGTCGATCAGGGTCTTTCCAGATCCATTCGGCAAAGGCGTCTTTAATGAGTTCCTGCTTGCTCTGGGCGATGGCGGTTTCCTTCTTGTTGAGGACAGCGGTTTTCCTGCCATCGGCATCGTACACATAATCAAAAATACGGACATCCTTCAAATTCAAGGTGTCCTCAATGATCTCATAGGCGTTGATGCGCTTGGTGCCGTAGGTGCTGATGGCCTTGACATTGCCGCGATCCGTGCTTTTGCCTTCGATGCGCCATTCACCTGTGATGCCGGAATAGTGCAGCTTCATGCTCCATTGCGCGCTGCGGGTGTCCCCAGCGTTTCGAAGATAAACCGGCGGACATATTCGGTGTCCAGCCATGTAGCGCCCAGCCGGACGGAGATCTCGCTGGCGGTGAGGTCGATGGGCTGCACCTGCGCCAATGCCTCAGCGTTGATCTGATACTGTGGGTCCTGTTCTGCCTTACCTTGGGCAACCGCCAATTTCTGACGCACATTGCCGGAAAGATACTCGTCCGCGGGCAGGTATTTCTCATGCCCGTCGTTCTCGCCGGTGTAAGCGGGGTTTAGGAACACCACGCCGGTCAACTCAGAAAACAGCGTTTCCTCGTCCTTGCCGGTGAGCCTGCTCATATAGTCCATATCCACATGGGCCTTTTCGCCAATGGACAGCGCCAGCGCCTCCACCGCCGTGTCTACCTTTTCAGCAGGTTTGTGACTGCGGATGGTGCGCTTGGTGAACAGGTCCGCCTTCCGTTTTAGGTTCCGGTCCTCGTCCAGAATTTCCAGCGAACACAGCAGGAAGTAGGAGCTGTCCTGGTCAAACGCGATGGCGTTACCGCGGGAATTGATGAGTCCATATTTCCGGGTGAAGGCGTCGTAGAGGGTATTCAGCTTGGCTTGCTGCGCCTTGATTTCTTCATCGGGATAGTCCTCGGTCTGGTATTCCAACAGCGTCCGCACACAGTCCCGCAGCTCGATCATGCCGCGGATTCTGCTCTCTGCCGTCTTGGATACCTCCACCGGGTTCATACGGCTGTTTTCACGGTAGTAGATTTGCCCGTCCACCAGTGTATAGGAGAAGTTGCGGACAGCGGGATCGGCCTCAATGGAATGATCCTCGCCTCCAGCTCCTCCTCCCGGTCGTAGGCGGCGATTTCGCCGTGGAGATTCTGAACGGCCTCCGCCAGCAGTGCTTCCAACGGCTGCTCCGGATACGGCTCACAGGTGGGCGCGGGGCCGAACGGCCCGGACACCATCTTCATCTCGCCCAAGATCATATCCGGGTGGTCGATGAAGTAGCTGTTCATCTGGATGCCGTCCTCGTTGGTGGCAAGGTGCACCCATTCGGGTTCTATATCCACCATTCGTTCCCTGTTTTTGCAGGAACAGAATGTCCGACACGACCTCCGTACCGGCGGCGCTCTTAAAGGTGTTGTTGGGCAGGCGGACGGCCCCCAGCAGCTCTGCTCGCTGCGCGATGTATTTTCGTGCGCTGGCGGTGCGCTTGTCCATAGTGTAGCTGGAGGTCACAACGGCGATGACGCCGCCCGGTCTGACCTGATCCAGTGCCTTGGCGATGAAATACTCGTGGATGGGGAAATTCAGCCGGTCATAGCGTTTGTCCGGCACATGAAACTGGCCGAACGGCACATTGCCGATGGCTACATCGAAAAAGTTATCCGGGAAGACGGTCTTCATAGCCCTGCACCGCAATACTGCTTTTCTGATAAAGCTGTCTGGCGATGCGTCCGGAGAGATCGTCCAGCTGCACGCCGTAGAGCTTGCTGCCGCTCATATCTTCCGGCAGCATACCGAGGAAATTGCCGATGCCGCAGGACGGCTCCAAGATGTTCCCCTGTGTGAAGCCCATCTGCCCCAAGGCGGCATAGATGCTGCGGATGACCACAGGAGGCGTAAAGAACGCCGTCAGCGTGGATTCGCGGGCGGCGGCGTATTCGGCGTCCATCAGCAGGTCTTTCAGCTCGCTGTATCGCGGGTTCTTTTCATCGAAGAAGTCCGCCAGACCGCCCCAGCCCACATACTGTGCCAGCACCGTCTGTTCCTCCGCTGTGGCGGTGCGGTTCTCCGTCTCCACGGTTTTCAGGGTACGGATCGCGTCCAGATTGCGCTGAAAACGCTCCAGCGGTGCGCCCTCTCCGATGTGGTCATCGGTGATGCGGTAGTTGCTGCCGTTCGGGTCCAGCGGATAGGCAAGCGCGTTTTGCTTTTTCTTTTTCGGCTGGGTGAGTACCGCAGGCGGCTCGACCGGCTGCTCTGCGGCGGTGTCTTTGGCGCGCTCCACATAGAGCCATTCCGCCGCTTCCTTTTCGTTGACTGCCTTTCTGACCTGCTCCAGATAATCCTCAGCCTGCCACTCGCTGGGGAAGGTCTCACGGACGCCCTCGCTGTCAACATAAATTTCGTCCCGAATATCGTCCCAGACGGCGTAGCCGTCGTCCGTTTCGATCACGCTGAACCGCTCATAGGCGGGCGGCTGCTCTGCGGCAAGCCGTGCTGCATCCTCTGCGACCTGCTCCACAAAGCTGCGTTCCTGCTGAGGAGCATCATGCCGGTGGTTGAACAGGCTGAAAGTGCCGTCCACATACTCCGAAAGCCGATCCTTTGCGCGGCGGACGGAATCATAGAAACGGTCACTCTCGTCCGTCCCATCCAGCCGGGAGGTCAACGCCGCCAATATTTCCGCAGTCTTGCCCTTATCTTGCAGCTGCTCCTCGATCATGGGAATCGCATCGTAATAATCCGCACCCTTGGGATAGGGACGCGGAACATCGTCCGGCGCATTGTAAAAACCGTTGTAGACGATTCGAGCCAACTGCCCACGCTCATATTCCGGGATTTTGGCGATAGCGTCCTCACCGGGGAAGCGTTTCTGCGTAATGAGTTTTGATATTCCTTGACCACATTGGGGATGGTCAGATGGACGGTATCATATTTTTTGAATCCGTAGTCTCGCACATATTCCAATCCCTTATGGGTCTTGCTGTGATTGTAACCCGCACATCCGCCACCGCTGTACTCACCAAACTGGCTCTTAATGAATTTCTGGCGTTCCTCCGGCGTGTGAGGATAGCAGAAATGGGAGTACACCGCCAGTCGTCTATCAACACTGTCTCTTAGGAAGAACTGGTCGATTTCATCCTGTGTGATGAACATTTTGCACTGCCGCAGGAAGCTCGGTTGGGCGGTGAAACTGCGTTCCGGGTAGGGAGAGGCCATCCAGCACAACGCCGATCCGGTGGGTGTTGTAAGCGGATAATCTCCAATGCATAATGTCGTTACCTTGGGCATAAGCGTCAAGGAAAGCATGATATTCCTGTGCCAGAGTTTGCAATCCACCCTCTGTCTTTGCGAACGCCACCATATCCTCGTCCAGCTCCGGGTAGCCCTTGTGCTGGTCGTGGATCGCCAAAGTCTGCGGGAATAGGCCCTGCCCCCGGCCTTCTTCGTTTAGGTCACGGGCCGTCATTAACATGGCGTCCATTGCTTCATGCAGTACCTTGTCCGGGGCCTGCGCCAGCTCGGACGCGGAGAGATAAGTCCCCGCCTCCAGCAGCTCCAGAATCCGTGCCGATGCCTGCTCCCATGTGACCACGGTCTTGCTGTACCCGGTGCGGACGCTGTCCCTTGGGCGAGGTGGATGCCGTCCTCCAGAAACCACACGGCATATTTGCGGCCTTCGTATTCAATGCCGCGCCCGTTCTCTGCCGAACTCCCGGCGCAGAAACTCTTCATTTTCCTGCTCTGGCCGCTCCCACATATAAAATACGGCGATGCGCTCCGCACTGTTGGGTTCGTTTCCGCCTGTGCAGAGGGCCAGATCAATGACCTCCTGCGGCACCGTGCGGGCCGGGGCCAGAATGCCGGTGGCTGTGTCTGCCGGGGCCTCGTACACCGGGGCGTCGCCGCCCATGTCGAATAGGGCAAGCTGCTCTGCGACAATGGGGGCATTTTTTGCAGACCCAGCTTGATCTTGTATTCGCCGCGCTCGATCAGGCCCTCGGTCATTTCGGTGATGACCGACCATGAAAAAACAGACTCCGAAGTGCGAGAGAGGTAACTGCCCTCCCACATCAAAAGTCCGTCTTTCTCGGCATGGTAGCCTGTCCGAACACCGTCGGTCAGGACTTCCACCCATATATCGTTGTAGCTGTTTTTAAGAACTCCGTGCGTTCCGTAAGGCCCTTGTGCGCCTGAAAGTATTCAAAGATTTCCTGCCGCTTGTGCTTGCGACCGCCGTCGTCCAGCAGATTCGCTTCAATGAGGTGCATATCCAGAAAGGCTGGCAGCTCTGCGGTATTCTGCTGCGCGGCGTCATACTCCAACGCAAAGGCTGCTGCCTGTTCCTGCGCCTTTTCGTCCGGATAATCACCGTAGACGCGGAGGCACTGGCGCGTTTCGGCGTCATAGACGGCAGCGCCGTCGTATGCAAAACCGTCTTCCTCCATCGTACCGGCAACATAGCCCTGCGCCGCGGCCTCCGCTTCCTCCAGTGTCTGATAATCCAGCTTATCGTCAAAGCCGTTTTCAAAATGGTGATAGGCAGCGACCTGATAGGGTGCGGCCATCTGCGCGGCATAGTGGTCAATGGCATCTGCGGTCAGCCATTCCGGTTTTTCCGGGAGCGCGTCATACAGCTCTCGCATTTTTCCTGATCTGCGCGTGGACATTGCCTGCCCACAAATGCTTTTCACCCGGCCACCAGCGCCGAGGAAGTAGTCGCAGTCGGCGCGCAGACGATCCAGCAGCACATAATCCCTGCTGTGATCGACAAAAGCGCAGGAAGCTCATCACTTCCTGCCTCTGTGGGTTCTTCGGTTGTCAGGCGTAGATCAGGTCGCTGAGCACCAGTTCCTCCGCGCTGTGCCGGAGATTGTTTATCAGGCCCGTCCAGCGCAGGGGATCGGTCGCTTTCAGCCTCCGTCACGCCCTCGGCTTTCGCCATCTGCGCTACGGTCTGCTCCACCATCTTCCGCGCGGTCTGCTCGATCTCTGCCAGATGCTCCGTCAGCTTGCCGCTGGTCTTGAGGTTGGTGTAAAGCACTCTGCGGCGCTTCTTCAGGTACGCTCTCCGCAGCTCCGCGTACTTGCCCAGATGCACCTCCGGCGTCTGCGGCATCAGCAGGTTCGGCACCTGATAGCCATCCTGCATCCTGTAAGTGATCTCCATACTGTTTGCTCCTTTCTCGGCCTGTTTCGTGTTGTTCTGTGCGGCCATCATAACCGTTTTTTTTCACGGTTTGCAAAAACTGATCCCGCTGGGCCTGCATGATCGTGCGGCTGATGTCCCGCAATCCCATCTCCGCGATGTCGCTGGTGGCGATGCCCAGGGCGTTGATCGTAGGCGGTGTGTTAAATTCGTAAACATGGGCGAACTCATCGGGAGAAAAATAGTCATCTGCCCGCAGGCCGAGGCGTGTCATCAGCATATAGGCCACGCTGACCTCCAGCGCGTCCCGGTAGAACACCTCCAGGTTGAGGTCATCCAGCTCCTCCAGCAGGCTGTCCTCCCGGCACTCCCGCAGCTCTTGCAGATAATCCGTGATGTTGTCCGCCACGGCAAAGAGTGGCAGGCGGAGCGCACGGCGTCCGCAAGATTTTCTTTTTTCGGCCAGGTTGCCGAAGGTGGCCTCCAGCGTTTCGATGACCTCCGGCTCAAAGGCCGGGTGCATCGTCCAGATGGGCAGCGGACGGGCAAAACGGGACGCATGGGTGTCGGAAACATCAAAATAGAGCTTCAGGCAGTTTTGACCGTCATCACCAAATACGGCGATGCTCTTGGCCCCACGATTGACCCAGCGGCCAAACTGACGGTTCCAGCGTCCAACTCAAGGACCGCCGTAGCGTCCGGGCGCTGGGCGTAGATCAGAATTTGATCATCAAAGGGGCATTTGTAGTTATAGCAGGCTGCGCGGAGAAAGCCTGTCCAGCTTTGATAGCTGCCGGTGACGCTCTGCACGGTCTGGTCATATAGCTCTGTGATAAGCTGAAATTTAGTAGGCAATTGGCACCTCCTTATCGCTCCGGCTCCGATTTCTTTTTGTTATGTGACCGGTTATTTTTTCCTCTGTTCGGCGCATTCCTTTTCAAAATTTTCGCGCCGGTAACAGTAAATATAAAACTGGTAATCACCTTTGATCGGCGTACAGCGGAGCATATACACATACTGTTTGGTTTTTACCATAAAGCCACAGGAGGGAAGCAACGCGCCCTTGATGGCGCAGATCTGCTCATACCGGTTGCAGTAGCGATCCATGCTGTCGAAGTCCCGCAGCGGGGAGTCCGGCTGCTCCCGCAGCCAGTTTACGGTACGGTCAATGTCAGCCTTAAACCCGGCGTGTTCAGCGTGTTATGCTGGTGGGGCCACCATGTTGTATAAAACTGCTTGCCGCTGCCAAAATCACCCCGCAGGTGTCCCACACAGCCCGCAGACTTGTCCTGTTCCTCACTACGGGAGAAATAGAGAGCGTGCAGCGCAGGCTCATTGACGCTGTAAAAGTCAATGACATCCTTCTCGCTGGCGGGATATTTCTCCTGAAATTCCGCAAGAGTACGGCATCCACCATCTTGAAAGGAAAGGGTGCCGCTCTCCAGCGGAATCCACCCATCAATGGGAAGCTGGAATGGCTCACGGGTAAGAACGGTGCCATAGAAGTTGACCATGAGACTCCGTGACAGTTCTATCGGCTCACCCCAATCTGCATCGCCATGGCGCAGCTCGTAGCGATATACGCCTTCCGGCACGGTGGCTCGGTCAATGCGGCATTCCGTAAACAACGCCGGTCGGTCAAAAAATCGTGACCTCCTGATAGGTCACCTTCTGTACGTCATAGCTCATCTGGCTTCACCTCGATCTCTGTGTTTCTTTTGCACTCTGTTGTGCTAAAAACTCCGGGACCTCCCTTGAAACCGATGGTATCTGCGTAGTAGGCAGTTTTCTTTCCGCCTTGCGTCAGTACCACGATGTCGCTTTACAGACATAGAACGCATCCGATGGGCAAAGGGACGGGAATCCCTATTGTGCTTTGCCCACAGATCCTCCAGCGAATTTTCCTTTGCGTACATACCGGCGTATGAACGCTGATAATCAGCGCTCTGGAGTTTTCCCTTTGCCGCCGCGTAAGACCGGAAATAGTAGTCCACATCAGCGGTTGCGGGGATTTGATAGATTTCATAGGTGCAGATCTCGGCGCTGATTTTCGGCGCAGCAGGAACATAGATATTGCCATTGCGCTCCTGCATTTCTGCAAACTCGCAGATATGATAGGCAGAATTACCGATGCAGACATGGCAATCGTCGATGTACTTGCAAGGGAAAACCATCTTTCACCGTCAAAGCGGGTAATGACGATGCTTTCCCCGTCCTTGATGGTAAAGAGCGTGTGGTATTCACTGTCGATGAAGCGGATCATGCGCTCATCCCTTGTTAGGGGTTTGGAAAGGCGATAACGCCCATGATATTTACGGGTTCTCGGTCTGTCATCTGGCTTCACTCTATCTTTTTCGGCTCAGTACGCTTTTTTTTCATATTCTCTCAGCTTTCTTTCGCCCAATCCGGTATCTTTTCTGGATTGGCTACGCCAAGGGATGTCGGAAGCGTCCCAACGGCAACGCTCACCGGAATACAGCTCCTGAAAGAAAACCGCACGTCCACGGGAACCGGGCGTACAGCCGAAGCCACTTATTGCAAAAACCGAGTTGGCAGTCTGCGGTGCGGTATTCCGGGGCAAGACTGCTGGAGCGGACAACGATCAGTTTGCCTTGAAAGGATCTCTCTTCTCTGATTGGGGAAGGCAATCCTCTGCGCCCAAAACCACCTGCGGAACATTGCGGGCCGCACGGAACTCTTTTACCTTTTCCAACTGCATCTGCAAGCGTTCTATAAAAAGTATTCGCAATCTCAAGATAGTCCTTGCTGGCAACTGCTTCTGGATATATCGTTTCTCCAAGGAAATTGTACTGTTCATAGCAGGTCATATAGGTTTCCTGTCCATCGGATGAAAAACCCATGAGCAAACACGCCCACCCATGCGGATCTCTCCTGCATGATCTCGTAATCACCGACCTTGCGTTGTTTTGGTGCCTTTTGCTCTCCTTGTATCCAAGCTGTTCCGCTTTGTCCCGCAAGATAAGTTTTTTGAGATACGCGCCCTTTCGGGCTGCTGTTCAAAAACCAATCTCGGACTTTCCATCGCCAAGGGAAAGCTGGAAAGTAAATCTCATGATTTTGCTGCGATATTCGTCATTCTTTTCTTTTTCGTTTCTGATAGTTCGTCATCTGGCCTCACCTTGTTCTTTCTTCAGCGCGGTGTTGGGTGTTCTTGCTGCGCTATATAATCTCTGCTTTTTGTACTATTTCCGGCCCGTTCACAGAAATCCTCGATG
>VOFH01001344.1_pt1 | contig 18000 bp, 24 predicted proteins | sample 5384091 | NCBI WGS metagenome assembly VOFH01 (sample SAMN12384727, study PRJNA508395) | human gut metagenome | isolation source: healthy gut G | host: Homo sapiens
ATGACTGTAAGAGCTTATTATAATATACGCATAGTTATTGCCTGCATGAAGAAGCTTATCATCTATTATATAATCCAGCTCATATACATCACCTATGAAATCATCAGAAGTTATTATTCCTCTTTTCATCTTAATAAATGGTGCTTCACACTGTACGTCAAGCTTTATATAGCCCCAGCCGTTCTTTTCTATAATTATGCTGTCCTTTTCGTTAGCACCATCTATATTATAATCTCTTATATTATTATCAACACTGAAAGTAAGAGCAGACTTTTTCTTAATTGCTATTAAGAACTCCTCCATTGACTCATATACATTTTCTCTGTCATACAGGACATCGTAAAGATTATTTAATACATCATCACCCTGTAAGAATATTTTTTTGAATTTATCGGATCTGTATAAGCTTACTGCTTCTTCTTTATTAACCTGCACAAGATTAGTAAAATGGAACAGGTTATCCGCTTTTCCAAGGCTTGTATCTACTGTTTCTTTAACTGCTGTAAAGCTGTATAATACCTCTTTCTCTCAGCATTAGTAACAAGCGTGAACTCTCCTTCTATGCTGTCCCCCTCTGAAAGTCCCCTTGCATCTATAACGTATTTAATATCACTGTCTTTTCCCGCAAATGACGGTGTAAGCACTGTCACCTTGGCATTATCAGAGTATACTACCCCTTAATTACATCTTGCGCCTGTATATGAAATTCTGCATTATGTATTGTGTCACAGATAACATCTTCTATAATAACATCATCAGGTTGTATTATATCTGAATGTCATATCTGAACTTTCCTCTTGAAAGTCTGTTAATATACTCTCTCATCAGTTCTACGTCTCCGAATTAATCTTTTTTAAATGTGTCTTTATCTGCTTCTCATAGCCATTATCTGTTGGTTCATAGAACTTTACGTCCTCAAGTCCATCAGGTAAATACTGTTGCTTCACATAGTGGTTAGGATAATCGTGTGCATATTTATAACCTATGCCGTGTCCTAACTTTGAAGCACTCTTATAATGTGCATCCTGCAAATGTGCCGGCACAGGTGCTGTCTTGGTTGTCTTAACAAGTTCCATAGCCTTGTCAACTGCCATATAACAAGAGTTGCTCTTAGGTGCACAGGCAACATATAACGCCGCCTGTGAAAGAATTATCCTTGCCTCCGGCATACCTATCCTCTCAACTGCAAGTGCTGCATTCGTAGCAACAACTAATGCGTAAGGGTCTGCATTGCCTACATCTTCACTTGCACATATCATTATTCTTCTTGCAATAAACTTTATATCTTCACCTGCATATAACATCTTTGCCAGATAATAACTTACTGCATCAGGGTCAGACCCCCTCATACTTTTAATAAATGCTGATATGGTATCATAATGATTATCACCCGTCTTATCATATCGGACAGCCCTTTTTTGTATACACTGTTCTGCTGTCTTTAAATCTATATGTATAAGTCCGTCATCTGACCTGTCAGTTGTAAGTATTCAAGTTCTATCGCATTAAGTGCACTTCTTGCATCGCCATTTGCTATATCAGCAAGAAACTCCAAAGCCTCATCATCTATGTCAGCCTTGTAGCTTCCCATACCTCTTTCTTTATCGTATACAGCTCTCTTTAGTATCTCTTTGATATCTTCCTTTGACAATGGCTTTAACTCAAATATTATAGACCTTGAAATCAAGGCTCCATTAACCTCAAAATATGGATTTTCTGTTGTTGCACCAACAAACACAATAGTTCCGTCTTCCACGAATGGCAGAAGATAATCCTGCTGCCCCCTTATTAAACCTATGTATCTCATCTACAAAAGTATTGTCTTCTTACCATACATTCCAAGATTATTTTTCGCCCTCTCTACAACATCTTCCATCTCTTTCTTGCCTGCTACTGTAGCATTAATCTGACAGAAATCCGCACTTGTCGTATTGGCAATAACCTTGGCTAATGTAGTCTTTCCAGTTCCAGGAGGTCCATAAAATATAATAGAGCTTAATTTATCCGCCTTTATAGCCCTGTATAAAAGCTTATCCTTACCAACAATATGCTGTTGTGTCCTACAACTTCTTCCAAAGTTCTTGGTCTTAATCTCATTGCAAGAGGAGAATCATTCTCCTGATTAGTCTTTCGCATATAATCAAATAAATCCATAATTGTGTCCTTGTGATTCCCTTTAATGAATATTATTTAATAATATAGCATATTATACGGCAAATGGCACTACTTTAATTAAAGTAAGCTTTTTAAATATTTTCTTAACCGTGTCCATAAAGCCTGCTGTATCAACATTTTCGCAGCTTATTATCTTAACACTTCCAATATAAGCCTCATTGTAATAATATTTAATAGTGCCTACCTCATCACCCTCTTTTAATGGAGCTTTAATATTATCATTAATTATGCACTCCCGTCTTATATCATCATTGTTATATTTATTAATGAACATATATGAATAGTCTTTTTTCCTTTGTTACCCTAATCTTATCCTGCCTGCCAGATGAGATTTTAATACTTTCTGTATCAAGCGGTTCTTCATCTTTATATATACTGCACACACTAAAACCATAATTAAGAAGCGTTATCGCATCACTGAATCGTATCTTGCTTGTCGGTGCCGCCATAACAACTGCTATAAGATCTATTCCGTCTTTATTGGCTGTTCCTGAAAGGCAGCAGCCTGCCTTGCTCGTTGAACCTGTCTTTAAGCCTGTGGCATAGGCATACTGTTTCATAAGCTTATTAGTATTGGTAAGCACGAAATCCTTCTCGCCTTTTCTTGTAATGTGTGTTATGCTTTCCATCCATATACTGCTGAATTCTTTTTATCTGTGGGTGGTTATTAATAAGCTCCCGGCTCATAACCGCTACATCTCTCGCACTTGATGTATGTCCGTCTACATCAAGTCCACAGCAGTTAATAAAATGTGTGTTGCTCATTCCTAGTTCACGGGCTTTCTCATTCATTTTATCAACAAATACATTCTCTGCCCCGCTTATGTGTTCTGCCATTGCAACACAGGCATCATTAGCACTTGCCACCGCTATACACTTAATCATAGTCCTGACACTCTGTATCTCTCCCGGCTCAAGGAACACCTGGCTTCCGCCCATTGAAGCCGCATATTCCGACACAGTTACCGGGTCTTCCATATTAATGCTTCCGTCCTCTATTGCCTCAAATATAAGTATAAGCGTCATTATCTTTGTTATGCTTGCAGGTGCAAGAACTGTATCGGCATCCTTTTCATATATTACCTGTCCTGTCGCCGCCTCCATAAGTATCGCAGAAGGTGTATCTATGTCTGGTCCTGATACTTCCTCTGCACAGCAAAAAACAGGTACAATAACAGCCGTAGTAATTAACATAATTATGGCTGTTATTGTACCTGTAATTCTTTTTATATGTCCTGTTCTGTCCTTATGTCCTGCTTTATCTGAATATTCTGCTAACACTTTCATATATCCGGACATAATAATAACCTCTTATAACATTTGTTATTATATATGTCCTTATATACCCTATTATACCTTAAAGTCTTAGAATAATGCTGTAATATCTGTTCCATTAATATACAATTGTTTTAATGTGTTCTAATCCACAGCCTGTCCACTGTTCCTATCTGGCTCTTTGAACCACCCTTTAAATCGCAAGAATATAATGTCTTATCAGAACCATAATAATACAATCTCTTTCTGTAAAGACTTGTATCAGATGTATTAACTGTATCTGTAACATTTCCCATAAGCACTTTCTTAGCTGATGGTGTCTTTAAATAATACTGTCCGTCATTATCTATATAAGTAATAGACTCTTTTGTATTATTAATAAGCGATAAGCTTCCGTCCTTCACATTCTCTGCAATAACAGTCTTATCACCCTTCACTGCATTGATAAGCTTTGCCTCTGAATTAATGTAGACAAGTTCACCCGAGGCTTTTAAGAATACTATACTCTGCATATTTCCTATGCTGTCAAGTTCTTTCTTATCTGACACCATTCCGTCTTTATACTTTGCATATGACACTTTTTTATTGCCTACCCAGTATATGTAATCATTCTTACTGTCAATAATATATGTCATATTAGCACCATCAATGCCATCAAGCTGCTGTGCCAAGCCATTCTTAACACTAACAATATAATTATTGTCCTGTGAATTATATATATATTCATCAGCCTTGTCAGATGTATTCAGATGTCCTGCACCTTTAGTGTACACACCATCTGTATCACTTAATGGATATATATTATCCACATTATCTGCCACATATGTCTGCTTCTTATTGCTATAATTGTACTGATATAGCCTGTTATCGCCGTCAAGTATTATAATTGTATCGCTGTCACTGTATACATATGCCTGCGTAAGACTGGCTTCTATTGTATCAGTCTTTCCTATAAGACTTCCTGAACTTTTATCATTGGTAATCTCTGCCATAGACAGCTTAAGTCCACCTGTCTTTCCTGTGTCATTGATAGTTTCTGTTTCTTTGTAAATAATTGTGCCTTTATCTGAAATATAATATATCTCGTGTGCATATATATTATTTACAACTTCCACACTTCCATCCTGTGACCATACATATAATGAATATAATTCATCTTCATCATTATACACATCTGCCGCATAATACTTGCCGTCCGGACTTGCCGCACTTGAAACCACACTGTCCTTAGATATATTTTCCGGCCATTCCGGTGTATAAAATGTAACCTCATCAAGACCAAATAATGCATCCTTAACATCACATATATACTGGCTTTCAAGTGAAGATACATCATATATGCGGCTTCCATCACTCATATATATATGTGAATTCTTCCTTAACAAAACAGCCATAATTAATGAAATAGCAGCTATCGCCACTATAACAATGGCGACAGCTACTCCTGCTTTCTTATATGAATGTTTTGTCTGTGGTCTTATCCTGCTATCTATCTTAATATTATTATCTGCCTTAACATTATTATCCGTCTTAGCATTATTATTTTTCTGGTCTTAGCCTTTTCCTGCTGGGCTTTTCCTTTAGCTTTACTGGCAAGCTTTTCACTGCCAGCCTTTAACTTATCAGCCACATCATTAAAATCAACTTTAGTTATATCAAAGACACCTTCATCATAATTCTTTACCTTATTCGAACGCTTCTTTGCACGCTTTCCCTTGCTGTATTGTCTTGCCATCTTTATCAGATTGTTCTGATTCACCAGACAAAACATTGCCAGCTTCTTCTGCACTGTCTAAGACCTTCTGTGTCTCTTTTCTTGCAAGACTTTCTTCATATGCTTTACGTCTAGCCATATAGTCACTGCTGTTAATCTTAATTACAGGTCCATTACATCTGGGACACTCATTGCCCTCATATTCTGTTCCACATTTAACACATTTCATAAATTAATACCTATATTAAAATGTAAACTTGTCTTCAAAATATGCCTTAAGATCAGAAATCTTAACTCTTTCCTGCTGCATAGTATCTCTATCTCTTACTGTTACAGCATTATCTTCTTCTGATTCAAAGTCATATGTTATGCAGAATGGAGTACCAATCTCATCCTGTCTTCTGTATCTCTTACCGATATTACCCCTGTCATCAAATTCACAGTTGTAATACTTAGAAAGTTCTGCATATACCTTCTCTGCACCTTCATTAAGCTTCTTAGAAAGTGGAAGGATACCAACCTTGACTGGTGCTAATGCTGGATGGAAATGAAGAACTGTTCTTACATCTCCTCCTTCAAGTTCTTCCTCATCATAAGCTGCACAGAGGAATGCAAGTGTCACTCTGTCCGCACCAAGTGATGGTTCAATAACATATGGAATATACTTTTCCTTAGCTTCGTCATCAAAGTATGACATATCCTCGCCAGATACTGTCTGGTGCTGTGTAAGGTCATAGTCTGTTCTGTCAGCGATACCCCATAACTCGCCCCATCCAAATGGGAATAAGAACTCAATATCGGTTGTTCCCTTAGAATAGAAGCAGAGTTCTTCTGGTGAATGATCTCTTGCTCTCATCTCATCATCTTTAATTCCAAGAGCTTTAAGCCAGTTGATGCAATACTCTCTCCAGTAATTGAACCATTCAAGGTCTGTTCCAGGCTTGCAGAAGAACTCTAATTCCATCTGCTCGAATTCTCTTGTTCTGAATGTAAAGTTACCAGGTGTAATCTCGTTACGGAATGACTTACCGATCTGTCCAATACCAAATGGCACTTTCTTTCTTGATGTTCTCTGTACATTCTTAAAGTTAACAAATATACCCTGAGCTGTTTCAGGTCTTAAGTATACTGTATTCTTAGCATCTTCTGTAACTCCCTGAAATGTCTTGAACATAAGGTTGAACTGTCTTATATCTGTAAAGTTGTGCTTGCCACAAGTTGGGCAGCATATATTCTTCTCATCAATAAAGTTCTTCATCTGTTCCTGTGACCATGCATCAACTGAACCTTCTATCTCATAGTTATTCTCATCTGCCCAGTCTTCAATAAGCTTATCAGCTCTGAATCTTTCGTGGCAGTCTTTACAATCCATAAGAGGATCAGAGAAACCGCCAAGATGTCCTGAAGCAACCCAAGTCTGTGGATTCATAAGTATTGCACAGTCAACACCTACATTGTATGGGCTTTCCTGTACGAACTTCTGCCACCAGGCCTTCTTAACGTTATTCTTAAGCTCAACACCAAGGTTACCGTAATCCCATGTATTAGCAAGTCCACCATAGATTTCTGAACCCGGATACACGAATCCTCTTGCCTTTGCTAAAGCTACTATCTTTTCCATTGTCTTTTCCATATCAATAATCCTCCTAAAGATACAGATGCCATCTATTGATAAGGTGATAATGTACTTAACACATATACACCATAATATTTCGCATCTTCACAATAATCTTTTTAATTCTATAACATTCCTTGTATAATTTCAACTGTGAATATCGTGTAATTATGACTCCCAGGGACGTATTCTATAAGAAGCACCTATCTTATCGCATATTATCCGGCACTGTGCTTCTTCCTCGTGTGATATAGTTGTGTCAACCGTTGTCATAACAACATTAAGCCCATTGGCGACGCATTTCTTCGCAAAATCTATCATCTCATCAAATGTCTTATCACCGAATTTACTTCTTACAAGCTTGTTATACTCATCCTTATCAGGATTGTTAAGACTTATTGATACAGTATCTATAAGACCGGTACCATTTCTTTTGTTATATCTCTTTCATTGATAAGGTTGCCTGCTCCATTAGTATTGATTCTGATTGGCTTATTATTGTAAGTCTTTTTAATAAATGCTGCTACCCCTCTTACCTTATCCCAGCTTTCTGTAGGCTCACCAAAACCACAGAATACTACTTCACCAAAATCATCAAGATTCCATTTGGCGAATTCATCTATAACTTCACTTACAAGAGGTTCTCTTTCAAGCCATAATCTGTCCGACTCGCCAATTCTATCCATAGTCTGTCTAAGACAAAATGTACAGGCAAATGGACATTTATTAGTCATATTAACATAAAGATTATTATGTACTTTATATAATATCTCCATAATTGTTCTCTCTTTCTTTTATTAAATCATCTAACATTAACATTCTTCTAATTATCTCTCATTATTATCAAACGTCTTAAATATCAAGATATTTTAATATCTTGATATTTTATCATCTTAATATTCTAATATCTTATCCATTAATCATCTTAATGTTGTAAGCAGCTCCTCAAAGCACACTCCGTCAGTAACTGGTATCTCTAATTCTATTGATTTCATTATACATTTCTTTATGAACTGTGAAGCCTTTCTTACTGATTCGTGGAAATTAACTTTATTAACTGCATCTGCTGCAATTATCGCCGTAAATATATCACCGGTTCCAGACCTCTGTGTTCCAACCTTAGTTGTCTTAATCTCATATCCGCCACAGCCGTCCTCATAACAATAGTTAGCAATATATGTACCTCTGACAATTCCTGTTATAACTATCTTTGAAGGTCCCATATCTGATAACTGCTTAGCGATTATCTCAAGCTCTTCATTACCGTACTCTGCATTATATTCCCTGCCTGTTAATATACAGGCTTCTGTAAGATTAGGTGTAAGAATATTGGCATAACTTACAAGCTTTTTCATCTCTTCGCAGGTTTCTTTAGTATATGTAGCATACAGATTACCGTAATCACCCATAACAGGGTCAACAACAACTATATTATCAGGTGTCTTAAATATGTCAAAGAAATATCTGACTATCTCAATCTGTTTATGCGAACCTAGAAAACCTGTACATATTCCATCGAATTTAAGATTAAGCTTCTCCCACTCCTTTATATAAGCCGGCATACTTTCTGTAAAGTCTTCAAAATAAAAGCTTTCAAAACCTGTATGATTAGACAATATTGATGTTGGCAGTGGGCAACACTGCACTTTAAGAGCTGATATAATCGGAAGCTCTACAGCTATAGAACATCTTCCAAAACCTGAGTAATCATTAATAGCAGCTATCTTTTTCTGGTTATTATGACTCATAAATCTTCCTTCCTATCATATATTTAACTTTAATCAGTAATATCTTAACCAATATATTATTAAAATTAATATCTTCTTAAAACCTATATACTCTTAACCAATATCAAGCATTTCTTTGGATTTGAAATGTTTATCAAATGTGATAAATTCTATTCTATTCACCACCTTTTTAAGTTCCTTTAGCACATCAGCTTTTACAACGAAGTTAAACAGCTTTGTAAGTGGTGCTGTAATAATATACTGTAATGTATACAAGGTTGAAGATTGAAGCACGATTCCGTCACCCGACGAGGCAGCACACTCCACGCAGTACATTCCATTTTCCTTATATGAATATAACTGTAACTCCTTCTCACTTCCACAGCCTGCACAGCTAAAGAAATCCGGACACTCTCCATTAACGGCTATCAGCCGTATCTCATATATATATCTTACAAGTTCATTGGGTAATGATTTATTAACCAGTGCCTTAAATGCAACATATAAAAGATTAATCATATCTGCGGCATCAAGATTTTCTCTGCCATAATATTCTGCCAGCTCCGCAAAATAATATCCGTACAGCACACCATCAAGATCGCTTACAAGCTCCTCAAAATAATTCGTAACATTGGCTTTCTGTATTGTGTAAGAGTCCCTGCCCCTGTACACCTCTCGAATGTTCCAAATATAAATGGTCTTGTAACTCCTATAAGGTGGCTGTTAGGACGTCTTGCTCCTTTGGCAAATGCCGCTATCTTACCAAGCTCCCTGCTGAGTATGACAACACGTCTGTCATAATCTCCAACAGGCATACTCGACAATATAAATCCTGTGACAGAAACTACATCAGCCACCCTGCCACCTCCGGATTAATTCTGTGTCTTGTTATCTTTCTTATCATAGCCAAAATTCTTTATAAGAATGTCGCTGTCTCTCCATTCCTTCTTAACCTTCACCCAGAGTTTAAGATTAACCTTGTTGCCAAGTTGCTTTTCTATCTCATACCTGGCATTAGTTCCTATCTTTTTAAGCATTTCACCACCCTTGCCGATGATAATACCCTTATGTGAATCTCTTTCACATATTATTGTTGCATCTATATCTGTAATCTTGCCTTTAGATGACTTTCTGTCTTTAAATGTATCTATAACAACAGCTATTCCGTGTGGAATTTCTTCATTGAGGGCATGAAGTGCTTTCTCTCTTATAAGCTCTGCAACAATCTGTCTTAATGGCTGGTCTGTAACAGTATCTTCATCATAGAACATAGGTCCGTAAGTAAGATATTTGAATATTGTTGTTACAAGGTCATCAACATTACTGCCATTTCTTGCTGATACTGGAATTATCTCATCAAATTCAAGCTCTTTATTATAGCAGTCGATTACAGGAAGTATCTCCTCTTTCTTTACAGTATCAACCTTGTTGATTACTAATATCTTAGGTGCATTTACCTTTTTTAACTTCTCTATAATATGCTGCTCACCTGTCCGATATACGTTGTTGGTTCTACTATAAAGCACACAACATCAACTTCATTAATAGTCTTTCAGCAGCTCCTACCATATATTCACCAAGCTTATTCTTAGCCTTATGGATACCCGGCGTATCAACAAATACAATCTGTCCTCTCTCATCTGTATACACTGTCTGTATCCTGTTTCTTGTTGTCTGTGGCTTATTAGATGTTATCGCAATCTTCTGCCCTATAATATTATTCATAAGTGTAGACTTGCCAACATTAGGTCTTCCAATAAATGTTACAAATCCCGATTTCACATTGTCGTTGCCAGAAGCAGCACCGCCGCTTATTCCACTGGCTTTAAGCATTTCATCTAAATTCATCGTATTCTCCTTATATATCCAATATCATTTATCCGATAAGAGGCTTTATTTCATCAAATAAATCTGCTGCCTCATTAATCTGCTTCTGGTTACCTACTACGCATAAATAATTCTGCCCAACTGCTGATTCTATAAGGAGCAAGTTCTCTTATACTCTCAACTGTCGCATCAAGAACTTCTTCCCTGTCTTTTCTTAACATATCTTCTGTGCAATTGCACATATAATGTGTAAATGACCTGCTGCCAATAGCTGATGGTGTAAGAGGTGCATCTATCTCTCCAATGGTTCCTATTATGAACTTAACCATATCTCTTCTGCTGACATTAAAATTCCTTATATAATCAGCCGCACCCTCGTATATATCGTTAGTCTTTTCAAGATTAGGATCCCTGTAAGATACCATATAGAAATCACCATTTCTTGATGAACCACTCATGCAGCCGTAAGCTCCACCTTTAACCCTTACATTAATCCAGAGATAATCATAAGAGAATATAACCTTTAACACTTTAAGTGCTCCTGTATACTTATATCCGTCTTTTTACGAAATTACCACATCTTGCAACATACTGTACCTGTGATGCTGATGTGTATCCAGTCTTTACATTAACCGGTATAAAGCTTCTTACTGCTGTATTATAATGTTCATCTTTGATATTACAGCTCTTGGCTGACAATGCCTTGACAAAGCAGTCATATCCCTCATCGTCTGCTGTAAGGCTTACTATAACATTATCCTTATTGAATATATATCCAACAAGCTTATTAAGCTTATCCACTATCTGTGTCTTATTCTGCTCAAATTCTTCATCAAGCTTCTTAATGAACTCATAATATTTGTAACCCCTTAATATATCTGAGTAATAAGCCGACTCTGAGAACTGTGCACAGCACTCTAACATAGCAATTGAATGACCCTGCCCCATAAGAGAAGCTTCTAGTCTTGATTTAATTCTTGCAATTATCTCCTTTAATCTCTTATAGTCATCAAATCTGGTATTATACATAATCTCTTCCATCATACCAAGAACAAATGGAACTTTCTCATATAATGCCTTACTCTTAACCTCATATACAATTGTATTCTTACTAAAATCAACCTTATCGCTATATAGAGCTGTTCCTGTTGCAAGACCACCGCAGTTAATATTAATCTCGTTAGTAAGCTCTGGATAAGTATAATTCTTAGTATCCATAAGACTTAATGTTGAGCCTAACAAGCCCATATATGGTATAAGTTCATCTGGAACACACTTAGTGTCAAATGACATATTAATATATGCAATCTTATTAGTAAATATATTATGGTGTACTATCTTAATTCCATCAACACTCTTAACATCATTATAATCCTTAGCAGGCTCTCTTTTAATGTCTGACAGCTCAAGCATTGGTATCTTTTCAAGATCTTCCTGACTTGATGGAGTATCCTGATATTCCTTTAACTCCTTTGTCTTTTTAACAAGCTCTTCTAATTCGTCATTAGTCAATGTGCTCTTATACTCTGCAAGCTTGTCCGCTTCCTTCTGTTCCTTTTCCTTCTCAAGTCCATATTCAGGCACAAGGCTTATAATTGACTTGTGGTTATTATCAAGAAGATATTCTTTTATAAGCTTCTCAAAATATCCATTTCTGGCATTCTTCTTTAACTCATCAAATGTATCTCCCGCCTCTATATGGATAAATGGCTTTGTTTCATCATATAACCAGCTATCCATCATAGTAAGATAATACATAAGTCCCTTTGGATATGGACCATAATCTGCTTCTCTGTATTTGAATTCGTAATAATTAATTCCAGCTTCTATTGTTCTTTCATTAATTCCGTCCTTAACAAGCTTTTCTAATGTGTCATTGATAACTGATACAAATCTGTCCTGCTCCTTAGAATTAGAATTCTTGGCAACTATTGAATATACAGGCTGGTAAAGTGATGTCTCATAACTTGAATATACATCAGTGCTTATACCTGCATCTAAAAGTGCCTGCTTAACAGGTGCTCCCGGTGTCATAACAAGTGCATAATCAAGTATCTGGAATGCAAGATAAAGCTTGGCATCAACAGAAGTTCCAATAACTGCATTATATGAAAGATAAGTATTATCCTCTAATGACTCATCTTCTGTTATGGCATAAGGCTTTTTGTTTCATATACAGGCTTGTCAAATGCTGCCTGTCTTTCTATATTGGCATGAATATCAACATCTGATACATCAAAGTCTGATAGATATTCCCTGTCAAGATATTCAAGTCTTTCATTAACGTCCATATCGCCATAGATATATATATAGCTGTTAGATGGGTGATAATATTCCTCGTGGTACTTAAGGAAATCTTCATACTTAAGTGTAGGTATAACCTCAGGGTCACCGCCCGATTCATTCTTGTATACAGTATCTGGGAATAATGATACAAATGTATATCTTGAAAGCACGTCATCTGGTGATGAAAATGCCCCCCTTCATCTCATTAAATACAACGCCATTATACTTGATATCATCATCTGCATTATCAAGTTCATAATGCCAGCCTTCCTGCATAAAAATCTGTGGCTTTTCATACATTGCAGGATAGAACACTGCATCCATATATACATCCATAATATTCTTAAAGTCAGTATCATTACAGCTTGCCACTGGATATACTGTCTTGTCTGGATAAGTCATAGCATTAAGAAATGTATTAAGTGAACCCTTGCACAATTCAACAAATGGATCTTTAACAGGATATTTTCTTGAACCACACAATGTTGAATGTTCAATTATATGCTGCATTCCTGTATCGTTAAAAGGTGGTGTCTTAAAACCTATTGAAAATACCTTATTATTATCATCATTAGATATAACGACAACCCTCGCTCCTGATTTCTTATGTCTTAATATAATACCTGCTGAATTAAGATCTTTTAATTCTTCTTCAAGGACAATATCATATCTTGCATTACTGCCACTTATTATGTCTGATTTATTCAATTCTTCTATCTTCTTTTTAACGTCAAAACTCATCTGATAACCTCATCTAATCAATAAAATCAATATTCTTATATATTGTACCATACCTTGCCAATATTGTAATCTATTTATATAATTTTTATAACCAGCAATTATTTATAACTTGATAAAATCTTATGGCATAATTTTCATTTTTAAAATACTTGCCAAATACCAAGTTTATTGTATAATTAATTGTTTGCATATAAACATATTATAATATAAGCTGTCCCACTTATTCTTTAACATATATTATATGCAGCTAAATTACAAATTATATTTAATGCACTATGCGAAAGCGTTAGTGCTGGAATCGAGGTTATATGGAAAAAATATGGACTACCGGTGCCAAAGGCCACGTTGGTACTGCACTTTCTGCTCTCTTAGACTGCCGTGAGTATGAAATATTCCCTACTGATGTTGACGAAGTCGATGTTACAGACCTTGAAGCTGTCAACAATTATGCAAGAGTTAATCGTCCTGATATCATTATCAACTGCGTTGGTTACAGTGATGCTGCAGGCTGCGAAACTAATCCTGACAAAGCATTTGCGGTAAATGCTGTAGGAACACGAAACCTTGCTGTTATGGCACAGTCTATCGGTGCAAAGCTAATTCACATATCTACAGATGATATATTCTCTGGTACAGAGGATCATTCTTATAATGAATTTGATACACCTAATCCTAGAAATATATATGGTAAAAGTAAGCTTGCCGGCGAAGCTTATATACAGTCTTTCTGTTCGCGTTATGTGATACTAAGAAGCAGCTGGGTATATGGAATAGGACAGGATTTCCTTAACACTGTACTTTCAGCAGTTAAAGATCCTTCTGTAAATGAACTCACTGTATCTGAATATGAATATGCGTGTCCTACAAGTGCTTCTGAGCTAGCCAGAATTATTGAATATTTCATTAAAAATGAGTGTCTTGGAATATACCATGCTGTATGTCAGGGCTCTTGCAGCCGTCTTGAATATGCCAGGACTATTCTTGAATATGCCAATGCAACAGACAAGTTAAAACCTGTTCCTGCCAACAATAATAAACCAGTATATTCAGTTCTTGATAATATGATGTTAAGACTTGAACATATCAAACAGCCTAAGAACTGGAAAGATGCGCTTAAAGAATATATTAATTTATCAGGAGGCTGCTAAAGAATGGAAAAATCTTTAAAAAACACAAAAAAGCCTATGGGGCTTTCTACTAAGATATTCATAGCACTTATAGCCGGTGCAATAAGTGGTGTTTTAATCCACTATTTTATGCCAGCAGGCTATATCCGTGATTCAGTTATCGTTGAGGGTGTCCTCTATGTAATTGGACAAGGTTTTATCCGCCTTATGCAGATGCTTGTAGTTCCACTTGTATTCTGCTCACTTATATGCGGAAGTATGGCTATCGGTGATACTAAGACACTTGGTAAAGTAGGTATTAAAACTATTCTTTTCTATCTTCTTACTACTGCTGTTGCTGTATCAGTTGCATTATCAGTTGCTATGCTCATCAATCCCGGTATTGGCGTTACAATTGAAAATGTATCTACAAGCAGTGTAACTATCACTGAGAAACAACCGCTTACACAAACACTTCTTAACATAATACCTAAGAATCCTGTTGAATCACTTGCAACTGCTGATATGCTTCCAATTATCGTATTTGCATTATTCGTAGGTATTCTTTTAGCGAAAATGGGTAATAAGGCATCAACTGTAGCTAACTTTTTCAGTCAGTTCAATGACCTTATGATGGAAATGACTATGGCAGTTATGAAGGCAGCTCCTATCGGTGTATTCTGCCTTATCGCAAGAACATTTGCTAATATTGGTTTTGACGCATTTGTTCCAATGCTTAAATATATGGGCTGCGTAATACTCGCACTTGCTATCCAGTGCTTCGTAGTATACCAGTTACTTTTATTTCTCTTTACAAGACTTAATCCATTTAAGTTCCTAAAGAAGTTCTTCCCAGTTATGAACTTCGCATTTACAACAGCTACATCAAATGCAACAATTCCGCTTTCAATCAACACACTTGATAAAAAGCTTGGTGTAAGCAAGAAAATATCATCTTTCACAATACCACTTGGTGCTACCGTTAATATGGATGGTACATCAATTATGCAGGTGTTGCTGTAATATTCGTAGCACAGATATTTGGAATTACACTTTCTCCATCTGACCTTGTTACAGTAATTATAACAGCTACACTTGCTTCAATCGGAACAAGTGGTGTGCCATCTGTAGGTCTTATAACACTTGCAATGGTATTCCAGAGCGTAGGTGTTCCAACAGAAGGTATTGCCCTTATTATGGGTATTGACCGAATTCTTGATATGTTAAGAACAGCCGTTAATATCACTGGTGATGCTGTATGTACAACTATCGTTGCTAATCAGGAAGGCCTTGTCAATAAAGAAACCTTTAATTCTGATGTTACTGTAGATAACTAATTATCAATAAATATTTATTAATATTATGAGCAAAAGGGCTTCATATACCTGTCACACAGATATATGAAGCCCTTTTAAATAATATTATTCAATTGTCATCTTAGCGATAATCTGAATTATGTAGCCTGAACTAATTACTTAGAACGGATTTCCTTAACTAAAGCAACTGCCTCAGCTGTCATATCCTTAATCTTATCGAATTCTCCAGCCTTGATTAAGTCACCCTTAACCATCCAAGAACCACCACAGCAGAAGATCTTATCGCAAGATAAGAATTCTTCAAGGTTAGATGTATTGATACCACCTGTAGGCATAATTCTTACTGTTGTGTAAGCTGCACACATAGCCTTAATCATCTTAATTCCGCCTGCTGCTGTAGCTGGGAAGAATTTAACTCTTGTAAGACCTCTCTTAACTGCCTGAGCAAGTTCAGATGGTGTTACGATACCTGGCATTACAGGAATATTCTTAGAGATACAGTAATCAACGATTTCTGGATCAAAACCTGGGCTTACGATAACTGAAGCACCAGCTGCTACAGCTCTGTCAACCTGCTCTGTTGTAAGTACTGTACCTGCTGCAAGTACCATATCTGGATATGCTTCGTGCATAAGACGGATAGATTCCTCTGCTGCTTCTGTACGGAATGTAACTTCTGCACATGGAAGACCTCCTTCTACTAATGCCTTAGCTAATGGAAGTGCGTCCTTTGTATCATTCAATACTACTACTGGAATTACTCCAAGTTCTTCAAACTTATCTGCTATATTACTCATTATAATAATAGCCCCTTTCTTTTAATTATTCGACTGATACTTCTCAGTGTCTTTGATTATATCATAATTCTTTAAATACGACAATGAAATGATATATTTCGTTTGTATTTTTATAAGAACTTTATGCATTTATTTAAAGAAGCCCTTCTTCTTTGGATGTTTGTGTTCCTCTCCTGTAAGTGTCTTATCATATTCCATAAGTGCTTCTTTCTGTTCATTATTAAGCTTTGTAGGAATATCAACAATAAGTGTAATGTAATGATCTCCTCTTGTCTGAGGATTTCTTAATGTTGGCATACCTTTGCCTCTGAGCCTTACTCTTGTACCTGAAGCTGTTCCCGGCTTAACTTCATATATAACTTCACCATCAACAGTCTTTACCTTGACTTCTCCGCCAAGAACTGCTGTAGGATAGCTTATTACAACATCTGAGAAAATGTTATAGCCATCTCTCTCAAATGCTGGATCTGCTGATATCAATACAGCTACTAATAAATCGCCTCTTGGACCGCCATTAGTACCTGGCTCGCCCTTGCCCTGAATACGGACACACTGTCCATTATCAATACCAGCAGGTATATTAACTTCAATTGTCTTCTTGCTGCTTATATAACCTGTTCCATAGCAGTCTGGACACTTTTCTTTAACAATCTTACCTGTTCCGTGACAGTCTGGGCAAGGCTGTACACTTCTCATCATTCAAGGAATGACTGCTGTGTTACTGTTACCTGTCCACGTCCGCCACATTTCTTACAAGTTTCAGGACTTGTTCCCGGCTTTGCACCTGTTCCGTGACACTTAGAACATTCGTCCTTAAGTGTTACATCTATCTCTTCTTAGTTCCTGTAACTGACTCTGCAAATGTAATTCTTACATTAACCCTTATATCTGCACCAGATATCAACGGCTGTCTGGTTATCAGCGGCTGTAGAGACGATAAGTCTTGTAGCAACACCACCCATTGTCTCGATTGAAAGAGAAAGTGGAGTAACATCAAGGAGAAGTACTTCGCCGGCACCGGCATCTCCTGCAAGCTTACCACCCTGGATAGAAGCACCGATTGCTACGCACTCATCAGGGTTAAGAGACTTGCTTGGCTCTTTTCCTGTCATCTGCTTTACCTTGTCCTGTACCGCAGGAATACGTGTAGAACCACCTACAAGTAATACCTGTCCAAGGTCTGCATTTGTAACGCCTGCATCCTTCATAGCGTTCTGTACTGGGATTGCTGTTCTCTCTACGAGGTCATGTGTCAGCTCATCGAATTTTGCTCTTGTAAGAGTCATATCGAAATGCTTTGGTCCCTCTGCTGTAGCTGTGATGAATGGAAGGTTGATGTTTGTAGTAGTAGCTGAAGACAGCTCCTTCTTTGCCTTCTCAGCAGCTTCCTTTAATCTCTGGAGTGCCATCTTGTCTGTAGA
>VOFH01002107.1_pt1 | contig 17994 bp, 36 predicted proteins | sample 5384091 | NCBI WGS metagenome assembly VOFH01 (sample SAMN12384727, study PRJNA508395) | human gut metagenome | isolation source: healthy gut G | host: Homo sapiens
AGAGCAGACTGCTGTCCGTGTACTTTTCTCTGGGCATCATGATTCCGGTGCATGCGCTTTTGATTCCTCCGCCCTGATCTTTAAAGGGCTTCATCTGATCGACCATCTGTCCGGCCTGATGATTGTATATACGGCGGTAAACATCTCTTTTGCCATGTTTATTATGAACGGTTTCATGGAGGAATCCCCAGGAGCTCGATGAGGCGGCGACGATCGACGGTTGCGGCCGGGCGAGAATCTTCTTTTCACATTGTGTTTCCGGTAGCGAAGCCGGGAATCGCCACGTGCGACCATCACATTTTTAAACTGCTGAACGATCTGCTTCTGGGGCTGGTGCTGATCTCCACGCCTGCCAGAAAGACGCTTTCCATGACAATCTCCGCGCTGAAGGGATCTTGCGTGACGCAGTACGGTCTCCTCTGCGCCGGCTTCGTCATCTCGATCGTTCCGGTAGTCTTTATGTATCTGCTGTTCCAGAGAAACAGGTTATAGCGGGTATGACTGCAGGGAGCAGTCAAGGGGTTAAACGCGTCCGGAAAGGAGAGAAGCGCCGGAGGAGGAAATAACATGGTAAAATTTTACACATGACGGAATCCAGGATAAACGAGGGAGGTGGAAAGGCCTCTGTACAGTGGTTCAGTGATACACTACTGGAGGACGAGAAAGAAAAGACTGGCGGCTTGTTCTGTCTGGATAAGGGCATGGGTTTGGAGATCGTGGAGCGTATATTCCTGGTCGGTTCATGATATGGGAAGGAAAGTATGATTTTGGAGAGATTAAAGGGAAGAAGGATCTGGTTGTTTTTGACCCTCTGCGAGGAAATGAACCTGGCCGTCATCGTTCGTTGGGGCCTCATATCAATGCGGAGATGACTGGTTTCGGATGTCAGGGTGGATTCTGTGGATAAGGAGATTCAGGCGAAAAATCCGTGGGAACCACGGTTTGTAATCCCTGCCACGGGTCCTTTCTATTCCTTCTATGCGGGTGATAAGCTTTATGAGAGACGGAGATTTATTTTCAGAAGCTGAAGCCGATTCTGCAGCGCACTGCGGCGGCGGCGGCTGTATCACTGCCTGATCCAGGCGGATAACGAGACTTAATTTCTTCCGGGACAGGCCGTATATCATGGATTACTCGGACTGCTCGAAGGAACAGTACCGTAAATTCCTGGCGGGAGCGATACGGTACTGCGGCGGCCATGAGCGAAGGTATCACAGAAATTACAGTTTCAGGGGAGACAGAACCGCCCTGCGGCTTTGAGGAAGGCGATTTTCATCGCTCTGCTATTACCTGGACTGGATAGAATTTAAGGAGTATCAGATTCTCGCTGCCCTGGGGGGCGGATGGTTGGACATCATAAACCGTCTGGAGCTGCCGGTACCGATTTTCCATAACTGCGCGTATCAGAACTATACGCCTGTCTCGGTTCAGAGAGACGAGGAGATACCAGGGGCCTCATGGCGGCTGGGATCGATGCCTATCCTGAGCCGGGAGATACCGCCATGCTGAAGGAGAGAATTGGTATCTGGCCGGCAGCAGCCGTTTTCCGTTCGTGCCGGAATTTGGTTCCGGCTCTGGTTTGACCGGGGAAGTGCTTCTGACCGCAGAGGAAGAGCGGTTCGGATACCTGTATTCTGTGATGAATGGTTTAAAAGGGCGGAATTTTATATGCTGGCGGGCAGGACCGGTGGACGGGCTGTCCCGTGACCAACGACGGAAGAATCAGGAAGCCATATTACGAGATGTTCTCGATCTGCTGAGACTGTTGAAAAGATCATAAATATACCATTTTAACCGCTCGCCCCGCGTGCTGATTTTAAAGGGATTACGATATGGGGAGGCTGAAGGCCCTCTATTCCGTGATGGACTGCAATTCGTTTTCGTCCAACTGCTTCATCAAGGGGCCGGATATACCTGCCGCGCTGTTTTTGCCTGTGGAGGAAGAGCCGGAATTTTATCTGGACAGGGAATTGAATTACTGGGATGATGCCTGGGTAAAAGGACTGGCAAAGCGCTTTTGACGAAGAGCATGAAATCTATGATTATTCCGATGAATATCTGGACTATGACAGGTGGCTCCCATACGATGTGATAGCGGCGGCATCGGGTGATATCATGGATGCGAAGACGCAGAAGTGCCCTGGCGGATTTTAAGCATGTCTGCCAGGAAAGACGGTAATTCTGAGACAGTCGTTCCCCGGTATGACAGAACCTCCAAAAGTCCTGTGAAATACTGAAGCACATGGTGGAAGAGGGAGGACTCCGGAATTCTGTTTGCGGAAGAGCCGAGAGATCGGTGCCGTTTTCTGGGATCGGTTAAGGCGGAGCAGAGAGTACGATGCGAAGATCCGGAGATCGAGCTGGCTGTACCGGAGGGAGGGTGCGGATATCACCTGCTCTATATAGCCAATCTCTCAGGAGAAGAGAAAACGGCATTTATAACGCGCAGAAGGACGCCGTTTTTCGGTAATACAGGGGGCCTGCGGGAGATAAAAATGGAGAAAGATGGCATAACGGCACAGATCTCCGGTTATACCTGCAGCTTTTTGAGTGTGGAGGAGAACGTATGATAGACGGTGGTTTAAAGTGGAATATTTGGACCCGAGCTCTGGACGCATCTGGGGGAAACTTTTCGGCCATTATCCGGCATGGGCAGGTTCTGCACGTCAGAAGGCTGGCTTCCGGTTTGTACCGGGCGGTTCGGTGCAGGGGAACAGGCACCGTGTGTGAGTGATTCCGGCTGCCCGTTCCTCGATCTTTCCTAGTATATGGAAGGAGAAGAATTGAATACGGAGCGGATTTTTTCGGGATTTTTATGATATTATGGAAATCAGATTTATACGCTGGAAGGTCTGGAAGTGCTTCGCAGAGAGCCAGAAAGCGGAGCTGTATCAGCTGGATATTGATCAGGCAGTATCTGAAATCTATGGTATCTTGAGAGCACGGCTGAGTGGCCGTTATGGAGAGAGGAAGAAGGAGAACGCTGGTATTTTGAACGGCTGAGACGGCTTTTGGGGATAAAGACGGAGACCATGTATCTGTTGTGGATTACGGATGGCGGGGCGCTGTATTTTTAACTGCATTCTGGAGATGAGGAAGGGGAAACTGGTGGGGAATCTCCCATCGGACAGATATGGCGGGGAACGGGATTATGATAAAGGGTTCTGGGTTTGATGGAGAAGGAGTACAATAGGAAGCCGGAAGTACTCTGTATGGAGCTTTCGAATATCGTACTTACGAAAGGATATGGGTTTTAACAGCGGAGGATAAGGATGAGGAAGACGGAAAAAGGGGGAACCGGAGTTCACTAAAGGTGAATTTACACTTGCCATGGTATTGATGTCGCTGATTCCAGGGTTGATACTGGCGGTAGTTTACTACAGGAATGTGAGGACTTTACCAGGATAAGACCTGGATGTACCAGGAGAATACCTTTTGAGGCTGATGGATGCGAAGATGGGATATCATCAAGCAGAGCGAGGTGGTGCTGAACCAGGTTCTAGGACTTTCTGTCACCTCCGACCTGTTCTCCGGCTACTCAGAGATGAATGCCTATGAGCGCTTTAAACCTGATGCGCAATATAAACGGCACGCTGTCGAACATCCGGATTGCCAATAATTCCATCGATCATATTTATCTGCTGGCGTTTGACGGAGGCGCCTATTCGTCTAATGTGGGCTGGAATAAACGAATTTGCCGAAAATGACTGGACGGAGATTCGGGAAGACCAGCCAGGCGGAAGTATTATCGTGCCGACAACATCCGGCCGCTTACAAATACTTGAACTCCGGAGCGGCGGATCCCTTGGTGGTCAGTATCGTAACGTATTTAAACCGCTATACGGGAAACAGCGTCATTGGGCTGGTACAGATTGATTTGAGCTATGAAAAGATCAGGCGGCCATGGACTGCATGGAGATGGATGACAGTGATATGGCGTTTGTCGTGGACGAAGAGGGGCGGGTAATCTTTTGCGCCGAAGGAGTCCATGGTGGACTTTCTGCGGCAGACGTTTCTCTGGGGACGTATAGTCTGGCGCAGATTCTTTCTGCTGTCGACGGGGGCACGGAGGAGGACGGAAACTTTTCCATTCATCTGGACTATGGAAGAGACAGCGGCACGATTCGCAAACGCCGCGTAGGAAACAGTGGATTCTCGATTATTCAGATCAACAGCGGACGAATGCTTAAGCAGGAGCTGGACCGGTTCCGTAAGGTATGGGCGGCCGTGGTCGGTGCTCGTATGGTGTCCGCGGCTCTTTCTCGCCCCGAGCCTCGTCGGCCGGCATTGTGAAACCGGTCACCAGCCTCATAAGGAGTATGAGCCGCGTCAGCCGCGGCGATTTTTCCACAAAAGTGGAGACACCGAAGGATAAAGACTTATCCGAGCTGGCCTTTGGGCTTTAACACCATGGTGTCCGAGGATGCCGATGCGTGAAAATATAGAAAAAGAGAGAACGGCTTAACATGGAGCAGACGCCCTCAATTCCCAGATCAATTCCCATTTTCTATATAATACCTTGAATACCGTGAAGTGGATGGCGGTGCGGGCGGGGGAATGAGGAGATCGCGCGGATGGTAGTAGCCCTGGTTAATATGCTGGAATACAGCTGCAAAAAGATCGATGCCCGTTCTCATCTCAAAGGAAATAAATTTCATCAAAAATTACTGTCTGCATCCAGGAAGGGCGGTGCTGCAGCAGCGTTCATATGAAGTTTGACATCGATCCGAAGCTGGAGAATTGTCTGATCTTAAAGATGCTGCTTCAGCCGGTGGTGGAAACGCCATGCAGCACGGCTTTGGAGAGGACAATATCGATAACCGGATCCTGATAACCGGAAGGCTTCTGGGAGACCGGGTACAGTTTTCAAATTCGGGACAATGGACAGGGCTTTCTGTATGAGGGCTTCGATAAACTCACCGGCGTGGGGCTTCATAATATTCAGACAGAATCCGGCTGAACTATGGAGATGGCTACGGCGTGGAACTGGAAAGTGAGCCAGGAGAAGGAACTGCAGTGACGGTGAAATACCGGTTTGCGAAAAGGCGGAGGAGGCAGATGGAGCAAGATTTTAATCGTTGACGACGAGATGTTTTCCAGGACGGCTATTGAAGATATTCTGCGGGCCGAGTGGAGCAGCATAGAAGTCTTCAGTGCCAGAGGAGCCTCAGAGGCGCTGGAATCTTAGAGAGGGAAGAGATTGACCTTTTTGATGACGGATATCAAAAATGCCTGGTATGAACGGCCTGGAGTTGCTGGCGGAGGTGCGAAGACGAGGTGCCTTTCCATGGAGGTCATCATATTGGAGCAGCTATAATGAGTTTGATCTTGTGAGATGCGCCATGAAGCTCGGCACGTTTGACTATTTGTTCAAACCTGCCATGCTTCCGCCGGATATCATCGAGGTGGTTAAAAGGCGCTGCAGAAACAGCGGAAAAAGCAAGAGCAGGGATCACGGAATCTGACAGAAAGAGGCTTTCCAGAGACAGAGAACAGTTTTTCAGGGATCTCATAAAGCGCGGCTGGAATCGGAAGAACCTGGTTTGAAAGAGCGGGCCGCCGCGTTTGGACTTGCCGGAGCCGGTGGAAAAATGCAGTCGGTATTCCGGCTGATCCGGTACCGGAAAAGCATGGCGAAATCTTTGAAAATGACGTTTTTCTCTGCTTCGGGCTTCTGTCTGCAATGTCATGTCCGAGGCGTTGGATTCCGTAAAGGACTGCCAGTTTCTGTGCAATAAGTTTGATGAGTACGTGTGGATTGTCTGGGGCACGGGAAGATGGAAGACAGGAGTTTTATGAACGGCTGGAAGCGCTGATCCGGACAGCGGCAGACTTTTTGAGCCGGTATTACGGACTGAGTTTTCCATCGGCATCAGCCGCAGCTCAGCCAGCCTGTTTGACTGCTGTCAGGGATACACAGAGGCTGCGGACAATGGAAGGGAAAGTGAAACGGGGATATTCTATGCCGGTGGTCCGGATTCCGGCAGTTTGAAACATCAGGAGATGCGGGCAGCCCTGGATTATATCGGGACCATCTGGGGGATAAGGATTTGTCGCTTCCAGACGGTGGCGGATCAGGTTGGCATCAGCCGGAATTATTTCAGCCGGATATTCGAGGAGGTCATGAGCGTCAATTTTATCGACTATGTAACCAGGCTCCGGGTGGGAGAAGGCCAGAAGCCTGTATATGAACACGGACATGAAAATCTATGAGATTGCAGAGCTGGTGGGATATTCCGACTGGCATTATCTCTACAGCGTCTATAAAAAGCAGCTGGGACATTCGATGTCAAAAAAAGAGGAGAAAAGAACCCATAAAATGGTGCTTTCTCCTCTTTTCTTCCGTCTTCTCCTACAATTCGGGAGCAGTGTCATTGATGGACTTAACCTTTGAGATATCGATATCCCTTGACCGAGAAGGACACTTTTGAAAGGAAGCGTCCGTGCCCGCAAGGAAAAATGTGGTGGTCCCCTGGCTGCAAAGTGATTGTCTCCTCCCCGTATGTCTTGTCTTCCGTATCCGCAAGGAGAACCGTGCTGTCCTCCGGTGTGCGGTAAGAGAGTGTAATGTCCCTTTATTTCTGGTCAGTGTAGGTGAGAGAAAACAGTGTCTTCCTCAGAGACATCATTATTAAGAAATCGGCGTCGGTAATGTTTAAGTAGGCGTCAGCTTTTACGACGATGGAGCGGTCTGTATGTGTGACATTCAGTGAATGGAAGATGCTGGTCTGAGCATCGGTCAAATGATTCGGATCAGTGGCACAGGCGGTTTGAGAGACAGAATAATATGATAAGTATTGTAAAGAGCGCGGTACGCTTCATGGTAAATCCCCCTTTCCTGGTTTTCCTGTTTGTCTGTAATATGAGAATAACAGATTGAAAAGGAAAAAACAGAGCATAATTTTCTTAATATTTTCTAAAAGGATCTGTATTACCAGGATTAGTCTTGTATTTTGTCTTATATGAGATATAATAAAAGGAACGAAACAATGATCTGTTTTCTTTTTCAGCCGGTTCACAGCGGCTGAGTTTCAACAGGTTCTTTATGTTGTTTTACCATGGAGAATCGTCCTGGCGTTTTCAGCCACAATTTCTCAAGTATTCTAATATCAAATTACAGGGGGAGGTCTGCCTATGACGAATATTTAGGTTTACATATAAATTTGTGTTTTTTTATTGCAACTACAGATAGAATCATTTATAATGGAGGTAGGAAAATGCAGCAGATCAACATAAACAGAAACTATAAAGACAGATTGTTCCGGCTGGCCTTTCAGGGAGAAAGATTTGCTGGAGTTTGTATAACGCTGTAAGCGGCAGACAGTATACGAATCCGGAAGATATTATATTACCACACTTGCAGACGCGATTTATCTGGGGATGAAAAATGATATATCCTTTCTGGTATCGGACACTTAATTTATATGAACACCAGAGCAGCTTTAACCCTAATATGCCTGTTCGCGGGCTGAATTATTTTGCAGACACCTACCGGGAATATATTGAAATAAACGGACTGGATATTTATGGAGAAAAGCTGATCCGCCTTCCGATGCCACAGTATATCGTCTTTACAATGGGATGAAAGAGGAAGCGGACCGGGTGGAACTTCGGCTTTCGGATGCATTTTGTGTCAGAATCAGAGGAAAATGGTTGTCTGGAATGCAGGGCGACCATGATTAATATTAATTATGGCCATAATGAGGAACTGATGGACCGCTGTAAGCGGCTGAAAGATTATGCAGTGTTTGTGAACCGCATCAGGGAAAATGAAAAGAGGTATGGCTCTTAATGAAGCGGTAGAGCTGGCGGTTAATTCCTGTATCAATGAGGGATACTTGCAGACATTCTGAAAAAAAGAACAGAGCGGAGGTATGCAATTTGATTCTATATGAATATGATGAGCAGAAGCAACTGGCGATTTGCTCGGGAAGGCGCTAAAGAAAGCGGGAAGAGAAGAAGAAGGAAGAAGGAAGAGCACAAGGAATAGCACAAGGAATAGCACAAGGCCGTGAGGCGGAAAAAATGGTTATTCGTAATATGGCAGCTAAAGCGCTAGATCCCCGATCAATTGCGGACATGCTGGATACGGAGGAATCTTACGTAAAAACGTTTTGAATCTGCTGGCAGAGAAGATCGGGAAAACGGATTTAGAAATTGCCGGAATTCTATTGAACAGAAACAAAACAGGTAAAAATCCCTAAAATTAGGAATTAAGAGAAATTTATAAAAAAGAACCAGGAAAGCGGCTATCGTTAGAAGCCGCTTTCCTGGTTTGTATAAGGCTTTTTTGGGAGAAACAAATTTTTTATAAAATTGCTGCTTTCATTTCCCTGATATACTCACACACCGGACCAACGCAGTCTTTTCCATATTTCGTCACCATCCGGACGATTGCGCTTCCAACGATGACGCCGTCGGCGTGTTCACTCATCTTCCTGGCCTGCTCCGGCGTGGAGATTCCGAAGCCGATGGCGCACGGGATGGGCTGTGCCTCTTTACTAAGGAAACCATCTCTCCAATGTTGGTGGTGATCTCCGTTCTGACCCCGGTGACACCCATGGAGGAGACACAGTAGACAAAGCCCTCGGCCTCCTTCGCAATGGCGCGGATTCTCTCCTTCGATGTGGGGGCAATGAGGGAGATCAGTTCTAAGCCGTACTGATGGCAGAGCGGGAGCAGCTCGCCCTTCTCCTCGTAAAGGCATATCCGGGACGATCAGCGCGTCGATGCCGGTTTCTGCCGCCGTGCGGATGAATTCTCACTTCCGTAGACGAAGATCGGATTGATATAGGTCATAAACGCCAGCGGTACATCTGTCTTCTCACGGATCCGTTTCACCATAGCGAAAATCTTATCGGTGGTGGTGCCGGAAGCCAGCGCCCGGATGTCCGCCTCCTGTATGACGATCCCTCTGCCACCGGGTCGGAGAACGGGATACCGATTTCTATTAGATCCGCGCCGGCGCCGGCCATGGCAACAATCAGCTCTTCCGTGACAGCAAGCTCCGGATCTCCGGCAGTGACAAACGGGATAAATGCCTTTCCATCTGCAAATGCGTCTCTTACTCTACTCATAGATTTCTACCCCCTTATATCTGGCGATTGCCGCCACATCTTTGTCTCCGCGGCCGAGAGATTGATGACGATTACCTGATCTTTCCCATGGCCGGAGCGATTTTTCTTGCATAAGCCACTGCGTGCGCGCTTTCGATGGCCGGGATAATTCCTCCATCCGGGATAAGTACTCGAATGCATCTACTGCCTCATCGTCGGTGACAGGAACGTACTGAGCCCGGCCGGAGTCGTGCAGGGAAGCGTGTTCCGGCCCGATTCCCGGATAATCCAGCCCTGCGGAAATGGTAGACCGGGCGATCTGGCCGTATTATCCTGACAGAAATAGGATTTCATGCCGTGGAAGATTTCCCAGGCTGCCGGTGGCGATGGTGGCGGCATTCTTATCCGTATCGACACCGTGTCCGGCGGCTTCGCATCCCACCAGCGCAACACCTGGCTCGTCGATGAAGTCGTAGAAGAGCCCCATTGCGTTGCTGCCGCCGCCGACGCAGGCGATCAGCATGTCCGGAAGCTTTCCTTCTGCTTCCATAAGCTGGGATTTTACTTCCTTGCCGATAATGCTTGGAAATCACGGACGATCGTAGGGGAACGGATGAGGCCCCATGACGGAACCCAGCACATAGTGGGTGTCCTCCACGCGGTTCGTCCATTCACGCAGCGTTTCGTTGACGGCATCCTTTAAGGTCTGTGTGCCGCTGGTAACGGGATGGACCCTGGCGCCCAGAAGCTCCATGCGGAATACGTTTAAGGCCTGGCGGTCGGTGTCTTCCTTTCCCATGTAGACCTCACACTCCAGCCCCAGGAGCGCGGCGGCGGTAGCCGTTGCAACGCCGTGCTGGCCTGCGCCGGTCTCGGCGATGACGCGGGTCTTGCCCATCTTCCTGGCCAGAAGCGCCTGCCCCAGCGCGTTGTTGATCTTGTGGGAGCCGGTATGGTTTAAATCTTCTCTTTTCAGATATATTTTCGCACCGCCAAGATCTTCGGTCATCTTTCCAGCATAGTAGAGAGAGAGAGGGCCTTCCCGTATAGGTGCGGTTTAACTCGTCGAGTTCGGCGAGAAACGCCTCGTCGTGGATATATTTTTCATAGGCTGCTTCCAGCTCATTTACTGCGTTCATCAGCGTTTCGGGGATAAATTGTCCGCCGTGCTGTCCAAATCTTCCTTTGACATGATTAAACCTCCTTACTGTTTGTATGATTTCCTGTATCTTTTGGTCCTTCCGTCCGTCGGTCTCGACGGCACTGCTTATGTCGAGGCAGCAGGCCTCCCGTGTTCAGCGCTTCTTTATGGTGGAGGCAGAGATGCCGCCGGCCAGAAACCACGGTTTTTCGATGTGGGGGATTAAGGACCAGTCGAAACGGACTCCGCTTCCGCCATACTGATCCTGACAAAGGTATCAAAAAGCAGGTATTCGGCCGGATAACTCACGGCCCTGCGGATATCGTCCCCATCCTTTACACGCACAGCGCGGATAAGGGGAACGGAAGCGGCCAGCCTTGCCGCGGCCAGCGCCTTCTTTTAAATCCTCTGCATACTGAACTGTCTCAAAGCCTTCCATATCGCCATGGAGCTGAACCGCGCCGATAATCCCCGGCTCACGAGCCGTACGATGTCGTCGATGGGACTGTTGACAAATACTCCCGACGGCCGTGATATCCGGTGATAAGAGCTTCTTCAGTCCGGCGGCCCTCATCTCACTCACATTCCGCTTGCTGGGCGCAAAGACGAAACCGATGTAGTCGGGCCGGTACTCGTTCACGGCTGCAATATCTTCCGGCCGTGTTAGGGCCGCAAATCTTATTCCCGTGTGCAACGAGTCAAACGGGCACGCTTGCGCGTCCATTTGGCGATTGCCGCGAGGGTCAAAATCCCGCGGCCCGTCTCGTTGCAAATTTGATGTCCCGTTGCCTGCAGCGGGTTTTTTGACTTACTCATGTTCGACTCCTTCTTCCTTCCTTCTGCATGACTCCCTGTATTTCTTTCCCCACACGCCTGTTTCCAGGAATCAAGTATTTTTTTCTTGTCGGCGGAGCGCATTAACGTCTCGCCGATCAGTACGCCATCCACCCCGGCTCATGGAGCAGTCGGATATCGTCCGCCGATTTTACTCCGCTTTCCGCGATGAAGAGTACGTCGTCAGGCACCAGACTCCTTAATCGTATGGAATTGGAGAAATCTACTGAAAAGGTCTTTAAATTCCGGTTGTTGACGCCGATGATCCGTGCGCCCGCCCGGAGAGCGGATTTGATATCTTCTCGTCGTGGGCCTCGACCAGCGCGCTCATCCCCAGACTGTCACATAAATGCATCCCGGTACGGGAGCGTCTCTGTGTCAAGGAGGGCGCAGATCAAAAGAACTGCGGAAGCTCCGATGACCTTCGCCTCGAAAAATCTGATAGGGATCGACGGTAAAATCCTTGCGAAGCAGAGGAACAGAGACGTGACGGCGGATTTCTTTCAGATATTCATTGCTTCCTAAAAGTATTCGGGTTCCGTGAGGACGGAGATAGCGGCGGCTCCGGCGGCCTCATAATCCTTTGCGATATCCACATAGGGGAAATCGGAGGCGATCAGGCCTTTGGAGGGAGAAGCCTTCTTTACCTCGCAGATAAAGGACATTCCCGGCGCTTTTAACGCTTTTTCAAAGGAAAAGACACTTTCCTTCGAAACATTCCGCTGAACGCATGTGAGGGGGACTTCCCTGTTCGGATTCGGACGCCTGCGAGGCCAGGTCCATCATGGTCGAAAGAGGGATGTTTTCTTTTGCCGCCTCTACCCGTTTGCGGCGGAAGCAGCCAGTGTGTCTAAAATCATGAGGGGCCTCCTATTCCATTCCGCCGGCAGCCGATGGGGTGTTGTATTGGTTTGTTGCTTTTGCAAATTCCTCCAGTTTGGCGGCCGCCTTTCCGGAATCGATCAAATCATTGGCCAGAGCGACGCAGTCTCCTATGGTACAGTCATCGATTCCGAGATAGAGGCTCAGAGCCGAGTTGAAGACGACGATATCGCGTTTTCGGTCCGGTGAGCTTCCCGGTCAGGATATCTCTGGTAATCTGTGCATTTTTCCTCAGGATTACCGCCGACCAGCCCGGTAAGCTGCAGCGGGGAGAAACCGAACTGTTCGGGAGTGATCTCGTACATGGTCAGCTCGCCGAAACGGATTTCCACACACGTGGGTCGGTCCGGTGACGGTAGCTTCATCCAGTCCGTCGTTGCCGCAGACCACCAGTCCCCGGTTGACACCCAGATTGCTGAGCACTTTGCCAGCGGCTCCACCAGCTTCTCATCATAGACGCCCAAAAGCTGCATGGTGGCTCCGGGCCGGATTGGCCAGAGGCCCCAGAATGTTGAAAAATGGTGCGGACTCCCAGTTCCTTGCGGACCGGTCCGGCATATTTCATGGAAGAGTGGTAGGACTGGGCGAACATGAAGCACATGCCAGTATCCTTTAAAATCTGTTCCGACTGTTCCACCGTAAGTTTTAAGTTTACGCCCAGGTTTTCCAGTACATCGGCCGCCCCGCTCTTGCTGGAGACGCTGCGGTTTCCGTGCTTTGCCACCGGAACCCGCCTGTCGCTACCACGAATGCACTGGTGGTGGAGATGTTAAAGGTGCCGGCCCTCGTCGCCGCCGGTGCCTACAATATCAATTACCGCGAAGTTCGGTTCCAGCTTCAGCCCCTTTTTCTCATGACCGTCGCGCAGGCCGTGATTTCGTCGATGGTCTCTCCTTATCCGAGTCCTGTTAAAAAATGCCGCCATCTGTGCGGGAGTCGTCTCGCCGCTCATGATTTCGTTCATAACCTCTTTTGCCGCCTCAAAGCTTAAATCCTGTCCTTCGATTACATCGTGAATCGCCTGCTGTATCATAGTCTGTTCCCTCCATATAAGAAAATTAACGTTGTTCGTTTCTGTTTGCCGGTGCTGTTGCCGGTCATAAATTATAGATTATAGGTTATAAGTTATAACTTATAGGTTAAGGAAATTCCGAAGTATTGTCATGCCGTCGGGGGTCAGAATCGATTCCCGGATGGAATTGGAGGCCGTGTAGACCGGATAGTCGGTATGACGGACTGCCATGATCTCTCCCATATCGTCCTCGCCGATTATTTTTAAGGTATCGGGGAGAGAACTGCGTCTGGCGACGAGAGAGTGGTACCTGGCCGCCGGGATCTTCTCCGGAAGGCCCAGGAAAATGGGATCGCTGTTGTCAATGGTGATGGTGCTCTGCTTTCCGTGCATCAGCTTTGCCGCGTGAACGATTTCGGCGCCGAATACCTCACAGATGCCCTGATGACCGAGACACACGCCCAGGATCGGAACCTCTCCCTTCATCTGGCGGACCACATCCTCACAGACACCGGCATCTTTTCGGATATCCGGGTCCGGGAGAGGATGATGTGGTCTGGATGAAGGTTCCGGGATTTCTTCCGGGGTCATCGCATCGTTCCGATCACCCGGATATCCGGTTTTGTTCCGGCTATTTCAGGTTCGGCGTCTTTCGGGTCCGGCGGCTTCCGTTCCAGCCGGTTCCGTTCCGGTACATTCCCCGAACGATGGGAGTAAGAGGTCCCTTGTTCTCCAGACAGAGCGTGCCGAAAAACTGGACCAGATTGTAAGAAAAGCTGTCGTAGTTATCGATCAGTAATATCATCAGTCATTCACCTCGCTTGCCGCCTCGATGGCGTGAATTACGGCTTTTGCCTTGTTGGCGGATTCCTCATACTCTTTTTTCCGGGACGCTGTCGGCCAACCAATGCCGCCGCCGGCCTGAACATAGACCTTCCTTTGGTCTTTACTGCCATGCGGATCGCGATGCAGGTATCCAGGTTGCCGGTGAAATCCAGGTATCCCAGGGCCCCGCCGTAGATACCTCTCGGCACCGGTTCCAGCTCCTCGATAATTTCACACGCCCGGATCTTTGGCGCGCCGGATAAGGTGCCTGCCGGGAGGACCGCCCCGATGGCGGAAAAGGCGTCGCAGTCCTTTAATATGTCTCCCTCCACCTGGGAGCAGATGTGCATGATGCGGGAGTATTTGTGGATCATCTGGTATCCGGTGACCTCCACGGTGGAAAACTTTGAGATCCGTCCGAGATCGTTTCGTCCGAGGTCGACCAGCATGTTGTGTTCGGCCAGCTCTTTCTCATCGGCCAGAAGCTCTCTCCAGCCTGGCGTCCTCCTCCGGCGTAGCGCCCTGGGCCTGGACCCCGCCACCGGAAATGTGGTGAGCCGTCCGTCCTTTAAACGGACCAGAGTCTCCGGTGAGGTGCTCATAATCTCCGTATCGTCCATACATAGGTAAACCATGTAGGGCGAAGGATTGCGGTGCGGAGAACCCGGTAGGCGTTCAGCAGGCTTCCGTGGTAATCGCTGGAAAACTGTCTGGAGATGACCGCCTGGAAGATATCTCCGTCCACGATATATTCTTTCGTCTTCTCCACCATCCGGCAGTACTCTTCTTTGGAGACGTTGCAGGTAAAGTCCGGTTTGTCGTCTGCAACCGATTTTTCCAGGGGCGCGGGATTGGCGATCATCTGCGCAATGCTCTCTAACCTGGCGCAGGCCGCTCCGTAATTGGCCATGCATTCCGCCCTGCCCGGTCTTCATATTGACGACGATATCGATCTTTTTGTTTCAGATGATCGTAGGCGATAACCGTATCGAACAGCATCAGGTCGAAATCGCTGCAGTCTCCTTTTGATGTTCAGTGTCGGCTCGGCGTAACCGATCATGCCGTAGGCGAAGTATCCGGATGAAGCCGCCTGTAAACGGAGGCATTCCATCAAGCTTGGAGACTGGTATTCCTTTAAAATGCTCTGAGGATATCGAAGGCTGGTCTGTTTCTATCACTTTTCTTCCGTGCCGGCAGTGAGTCTGGAACTTCTTCATCCTGATGAACGATAGAAGGGGAGACTTTCCTTATACCGGCCGGTTCCCGGCGGATCGTCACCACGTGGTCTTTGTTAGTGACCCGGAGAATGGGATCATACCCGAGGAAAGAGTAGCGTCCCCAGTTCACCACCGCCTCAATACTTTCCAGCAGGCAGTAGCGGCTGCTTAAACCTGCGATTTTCCTCAGCAGTGTAATCGGCGTTACGATATCGGCGAACACTTCTGCATACCGGAATGATAGGATACTTTGCTGCGAGTGCTTCGATTTCTGTACAGTCTGGTGTGAGTTTCATAGCTGACAATACCTTTCGTGAGTGATAAACTGTTATTATAGTTGAGTACGGCCCGTCGGAGGGGGGCTGGTTTCTGTAGGACGAATTTCCCCTGTGAATAAAAGCTCCCCGTCCCTCTTACCCATAAAATATGGATAAAGAGGGACAGGAGCTCTATAAATTCTCTGCGGTACCACCTGATTGATGAATAAATATATCATTCATCCGCTCTGTAACACACTAACATGTGCCTCCCCTGGTAACGGATAGGAAACCCGTCGGTATCTACTCTCCGGCCAGTTCACGCATCCCCTGTCTTCTCAGACAGAACTGCTTTCCCCTGAATACCGGTTTCAAGCCGCCTCGCAAGTCCATTCAGACTCATTACCAACGCTTCCTTTACAACCATCCGGAAGCTCTCTGCATGATAGAAGAATCTACTTACCCTGCTCATCGGTTTATCGATTTTGCTTTGCTACAGTATATGGCGAGATCGAATCTGAAATGTCAATATTAATTCAAAAAAATGTAAAAAAAATTTCGCCCGTGTTTCTTCCACGTTGACGGAAACGTTTGGCCCATCGAAAGGAAACAAAACAGAACATTTTATGGGATCGAACACAAACAAACAATAAGAAATGAAAAAAACAAAAAATAACCGAAAAAAATGAAAAATAATATTGACAAATGACGAGATGATGTAGTATACGAACTAGAACGAACATAGAATATAACATAAACGAACATGAACAAAACGGAACACGGGTGGTTAAAAGGGGGAAATGATATGCCTCAGTGTATAGTAGTAGCAGATGACCTGACCGGGGCCAATGCGACAGGGGTACTTTTAAAAAAAGATGAATTATCAGACGTATACGGTGATGAATTCCGGAGCGTCTGGGAGCTGGCACTGTTCGACAGCTGTGACTGTGTCATGTATCCGACGGACAGCAGGGGCGTGAGCAGCTCACTGGCATACAAACTGCATATACAACGTGACGAATTTATTAAAGGAAGACGGGTAAAGGTTTACGCAAAGCGGATTGACAGCACCACGGGGAAATGTGGGGAAGTGAGACAGAGGCAATATTAGACGCGCTGGGTGATGATTATCATAGCCATTGCGGCACCCTGTTTCCCGGCATCGGGAAGAATTGTGATAGGCGGTTACATGCTGGTCAAGGGTCTGCCGCTTCATAAGACCGAGGTGGCACTGGATCCGAAGACGCCGGTTACCGTGTCAGATGTGAAACATTTTGTTGCAGCAGAGCAAGTATCCGGTGGAAGCATCCCTGATGAACGACATGATGAACGGAAAGCATTACCTGGCCGGCCGCATGAAGGAGCTGGCTGCCGGCGGTGCCGCATCATTGTGACGGACTGTGCACCAGGAAGATTTAGACCTGATCGCAGACGCCGGTAAATCACGAGCCAGTTGAAATTGTGGCCGTAGATCCGGGAGTCTTTACGGCGACCATTGTGAGAAAGCTGATCGTGCCGGGCCGATAAGAAGGAGAAAAGAAGATTCTGGCAGTTGTGGGAAGCGTAAACCCGGTGACGAGGCAGCAGATGGAAGAGCTGTGGCTTTCTCAGAGAACTGCGTATAATATAATATTTGCAGCCACTAAACGTTTTCTGAGAGTGAAGAAGAGCGGGAAGCGGAAATCACCCGCATTACCGACGAGGTGCTGGAGGCCAGCCGGGCTTTTGATATTATAACCGTGACGGGCGACGGCATTTATCCGGAAACAGAATCGACTTTAAATGAGAATACGAAGACCGGTTCCCGGGCGGTGGACGATATGACGGAACGATCAACGATTCCTTTGCTGAGATCGCGCACCGGTGTCTAAATTATGCACCAGGATCTGGCGGGAATACAGCAGCGGTGGCGATATCACCGCCCCAAAAGCCGGAGATTCCAGGACCGTAATTCTGTCTGCTGGATGAGGTGCTCTGGCGGCCTACGGCCGTCTAGCGCGACTGAAGGCGTATATCATCACAAAGGCGGAATGGTGCGCGAAAGCGATGCCGCAAACCGCCGTATCACCTATTTGAAAGAAAAATTATACATAACATAAATGAATGGAGGAAATATCATGAACAACTATTAATTGTAATTCATCGGAGATCCGGCGGTGTCGCAATCGAAATCGTGGCAATGGCCCTGGCGGACAGCAAGGTGGCGGAAGCGCCAGATGTATCATCGTCGGCGACCGGAAGATCATGCGAGCAGGCCGTCAAAATCACGGGGCAGAGGTAAGAGTAAACGTGGTTAAGGAACCGGAGAAGGGATCTACGAGCCGGGTGTCTTAAATCCCATTGACCCGACAATATCGACATGGACCAGTTTTGAATCTTGGCAAAGTGAGTGAATGTGCGAAAAGCGGCTTACGAGTATATTGCCGAGAAGCATCCGGCTGGCTAATGAGCAAAGCGATGCGGTAGCCACCATCTGATCAATAAAGAGGCATTAGCCAGTCGGCGATTCATCTTATCGCCATACCGAGATATTTGGAGTTGACGGGAATGGTGAAGATCCGCTCACCATGCCTTTGAGACCAACGGAATGCCCTTCCCGCGTGACGAGACACGTTTCCCTGCGCCAGATGTTTGACATGATCACGAAGGAGAGAATCAAGGGATTGCGTAAAACGCTGCCTGAGGCCCTCGAGAAGCTGGGCGCAACTGGCGGCACCATGGCGATTGCCGATTAAATCCTCACTGCGGCGAGCACGGACCGTTCACACGA
>VOFH01002848.1_pt1 | contig 17985 bp, 28 predicted proteins | sample 5384091 | NCBI WGS metagenome assembly VOFH01 (sample SAMN12384727, study PRJNA508395) | human gut metagenome | isolation source: healthy gut G | host: Homo sapiens
AAGTTTAAAAAAGTTGTTGACATATAGAGGGGGCTTATGTATACTATTTGTGTCACGGAGATAACGACACGGAAACAAAAAACGGGGTGTGGCTCAGCTTGGCTAGAGCGCCTGGTTGGGACCGTGAGGTCGCAGGTTCGAATCCTGTCACCCTGATTGATATGCGGGTGTAGTTCAATGGTAGAACACCAGCCTTCCAAGCTGGATACGTGGGTTCGATTTCATCACCCGCTTTCTTAAAGCCTGGAAAAAGCTTTGGAGAGCGGTTTGCAAAGAATGAATCGAAGAAAAACAATTAATACGCGGGTGTAGTTCATCGGTAGAACACCAGCCTTCCAAGCTGGATACGTGGGGTCTGATTCCCATCACCCGCTTTCTTGAAGCCTAAAAGCTTTGAGAGATAGTTCTAATAGAGCTAGATTGAGTCTGTAGCTCAGCTGGATAGAGAAACGCATTTTTCGAGGGTTCGAATCCCCCAGGCCGAACCAGGGAATAGTGCTAAGTGTACTAAATTTGGACAAGCATAGTTCGATAAATTTGTATATGGTGGGTATGGTGCAGTTGGTTAGCGCGCCAGATTGTGGTTCTGGATATCATGGGATTGTCGAGTCCCATTACCCATTCTATGTTTTTAATTTTATTGGGCTATCGCCAAGCGGTAAGGCACAGGACTTTGACTCCTGCATTCGTTGGTTCGAATCCAACTAGCCCAGTTTTACGGGCGTGTAGCTCAGGTGGTAGAGCACTTGACTTTTTAATCAAAGTTGTCGGGGGTTCGAATCCCGCACGCTCACTTATTTAGTCCCATGGTTTTCTGTTTGGGACTAAAAAATGCGGATGTGGCGGAACTGGCAGACGCGCTAGACTTAGGATCTAGTCTCTACGAGGTGCAGGTTCAAGTCCTGTCATCCATTTTATGCAAAACCTCATTTCTGGAGGTTTTTTGAACGAAAAGATAACCGCATTTGTACTTGCGATTGCTCTTTGCGTGGGGATGCTGCCGACACTTGGGGTGAATGCAAAAGCCGCGGACACGGGCCCAAACATATGGACGTATTATTTACACATGATACGCATTCACATCTGAACAGTTTTCTACGATTGTTGATGGAAAACAAGAAGAGGTCGGAGGATTTGCAAAGGGCTCAAGACTTTAATTGACGAGCAGAAAGAAAAAAATCCGGATACGCTCTATCTGGATGGTGGAGATTTTTCTATGGGAACGTTGATCCAGACGGTATATGAGACAGAGGCGGCAGAGCTTCGTATGCTAGGGCTATCTTGGATGTGATGTGACGACCTGGGGAAATCAGTGAGTTTGACTATCGTTCCAGTGGACTTGCTAATATGCTGAATACTGCAAAGGCTTCCGGTGAAAATGTTCCGTCACTGGTCGTTTGTAATGTGGACTGGAGCGCTATGGAAAAGCGGGCTTAACGGAAGGACAGCAGCAGATTAAAGATGCATTTGAGAACTACGGTGTGAAAGATTATGTAATTGTACAGAAAGGTGATGTCAAAATAGCAGTTTTGGTGTATTTGGTAAAGATTCGCTGGATTGCGCGCCAACATGCGAACTGCTTTTTGAAGATCCGATCGAGGCTTCTAAGAAGACGGTGGAAGAGATTAAGAAAAAATGAGGACGTGGATATGATTGCCTGCGTATCTCATAGTGGTACCGTGGAAGATGAAGATAAATCTGAAGACGAGATTCTTGCGAAAAATGTGCGGATATAGATTTGATTATCAGCGGACACACACATACACAATTAGATAAGCCGATTCAGCACGGAGATACTTATATAGTTTCTGTGGAGAATATGGAAGAAATCTTGGAACGATTTCTATGACGCAGAAAGATGATGGGCGCTGGGACGTGGATACTTACGAGTTGATACCGGTTACGGATGAGATAAAGGCGGATGCTGCAACACAGGAGCGGATTGATAAGCTGATGGAGACGGTTGATACGAATTATCTGTCGCATTTGGATATACAAAAAGATCAGATTCTTGCGGAAAATGATATTGAATTCAGCAGCGTGGACGATATGTATAAATGAGCATGAGGGCTGAATCTCGGAGACATCATGTCTGATGCATATGTGTATGCGGTGGAAAATTCCGAGTACTACGACGGTGATCCGGTCGATGTGGCGGTTGTTCCGAGCGGAACAGTACGTGATACTTATACAAAGGGGGATGTCACGGTCGAACAGGTCTACAATTCATTTTCACTTGGAATTGGGAAGGATGGGCTGGCGGGTTATCCGCTGATCAGCGCTTATCTGACAGGAAAAGAATTGAAACTTGTGGCGGAAATTGATGCGTCTGTTTCAGATTTTATGACGATTGCCAGACTTTATTGTAGTGGTCTTAACTTTACATACAATCCGCATCGCATGATACTCAATAAAGTGACAGATTGCTATCTGATGAAAGCTCAGGGGAAGGAAACAGAGAAGAGATAGAAGATGACAAGCTGTATCATGTGGTGACAGACCTATATACAGGGCAGATGCTCGGTGCTGTCATGGACACATCTTATGGACTGCTGTCTATTACGCCGAAGGACAAAGATGGAAATCCAATCAAAAACCTGGAAGATCAGGCAATTATGGAAGGCAATCAGGAGCTGAAAGCATGGGCTGCCATTGCCAGATATATGGAGTCCTTTGATGATACGGATGGTGATGGTATTGCAAATGTGTCGGAATATTATAATGAAAAACACGACCGCAAGGTTGTGGAAGACAGCTGGAATATTATTGATCTTGTAAAACACCCTGAATAAATTTTCGGCTATCATAGCGGGCATTTTTGTACTTGTAATTGTGCTGATTATTTTGCTCATATTGCTGGTTAAAAAATTGTGCGGAAGATAAAAACTAATTAAATGAAATAGATTTAAATGATAGGCTAAACTAAGAAAAACCACCCTCTAAACTTTTGACGAGTTGGGTGGTTTTTCTATAATTACTTAACTAACGAAGTTTATAAAAGATACTTTTTTGAATCTTATCGTACTATAATTTTCCTGACCACACAGCTTACTACACCTGCAATGCACAGCGGCAGTAGTGTGGCTTTCAGACCACCGTAAATAGACAGTCCGCCTTGTACACCGGCAAGCCAGCTTGAGAACTTGGAATCAGGTGACTGAACATGGCGGCCAGATAGGAACCGGCGTAAATGATAACAAAGGACAAAAGCCCGCGTCCGGTATCCAGACGGTTGTTGTGCCTGCTTCTGGCGCGTGTGCGGCTGGCAGCCCAGAAGAAGTTGAGCAGTTCATAACCGACCAGCACAGCTCCGACAGCCAGGTATGCGATTAGTGTGGTATCTTTTGTCTGTCCGAGTAACAGGATTTTTCCATAAGAACCGGCGTTACTTAAAAATGCTTTCAACAATGTCAGGATGATGAGAGCGATTAAAATCAGTGTGGCTGCCCGGAGAATGGTTCCGACTAATTTTTTAGTCGCGTTAATGCCGGTCTTAGCAATATTTGCAACCGGTTTTCCTACATTGGGCAGTCCGCAACGTTTTTTTCTTCTTGGATTTTTTGGAATCCGGATCCTGTTTGTCGTTGCGCTTTTCCTTTTTTGAATCTCTGCCGTTGCTGTTATAGTCATCATCATAATCATCGTCATCATAATCATCATAATAGTCGGTGTCGCCATCATAACCGTCATAATCGTCGTAATCATTGTTATTATCAGAACTATCTTCACTCAAATAGCTCCCAAGATCCTCCAGATCTTCATATACAACTTCGAAATCATCATCGAAGTAATTGTCAAATTCATTTGTCTGTTTCTTTTGTTTCCCATAATCACTTATACCTCCCTGTGAGCAACTCATATTTTTATAATGAATGCAAAAGGGACTCAAGAGATGTCACACAATCTTCACGAAACCGTAAGAAAATCTTCAGAAATGTGGAAAATGAGTGAGGACAGGGCATTGATTTTGGAAAAATTGTGTTATAATATGAATACCTGTGGATAAGTGCAATATGTATGCACTCAAGAAGGTGGAATCTTACAGATTTAAAAGTAGTAGGTTGAATTGGAGGTAATGGTATGGAATATGAAGGTAGAATTTGTCGTGCGCCAATGGAACGTGCATCTTACATGCTGCCGGTCATGGTCGGCTGCTCTTATAATAAATGTAAATTCTGTAATCTGTTCAGAGATTTAAAATATCGTGAGCTGCCGCTTGAGCAGGTCGAAGAGGAACTGCAAAGGGTGAAGAATTTGGGAGGAAACCAAGAAAGATATTTCTTGGAGATGGTAATGCATTTGGATTGAAAATGGATCGTCTGCGTGCGATACTTGATTTGATCGATAAATATTTTCCAGATTGTCAGATGATCAACATGGATGCGACTGTAACAAGTATCCGGCTGAAAAGTGATGAGGAACTTCAGGAAATTATATGACCGCAAGGTGAGACATTTATATCTGGGGATTGAAAGTGGTCTGGATGATGTGCTGAAGTTTATGAAAAAGAGCATACCCAGGATCAGGCGTATAAAGAGATTGCAAGAATCAAAAAGTCGGATTGATTTTTGATGCACATGTTATGTCTGGTGTTGCCGGTAAAGGCAGAACCAGGAAAATGCAATCGCTCTGGCAGAGTTCCTGAACAAGACGCAGCCGGATCGTATTGTTAACTTCTCTTTATTTCTTCATAATCAGGTTGCACTTTATGAAGAGATATCAAATCCGGAGCATTTATTCCGGCAGATGAAGTGGAAAATATGGAAGAAGAGCGTACATTGATTGAGCTTCTGAAAGAAGGACCGGACGGACATCAAATGCTTTATGATGGATTTAATGACTTCCTGGAACTTCGTGTGAAAGGAAAGTTCCGAAAAGATGCACCACGTATGATCGAGAATCTGACAGAGGCAATTGAAAAATATAAAGACGAGCCGCCGATTTATGCCTATGTAAGAGGTGACTGCCCGGATCTGTCTATGTGTGACGGTGGGCGTTGGCTGTGGGAGATGGATGACAGTAAGCTGGCACAGTATAATGAAAAGGAAAAGAAACTGAGCTGATGAATACAAGAGTAAAAGGATTCATATATTTATTGCTGTCCGCAGTCTACTTTGGTTTTATGCCATTGCTTGTGAAAGTGATCTGCGCGGATGGAAGCACGATAGTGGGAGCATTATTTTTAAGGTTTGCTCTGGCAATCATTCCGCTGTACATTTACCTGAAAGTGCGGAAAGTTCCGATGGAGCTATCTGTGGAGAAAGGAAAAAAGATTTTGTGTGTGACGGTGTTTGGCTATGGCATCACGGCGCTTCTTTTTGTATAGTGCGTACGATTATATGCCGTCAGGTATGGCGACAGTCATTCATTTTGGATATCCGGTTTTTGTGTTGCTTGGCAGTCTGATATTTTTGAGAAGACGTGTGCCTAAGCTGAAAATCGTGTGTGTTGGTCTGTGCATGATCGGTATTTTCCTGTCCTATGCAGGAAGCGGCGGTGAGCAAAACCGATGGGATTTGTTTTTGCGCTTATATCCGGAATGACGTATGCATTTTACATATTATATCTGGAAGTGGGCGGGCTGCAGGATATCCCTGCTATGAAGATGATATTTTATATGAATATTGTTGGCTCCATTATGGTATTTTTGATTGGAAAAGTATCGGGAAGTTTTGTACTTCATATGAATATAAACGCATGGATCGCGGCATTTGTTCTCTCTCTTGGCGCAGCATTTATCGGAGTGGGATTTTTTTCAGTATGGCGTACAGTATGTGGGAGCCCAGGATGCAGCAATTTTAAGTACATTTGAACCGGTGACCAGTATGATCGTGGGGATTTTAGTCCTGCATGAGAGTGCAAGTCTTTCGTCGATGGCAGGCTGTATACTGATTCTTATATCCGTGACGGCAACTGCGTTCGCTAAGTCATGATAGATTTTTTGAATAGTGATAGAGAAAAAAAGAACGAAAAGTATTAGAATAAGCATGCTTTTCGTTCTTTTTTTGTTGGCAGCGTTTTGATATTAGGGAAAAATGTGGATTTATTGACAATAAAAATATATAAAGACATTACTATTTAAATAATCAATTGGACAAATAGCAGATTGCACGTTACACTATTCCCGGAGTTAAAAATGTTTTGAGTGTACAGGCTCAAATACACAAATTTTGCTGGGAGAATGAGAGGAACAAAAGCATGTTAAAATCTTATCAGAGGTAGGCTTAATAGTGGCACACAGGTAGTATCATATTGCCACTATTTTGAGAACAGGGGAATTCTCCTGCATAAATACAGGTGTTACTATCGACCTCACATCGATATTGACATTGATACATTTTGTAAAAGCGTGCTGTCGCCAGGCACGCTTTTTTCGTATCTAAAATTGATGATATCAGTGCAGAGAACGAAGTCATCAGCAGTTCGACTTGATTTAAACTTCTTCCTCTGCCCGTTTTACGACTTCGTCGATGTCCAGTGACAGGCTTCCGTCCTGGAACTGGAAGCAAGGAACGCCGACCCAGTGGTTTTCCTTTACTTCATCAAAGATCGGGTTTGTGTCGCGGAGTGTGAGGAAACGTTTCAGATATCCGATATTGTCGGAAAATTCCATATACAGATACTGGATTCCTTTCTCTTTTAAAATTTCTTCTGCCTCGACGCAGTCCGGGCATGCTTTTGTTCCATACATTACAACTTTCATGTAACTCCTTTCTTTTTAAAAAAAATTTTCCTGTCTGTTATACGTGTTTGCAAAATAATAAAGTGCTAAGTGTACTGCTTGCTTTGTGCGGCTTTGTGCGGTCTGAATTCATGTGTGTTTAAACCGGCTTTAGATTCATCGGACTTGAGCCAGACTATCTAAATTGCTTGTGAATCTGGAGTCTGTCGTGAATTAGTTTGCTTCGTAAGCTTCCTGTAAAGCACGGCGCAGCTTCGTGTACTGGCTGTCCGCATCTTTTGCTCGAGAAATGTCTCGGTAACAAGTCCGTCTTTTCCTACTATAACTGTATAAGGGATACCGGCACTCGGATAAAGATTATTGATATTGCTTTCGGTGTCGCAGGCAACCGGAAATGAATAATTTTTTGCCTCGATAAATGTATCAATAGTATCTTCATCTTCGCCCTACATTTACTCCGACAATTACAATCTGGTCACCATACTCTTCATAAAGCTTCTCGATGGCGGGCATTTCCTTGACGCAGTTGCTGCACCAGGTTGCCCAGAAGTTCAAAAGAATGACCTGTCCTTTCTTATCGGAGAGGGTAAAAGTTTCGCCGTTATTCAACTTGGCGGTAAAATCCGGTGCTTCACTTCCGATTGCCATCTCTTGGTGAAGAGCAGAACTTCGTTTCCGCTTTTCTTTCCGGAAAATGTATCATTGGTCTGACCGCCTAAGCAGCCAATCAGGACAAAGACAGAGAAAAAACACAGACAAAAAACAGAACAGTGGTTTATAAATTTTTTTGAAAAATTTAAACATGTTCGTGTCTGCCTCCTGTGATTTTGCTGAAAATATATTGTAGTTTCATTACAAATGAAGTATACAACATTTTCACCGAAATATACAAGACGTACAAAGGGAAAGCTTTATTGAAAAAAGAATATATAGAGACGCTTTTATCAAAAATCTTTATTGGACAAATGAAGAACATCAGATGTATGATTATTCAGGATTTGTATGTGACTGCCTGAAACAATATGACAGATGGAAGGCGGGGACATAGATTTTTTATAAGAAATAGAATTCCTTATCAGTAACTATAAGTATTTCTAATTCTAAAAGGAGAAGAAAAAAAGGAGGTTTTCAAAATGGATGCACTTTTAAGTGTAAACTGGATAGCTCTTCTTGTACTTATGATCGCTCTGCTTTCTTTTAAAGCATTGAACTGGATCGCGTACAAGTGAACTGGACAGTTGTAATTCTGATCAGTATGGTCATTGGTGCTGTCATTGGGGTAGTATTTGCTTCAGAGGAACACATACCTTGTGTGGCTGAATTTAGTGGACAGGCTTATGTAAAACTGATCAAAGCTTTGGTAGCACCGGTAATTTTAGTATCGGTTATTTCAGGACTGATTTCTCTGAACGATAAAAGAAGATGAAAAAATCGGAACGAAATCAGTATTCTGGCTTCTTATAACATCTGTAACAGCCATTGTTGTCACACTTGTTGTTGGGGCAGTGACTAATATTGGTAAAGGAGCAGGGCAGTGTTTGCAGACATTTTCAGTGTCTGAACGCTACACTGAGCGCTTATCAGGAGATGGAAACATCTTTTTGATACCATTCTTCTGAATCTGGTTCAAACAATATCGCAGCAGATCTTGCAGCAGATAATATCGTAGCAATCATTATTATTGCGGTTGCAGTTGCAGTTGCTTATGTAAGTATTTCTTCAGAAGAGGAAGATAAAGTCCTTGTGATCAAGAAACTGATCGAGGCAGTTAAGAAGGTCATTTTCAACATTCTTGCATATGTAATTGATCTTACACCATACGCAGTGCTTTGCCTGACAGCATGTTCTGCAAGTCAGCTCTTAAGCGACAAAGAGGCGCTGGTACAGCTCGTACTTCTTGTTGTGATGGTGTTTGCTGCATGTCTTATCCAGTCATATGTTGTAAATGCGGTAATCTTGAAATCATTTGCCAAAGGTTAATCCACTGAAGTTCTTTAAGAAAACATTTGACGCACAGGCAACAGCATTTACAACAACAAGTAGTGTTGGAACAATGCCAATCACAATCGACAGACTGATCCGTAAAGTTGGTGTTGATGAGGAGGTCGCAAACTTTACAGCACCTCTTGGAACAACAATCGGTATGGCAGGATGTACATGTGTATGGCCGATTCTTCTTGCAATGTTCTACCTTAACGCAACAGGACAGAGCTGGGGGAGTAAGCCAGTACCTTGTTATGTGCTTTATGTGTCTGGTACTTTCCCTTGGAAGCGCCGGAATGCCGGGAGTTGGAGTTATCACAGCAGTATCTCTGTTCAGCGCAGTGAATCTGCCGATTGCAGCAGTTGTACTTTTTGATTCCAATCAACAACATTACAGACATGGTACGTACTCTTACAAATGTTACAGATGCCAGCGTATGTGCAGCAGTTGTAGCTCGTCAGAACGGACTTCTGAATGACGGAAGTATTTGCAAAGAGGACGAAATTAGAGAAAGGAGGCGTAAATCATGAAAAAAAACCATCGCATTAATCGTAGCTGCAGTTGTGTCTTGGTACTCTAGCATTTCAGCAAAAACTACTGTTACAAGAACGAACGAAGCTATTGAAGAAATTGAGAGGTTACTTACTCCGAAGATTGCAAGGCAAGATCGACCGTGCAGTGGAGTACTACAATGCACTCGACAAAAACCTGGACCTGCAGGAAAAGTGAATAAAGAAGATATGAAAAATTTCGATGCTGCTAAAATTGAGTATGCACGTCTGGCAATCAAAGCTGCCAGTGTTGCAGATGCAAGAAAAAGTACCGGAAGGATATACTTCTGATGATATTAAGAAATTTGTAACAGAGGCACGCGAAGTCGTAGACAGCTATCTGAGTGCTGATCAGACAAGTATGGTACCAAACTACGCAGACCTCACAGAACTGGAAAAGAATATACTTCAACAGGCGGATCTGGCGGATCTGATGAAGAAGTATCCGTTCCGATGTGCTAGGAAGACAGAGAGGAGATTTAATGATGAAAAGAAAATGATCTCGGCTGTTCTTGCTGCGGTAATGACAGTCGGAATGATAACAGGATGTGGAAGCAGCCAGACAACAACAGAAAACAAAGCTGACAAGGCTGATAAGCTTGAGAGCCAGACAGACCTTTCTTCTACAGATTATGATTTTGAAAAAAGAATATGCATATGGAGATTTTAATGCACATTCAAGAGCTGACGAAGATCGTCAGGACGGAATCGATACATTTGAAGACAAAGATATCGTATTCCAGGATATTACGTACGATCAACTTATCGACATTCTTGGCAGTGAAGGAAACTACATGATTCAGCTTAGCGGATCATGGTGCCACAACAGCCGTGCAATGAGCCCGTTTATCAACAAATATGCAAAAGAGTACGGTATTGATACAGTATACTCTTATGATTTTAACATCAACAATGGTGATGACGGATCTTTATTCGTTCGTATGTCTAATGAGAAGACAACACCTGGAACAAAGCTGAACTATATGTATGGTGAGATGGTTTCCAGATATCTGACAAACTTAGATGACTGGGTAGAGTATCCATCTACACATGCAACAGCACTTTCTTATACAAAATGCAGATGGCAAAGAGGTTACAGTTGAAGACTTCAGCAGCCAATCGTATTTGTATACAACAAGGATAACAAAGTAGATTACAGCACTCCTGGAAACGGAAGCACTTCATGCCCAATCATGTATGCATTTGAAAAATGGTTGATCGTGATTCAAAGGGAATCTACACAAAGAGATTTGATGATGACGGGAATCCGGTTCTTGATGAGAATGGAAATCAGATCAGAGATTATATTACAGACGAGTACGATGCAAGTGTAAAAAAGAGATGTTTGATTTCATCAAAGATAACGGAATCGAGATGTCAAAATATTCTAAGACAGATCACCTGCGCGATGTATTTAACAGCTATGGAAGCGAAATCTTCTCAGCAGACCAGCAGATCAATCGTATATCCGGTAACATACAGACAGCTGAAATGGCTTCTGAATGAAGACGGAAATGCAATGGTTATGATCGGTGGCGCCGGAGATGAGAAGACACGTGCCGTTATCTCAAGAGTGAATGACTATGCAGTAAAGAATAACGTCCGCGTATATCTTTATGATCCGCAGGTGGACGGAGATGTGACAACAGGACGTTGGGGATACAAGCAGTCTATGAATATTCTTGATGAAAATGCAATCGTGAACCTGATGTACACAGACCTTGTAAAGGGTGCACTTACAAACCTTGAAGTTGCACATTTTATGTCTGACGGTACAGCACTGATCCAGGAGCCATTCCTGTTCGCATTCAACAAAGATGCTAAGGACGCTGACGGATTTACAGCACCGATCAAAAGCATGGGCTGAGCTGACATATACGCAGGATTCAGAGAAAAGATTCTACATTGGTAAAGAGGCTAATCAGAAATCCTGCGATAGCAGTATCGAGTCTGTATTTGCAGCTTATGCCGGAGAAGAGGCAGTAGAGTAAAATATTGCAAAATGTGTCTGTTTTAAAGATGAGGATTTGAGAGTACACCTATAATAAGAATGGATATAAATTAAGAAGACAGTCGTTTTGCGTTGAGGCGCAGGATGGCTGTCTTCTTATTACAATAGGAACTTACATTTCCTATTATACAAAAAACTCCAGCAGGATGCGCACTTGCGCGAATAAGAATTATGCCGTAAGCGGCCACGCTCAGTGCGAGAATGCTGTAAATGACGGGAATGATATCGGCGAAATGCATATAGAGACGAAAAATAAGCATTTTCTTTATAAAATTAGTAGAAAATGCAAGTTTATGTTGTAATTTCTTCAAATTTTGGTAAAATAGCATATAGCGAAAAAGATAACATAAAAGCAGGAGGAATGCCGTATGAAACCGTATAGCAAGTTGACGAAAGAAGAGCTGAAAAAGTTAAAAGGTACCAGTTAGAGAAAACAATTCGAAGAAGTGAAAGCAAAAGGAATACATTTGGATATGTCCCGTGGTAAACCGTCAAAAGCACAGTTGATCTGAGTAATGGTCTGATGGACGTGCTGAATGGGGACAGTGACCTGGTAAGCTCTGATGGAGTAGACTGCCGTAACTACGGTGTTCTGGATGGAATTACAGAGGCAAGAAAATTACTGGCAGATATGTCAGAAGTACCAGAGAGAAATATTCTGATCTACGGAAACTCCAGCCTAAAATGTAATGTTCGATACAGTATGCAAGAGCTATGACTCATGGTATCATGGAGAAACACACCATGGTGCAAATTAGATAAAGTAAAATTCTTATGTCCGGTTCCGGGATACGACAGACATTTTGCGATTACAGAATATTTTGGAATTGAAATGATCAATGTACCGCTTCTTCCGACAGGTCCGGATATGGATATGGTAGAGAAATTGTGGCAGAAGATCCTGCAATCAAAGGAATCTGGTGTGTGCCGAAGTATTCGAACCCAACAGGGAGTATCTTACTCTGACGAAACAGTCAGAAGATTTGCACACTTGAAACCGGCAGCAAAAGACTTCCGTATCTTCTGGGATAATGCATATTCAATCCATCATCTTTATGATGACAAGAGACGTTATCCTTGAACTGTTAAATGAATGTATCAAAGCAGGCAATCCGGATATGGTATTCAAATTTATTTCCACATCAAGGTTTCTTTCCCTGGATCTGGAATTGCAGCAGTTGCTGCATCAGAGCGAATATCGAAGATGCACAAGAGCTTTATGAAGTTCCAGACAATCGGACATGACAAACTCAACCAGCTCCGTCATGTAAGATTCTTTAAAGATATGCCGGGAATGTATGAGCATATGAGAAAACATGCTGCTATCCTTCGCCCGAAATTCGAAAAGGTTGAAGATGTTCTGGAGAAAGAAATTGGCGGACTTGGAATCGGAACATGGACAAAGCCACTCGGCGGATATTTTATTTCTTTCGATTCAATGGATGGCTGCGCAAAGGCAATTGTGGCAAAAGCAAAAGAAGCTGGTGCTGATCATGACAGGTGCCGGAGCAACATTCCCATACGGAAAGGATCCAAAAGACAGCAATATCCGTATTGCACCGTCCTTCCCGACAGTTGAGGAACTTGCACAGGCATCAGAAATCTTCGTACTCAGTGTAAAACTTGTCAGTGTAGAGAAACTGCTTGGAGCAAAATAAGAATCTGAATTGTGGGCTTTAGTCCCCGGACATTCTTGAAATAAGAAGAAACAAAATCCCTGTAAGATTGGAATAATCTTGCAGGGTTTTTTTAATACAAACATGCATTATATTGTGAAAAAATGGAGGTGGGAAATTATAAGCCGAATAAATCACTATGAGTACCGGTGCGTGACAGTGTAAGCACAAGGACATCATTGTCATAGCGATAAACAAGAAGCCAGTCTGGTTGGATATGACATTCTCGATGTCAACCCAGTCGCCAGATAGAGGGTGATCTTTGTGCTTAGGGGCTAAGACTTCGCCATTCTAACTTTGTAATGAATCAAGATTTGCAAAAAAATTCATCTACATCGTGATAACCTTTGACGGTAGGATCTTTTGCAATCCTTTCTGCCTCAAGCATAGCCGAGACGGTTTCTTTGCTTGGAGTTCCTTCGGTAATTTTGAAAAGGAATCCCTCTTTCACGTAAAGACTGACGTACAAAATATTAAACGCAGTGCTCAGATTCATACCAAGTTCTTCATAAAGAGCTTCTGCCGCAGCTTTAAGATTGCTGTCCATGCGTATACTGATATTACAGGTTGATGATTTAGCCATGATATCACTCCTTTCATTTGATAAATATATTATATGCGAAATGCACGAAAATATCAATACAATGCACGAAAATATCAAGTTCTAAATAATGGATGAGGGTAAATGAAATTCGTGAGAGGCGATTTGAAAGTCTGGTTCGTAAATAAAATAGGATATTCAAGTTATAAAAGGGTTCGTAAATAAAAAATAGGATATTTAAGTTATAAAAGGATTCTATATAATGGAAGAAAGCTAATGCATATTGGTGGGATCTGACTTGGCGTAAATCTGAAAAAATCCTTGCATTTTATTCTCTGGTATGGTACACTATCCTAGCGAATGGAAGTAGGTCTTTTTTTATGCCTAAAAACTAGGTAGCCTCATGGCAAGCTACCAAGCAACAAAGTTAACAAAAGAAATATAAAGCGAGGTGGAAGTTGTGCGTACAAGAATCACATTAGAATGTACAGAATGCAAGCAGCGTAACTACAACATGACTAAGGATAAGAAAAACTCATCCTGAGCGCATGGAGACTAAGAAGTACTGTAAAGTTCTGTAAGTCACACACATTGCACATAAGGAGACAAAATAAGTCGTAAAGGAGTGTGTACGTCATGAGTGAGAAATCTCAAAAAGACTCAGAAGAAGAACTGGTTCAAAGGTCTTAACGTAGAGTTTAAGAAAATCATTTGGCCAGACAAGCAGACACTTGTAAAAGAGACGGCGGCAGTAGTTTCCGTATCCGTAGTGCTGGAGCAATCATCGCATTAGTTGATTTCCTGGCTCAGTACGGATTTGACATTCTGGTCAATCTGGGCTAGACACTAACGAGCAGGAAAGGTGAGTTTATGTCAGAAGCAAAATGGTACGTAGTTCATACCTATTCAGGGTATGAGAACAAAGTAAAAGCCAACATTGATAAGTCAATCGAAAACAGACATCTGGAAGATCAGATCCTTGAAGTTCGTGTTCCTATGCAGGATGTAGTGGAACTTAAAAATGGAGTACAGAAAGCGACTCAGAAGAAAATGTTTCCGGGATATGTGCTTCATTCATATGATCATGAATGATGACACATGGTATGTTGTGCGGAATACAAGAGGAGTGACTGGATTTGTAGGTCCGGGATCAAAGCCGGTACCGCTTACAGATGCAGAGATGGCACCCTTGGAATTCAAGCAGGACAACATCGTAGTAGACTTTGAAGTCGGTGACACTGTACAGGTTGTTGCCGGTGCGTGGGCAGATACAGTCGGAGTGATCCAGGCTATGAACGCGCAGAAGCAGAGTGTTACGATCAATGTTGAACTTTTCGGCCGCGAAACGCCGGTAGAAATTAGTTTCGCAGAAATCAAACGATGTAACGTAAATACGAAAATCGTGGAGGAGGAGAGAGTTCCGACATTACCACAAGGAGGTAATTGAAATGGCAAAAAAGTAACAGGATATATCAAATTACAGATTCCGGCTGGTAAAGCAACTCCAGCACCACCTGTAGGTCCTGCACTTGGACAGCACGGTGTAAATATCGTTCAGTTCACAAAAGAGTTCAATGCAAGAACAGCAGATCAGGGAGACTTAATCATTCCTGTAGTTATCACTGTTTACTGCAGACAGAAGTTTCAGCTTCATCACAAAGACACCACCGGCAGCAGTTCTGATTAAGAAAGCCTGCAACATCAAATCTGGTTCTGCTGCACCGAACAAGAGCAAAAGTTGCTACAATCACAAAAGCTCAGATTACAGGAGATCGCTGACAAAAATGCTGAAGACCTGAAATGCAGCAACATGAAGCAGCTATGCCAGCATGATCGCTGGAACATGCCGTTCTATGGGAATAATGTGGAAGACTAGTCCCTGGTTGAACGGGCGAGGTAAGTCGGTGTGCGCGCGGACTGACGAAAAAAATAATGTTGAAAGAATAAATGGATGTGGGAGGGGTTATCCCGATATTACCACTAGGAGGTTATTTATAATGAAAAGAGGAAAGAAATACGTTGAGGCTGCAAAAAGCAATCGACAGAGGAACATTCTATGATGTAGCTGAACGCAATCAGCCTTGTAAAAAACTGCAGTAGCAAAATTTGATGAGACAATCGAGGCTCATATCCAGAACAGGTTGTGACGGACGTCATGCAGACCAGCAGATCCGTGGTGCAGTAGTTCTGCCACATGGTACTGGTAAAAAAGTTCGTGTTTTGTATTCGCTAAAGATGCTAAAGCTGAAGAAGCAAAAGCTGCTGGAGCAGATTTCGTTGGCGGCGAAGAGCTCATTCCAAAGATCCAGAACGAGAACTGGTTTGAATTCGACGTTGTTGTTGCAACTCCAGACATGATGGGTGTTGTAGGTCGTCTTGGTCGTGTACTTGGACCGAAAGGTTTAATGCCAAACCCGAAAGCTGGAACAGTAACTATGGACGTTACTAAAGCGGTCAATGATATCAAAGCAGGTAAGATTGAATACCGTCTTGACAAAACCAATATCATCCATGTTCCGATCGGTAAAGCTTCCTTTACTGAAGAAGCAATTAGCCGGACAACTTCCAGACCTGATCGATGCAATCAACAAAGCAAGACCAGCAGCATTAAAAGGACAGTACCTAAAGAGCTGTAACACTTAATCTACAATGGGACCTGGTGTATAGATCAGCAATGAAGCTGGCATAAACATTTCTGAATTCATACAGAAATATGGACTCCCCTAAGAAATCTTTCTGGGGTGTTTTGTAAAAAATAACCAAAAAATACACAAAAATAGAAGTAATGTCGTGCTATAATCGACAGATGAATTGTCAGAAGGTGCACTTGTAAACGGTGATGTTCAAGAAATGATGGAAAAAATTACATTGAAGATGTAATGACGCTATTATATTATCTAGTGGACGAATTACATCATTTTGAATCGTAATATGAGATAATGAATTTCGATAATATTTGAGAAAACTGAGACAAAATGCGGGGCTGCCGGAGATAAAGACAGCTCTACATTTTGCTATACAATAAAAATAAAATACATTGAAAAAGAATATTGCGCGTGATAAAATTTATCTAGAAACCAAAGCCAGGCAGCTGGAGGATAAAGACACCCTCACCATTAAAAGTTAAAGATAAATTATAAAATCATATAAGTAGATGTGAGTTTTTATAAGATATTAGACTAGAACATTATTGAAAGGAGTTGATACTTTGAGTAAATATTATTCTATACACGAATTTTCAAAAATAGCTATGAGGAGTCGGGATGCAAATGGAAAACTTCATCACATCATACTACAGTAAGTATTTATAGATATTATTCTGATGAGCAACTACGGTAATAAATGAAAGCCCTAAAAATCGCATTACAATTGGATATTGTCGCGTTTCTAGCCATAAACAAAAAAGATGATTTGGAACGACAGATTGATAATGTTAAAGACATATCTTTTGGCAAAAGGACAGCCGTTTGAGATAATTTGGTTTTGAGTTGATAGAATATATCGCTTCACTTTATAATTGTGAGATTGAGATTATTGATAATACTGAAAAATCTGAACAGCAGGAACTTGTTGAAGATCTGGTTCAAATAATCACAGTATTCAGCTGCAAATTACAAGGAAAACAAGCGAACAAAGCTAAGAAACTTATCCGGGAATTGATACAGGAGGAAACAGATGGTAAAAGCCATAAAAAGTAATGCTGATACCAAACAACGTACAGAAAACTAAGATGTTTCAGTACGCAGGTGCTTCAAGATTTGCTTATAACTGGGCTTTGGCCAGGAAAAAGAAAATTATGAAAAAGGTGGCAAATTCATTTCAGATTCAGAACTCAGAAAAGAATTTACAAAGCTCAGACATTCTGATGAATACGCATGGCTGCTGAATATTTCAAATAATGTAACCAAACAGGCAATCAAAGATGCCTGTACTGCGTATAAGAACTTTTTCAAGGGTTTGCAAAAATTCCCAAGATACAAGTCTAAAAAGAGATCAATGCCGAAGTTCTATCAGGACAATGTTAAGATACAATTCAGTAATACCCACGTTAAGTTTGAAGGCTTTTCTTCCAGCAGGAAAGCAAATAAGCAGAAAATGATCTCTCGTTCTTACGAGAAGAATAAGAAAAGGGAAAGTTACTGCAAAACCAATAATGTAATCAAAAAGGAAAAACTTTTATTAAAACGAAATCACAGATTAACAAACATCCGTAAAAACTATTTGAATCAGACCATATCTGAGATCGTAAATCGAAAACCAAGATTTATCTGTATTGAAGATCTGAATGTCAGCGGAATGATGAAAAATAGACATTTATCCAAAGCAGTTCAGGAACAAGGATTTTTTGGTTTAGAAAAACAGCTTGAATACAAATGCAGTGATAAAGGGATCAGCTTATTGTGGCTGATCGGTTTATCCATCATCAAAGCTTTTGCAGCTGTTGTGGAAATATCAAAAAGATTTGAAATTAATTGACAGGGTTTATAGATGTGCGTGTGGGAATATAATTGACAGAGATTTCCAGGCATCAATAAATCTT
>VOFH01003737.1_pt1 | contig 17982 bp, 31 predicted proteins | sample 5384091 | NCBI WGS metagenome assembly VOFH01 (sample SAMN12384727, study PRJNA508395) | human gut metagenome | isolation source: healthy gut G | host: Homo sapiens
CCATTATCTTCCCGCTGTCATGCCTGCTTTAAAAATGGTAAAATCCACATATGAAATGTTGTTGTAACAACATACACAATCAAATGTCTCCATTGTATGCTTCATCGCAACATCCATTACAGCTGGGAGTACTCATAACGAGGAGGATAAAGAATGATCAGAAGAATTATTAAGATAAATGAAGAACTCTGTAACGGATGCGGCACATGTGCGGCCGCATGTCATGAAGGCGCCATCGGTATGGTTGACGGCAAGGCCAGACTTTTTAAAGGATGATTACTGCGATGGCCTGGGAGATTGCCTGCCCACCTGCCCCACCGGCGCCATTACATTTGAGGAAAGGAAGCCGCTGCCTATGATGAGGCTGCTGTAAAGGCGCGCATGGCAAAAAAAAAGCAAGCTGTAAACAGGGACCGCAGTGACGCCTTCCTTCCAGGGGATGCCCGGGAAAGCCAGTCAAAGTCCATTTCCAGACCTGCCGGGAAACTGGCGCAGGAGGCATCCCCCACAGGCCCACGATCCCGCCTTTGGAAAGCAGCTGACTGTCCCAGTGGCCTTGCTCATGGAAATTTCCAGGCCCCCCTATTTTAGGAGCCCGCCGCATTGCACGACCATCTGCCTTTGCCTAAATTTGGACAATGGTGGATTACTCTGAAAAAGCTGACGGAAATCATCCGTCCAACGATATAAGGGATGTCACCATCGTCCGCATGGAGGTTCCCTGCTGTGGCGGTATTGAAATGCCGCGAAACGCGCGCCCTCCAGGCCAGCGGGAAATTCATTCCGTGGCAGGTTGTGACCGTGAGGACGGATGAAGCCTGATACGGTAGCCTGGTATGACAGACCATACGGTAACCTCATATAGAAAAAAAAAAATATGCCTGAAAACTAACCATCCATGACAGTGCCCTCATTAAATGCCTTTCCTGTCTTATACTGCAATTACCCTAAGGATGCATGCAAACCAGAAAGCATACGCATAGGGATGTATTCAACCATTTTAGTATAAACAGGCGAAAGGAAGGTTAGGAAAATGAAACGTATTTCATATGAAAATTTGGAATCTGAAGGGTATCTGTTAAAGGAGGACACCAAAAAGTATTGAAGCATATGCCGGAAAGCATTCTGTCATGGTCAGCTTCCGCAATGCAGGTTCCGCCACATTAAACCAGCTGAAAAAGGAGCCGCCGCAAAGGGACATGATATCCTGGACAAAACCATAAAAAAGTAAAACCCTGGGGCTTAAGACAGATGCTGGTCTGGCAGATTTAAAATACGGCACTGCTGTCAGCCATGGAAGCGGACGCCAGTACCGCATCAACCCTTGACGCGTGGAACCTGCTGGGCGGTTTCGTGGCGTCCTGGAAGGGTAATGTTCCGGTGGGACTTTATCTAAGCAGGCTGGGATGCAGTGAAATCAAAAAAAAAATTTCCCGGACAATGCACGGTTATTACTGACAGCAAAGGAATGAAACATGATGTCCTTCTCCTGAAAGGCTCCATGCCAGTCATCCATAAAGTGCTGGAAAATGATAAGGACACATTTCCGCGCTTTTTTTTTACACTGGCGACTATGATATGCATGACCTGGCCCTGACTATAGGGGCGGGGCGCAGTATCGTGCCATCAGAAAGCCCTGAGGAACTGCGTATTATCAGCGAGATGAACCATGCCATCTTCAATGCGCTGAAATCAGATACGTCAGAACCCTATAACATAATTCGTTACAACTCCATGAATGTGACAATTAATAAGGAAAAGGGATGACCAGGAATATCAGGTGATCCGCCACGGCGCCCAGGTCAGTTATCTGGCTCATATGTTAGCAGTAGAAAATCGGAAGCAATTATCTATACCGTGGCAGACAAGACACATAATGAGGAAATTGCAGTCTATTCTAAAACAGGCGGCTGGGAACTGCTGGACCCTGTTACGGAATTAAACTCATGGTATGAAAAAACGGTGTGAAACTTAAAATAACCTGGAAAGATGATGTAAAACAAAAGGAGACCATTGCCAGAGGCATTGCAAACCAAATCTACCGTGAGATTCAGGCAGCCGGCAAAAACAAAAGTATCACATAACTGGCTTGTCAATGCAATACAGGTTTTGTATAAAAGCGACAAATCTGTTGTCGATGATATTACAGCATTAACCATAGAAACACTTGCCGGGAATACATCCGGTGCTGTACTGCGCAGAATTGCGGATGGATATGAAGGACTGTTCCCATGGCATAAGAAAACCTGACTGTGATGGGCTGTGTATAAAGCACAAGGCGCTTAAGATACGGATATCTTAAGCGCCTTTGCTGTCACATCATTACTATTTCATTTTCCGCTCACATACCATCCTGCCTCTGGGTCTTCTGAAACCTCTCCAGCATAGCCCTCGGCGTGGCTGTCTTTCTCTCATACCGCGGACACTCCACCCCGTCAAAACCAGCCAGATACTTCGCAATCTTCTTAAGCTCCTCCAAATCATAACGGCTCATCAGAGTAATGGTTTCCATAAGCGGCGATCCGCCTCCGTGAACGCCGGCCACACACTGGGCTCCCTCAAAAAGCGTCACCAAAGTTTATCCTCCATCATACGCATTACCCGATGTGTCCTCGGCTGTATATTCAGGATTGCGCATGATATATTTATTGCACAATTCAGCTGTCTCCGGCGCAAAGAAGCTCTCCTCCGTGGGAAGGGATGCGCATACGCCTCCTGTCAGATCCGCCAGAATCTCATATTCATGGTAAATATTATGTCCGGCCAGACGCCGTCCCGCATTAGTAAGTGATTTCATCCGGTACCCAGGAACCGTTAGGGAATCTGACTGACCGGTAAGCAGATGCCTGGCCTGCTGCAAACACCAGCTCAGCTGTTCCTATAATATCACAGATTTTCTCCCTCACATGTTCTGCCTTGGCTATATCGTTCACATCTGCCACCAATGCTGCCTGGGCGGCAATGATTTCGGATACGGCTGCCTTGCACCCGGTATAGGAATGTCTGTGGAAATGGGCAAACATAAGAGCCAGATATCCTGCATACTGAACCACGTCCGGATTATCATAACCGTTTAAAAACAGTCTGTCCTCAGGTACAAACACATCGTCAAATATGGTCAGGGATTCCACATCCCCTATTTTCGAGAATGGTGCCTCAGGTGTTTTCCTCTTATGGTGGAGTCCAGAAGTGCCATTAATTTCCACCCCATCCCAGTCAGCCGGGAGGGCAAATGACACGGCGTATCCCTCATCTCCCTTTCCATAAATTTGGTTGGGTTCACGATGATTTCATCCACATAGGGCGCGTTGGAGTTGCAGATTTTAGCGCCGCGGACAATCACGCCCTTACAGGGCTTACCGTCCACACCCAATTCCATCCACATCTGTCTTTATGATATGTACAAACATATCAGGGTCCGGCTGCTGGTGGGCGCGTTTATATTTGAATTCCGGCTTCCCTTTACATCGGTCTGGGCGCAGTTGCACACCAGATCATTTTCCTGACAGTACCGCAGGTATTTGTTGAATCTCATAATAATTTGTTCCGGTTGCCTGGTCGCAGTCATCAGGACACCACTGCAATTGCATTTAAGGCATCCGTACCCATGCATCTCTGCATGCATCCGCCTACCCTGTGGCAAATCAGACGTGTCATCAGCTGTTTCTTCAGCAGGTCGTCCTGTGACTGGTGGATATGGGTGCAGCGGTTTATGATTTCTCCTGTTAGATGTGATTTCACCGTACATACATCTGCAAATTTGGGGTCATTGGCCGTGTCATAACACACCTTCATAACATAACATCCGCCCTCTATCCAGTCTCCGTTCCTGTCCACACATTTGCCGTCCAGGTATACATTTGGCTTCATTTTTGATAAGCGTTCACGATACGCTTCGTAAGTTCCTATTCCCATTTATTACCTCCCTGGCGGTTCGTCTGCCGGTCCATTTTACTGCCCCGTTTCTACTCAGCCGGCACTCCCGCATTCTCCTTGGCATCCTCTTCCTCAAACTGGTTCATCATCTTGTACATGGCCACGATCCGCCGGTTCCTCTTCTTCACATACGCATCCACGTCAGCCGGATATTTTCCCAGCATTCCCTCTCCTGCCCTGACTCCGGTTTTACCCTCTGCAATAAGCTTATCACCATAGGGTATGGAATCTGTCCTGTTACACAAAGTAGGCATGACCCCGGCAGCCACTGTTATGGGTATCTCAAGTCCCACGAAATCCCACAACCCAGAGGGCCTTCAAAGCTCCACCTCAGGCCGTCGGTGTATTTAAAAGCGCATTTTCAGCATCCTGAGGGCTGACCCATCCCTGCTCCACCATATAGTACAGTTCGCGGCATATGACTGTAGCCATCCTGTTCACAATGAAACCAGGCATGAACTTACCCAAAACTGCCGGTTTCTTGCCGCAGGCCTCCAAAAATTTTCTTACCTTATCCACAGTCTCATCTGAAGTTTTCGGTCCCTTCACCACCTCAATAATCTTCATCAGATGGGAGGATTGAACCAATGGGTGATAATCAGACGTTCCGATTCCGAAGGATATCCTCTGTCACGGAAAATACATCCATTCCCGAAGTATTGCTGGCAAATATACAGTCCGGTCGGCAGTTATCCGATAGAACCTTTATAAAGCTCATGCTTGGCGTCTTTATTCTCAAATATCACCTCTACCACAAGGTCGAACCGGTCCGCTTTCTCCGGAATCTGACTGTTGAGAATAGTGATCAGATTTTCATGCACAGCCTTGCGGTAAGAGCCGTCAGCCAGATTCTCCTCTTCCATGCCGTCTATATTTGTTTTCAATTCTCTTTAAAGCTGTTTCCAAAAACGCTTCTTTTGAATCAACCATCACGGTCTTATACCCATTGGCCGCAAATACCTGTGAAATGGCAGAACCCATCACTCCTGCGCCCACCACTAAAATATTTTTTATCTCCTCAGCCATTTGATTCCCTCAATTCATCAACAAGCTGTTCCCATTACTTTTGTGTCTTTTAAAACCGCTCCAGCATGGCTCTTGGCGTTGCAGTGGCCCTCTCATAGCGCGGACACTCCACACCGTCAAACCCGGCCAGGTATTTGGCTATTTTCTTAAGTTCCTCCAAATCGTAGCGGCTCATCAGCGTAATGGTCTCCATGAGGGGGTGATCCGCCTCCGTGGACACCGGCCACGCACTGGCGCGCCCTCAAAGGCATCGCACAGTTTATCTTCCATCATTCTCATGACGCGGTGTGTCTCCTCAGCCGTGTACTCCGGGTTGTGCATAATGTATTTATTACAGAGTTCAGCCGTTTCAGGCGCAAAGAAGCTCTCTTCCGTTGGGATGCGCACACACCGCCTGTCAGGTCAGCCAGAATCTCATATTCATGGTAAATATTATGTCCTGCAAGCCTTCTGCCTGCATTGGTCAGGATTTCATCCGGCACCCAGGAACCATTGGGAAACTCCACTGCCCTGTATGCAGACGCCTGCCCCGCCACCAAAAAACCAGCTCGGCTGTTCCGATAATATCGCAGATTTTTTCACGTACATGCTCGGCCTTTGCAATATCATTTACATCTGCCACCAGCGCTGCCTGGGAGGCGATAATTTCAGACACGGCTGTTTTGCATCCTGTATAGGAATGTCTGTGGAAATGGGCAAACATAAAGAGCCAGATACCCTGCATACTGGACTGCATCCTCATTGTCATATCCGTTCAGAAAAAATTCTTTCCTCAGGTACAAATACGTCGTCCAAATATGGTCAGGGACTCATTATCCCCATTGCGGTTAAAGGTGCTTCCAGATGTTTCTCTTGTGGTGGAGTCGGGCAGGGCCATCGGCGATTCCGTCCCAGTCAGCAGGGAGGGCAAAGGAAATGGCATACCCTTCATCACCCCTTCCCATGAATTTAGTGGGCGTAGCAATAATTTCATCCACATAAGGCGCACAGGAATTATGTTTTTTGCGCCCCGCACACTACACCCTTACACGGCTTTCCGTCAATGCCCACTCTGTCCACATCTGTCTTTATAACATGCAGGAACATATCCGGGTCCGGCTGCTGATGCGCCCTCTTGTACTTGGAATTCCTGCTCCCCTTTACGTCTGTCTGCGCACAATTGCAGATCAGATCGTATTTCTGCAATACTCAGGTAACGGTTGAATCTTTCATGATATTTGGTTCCTGTGGCCTGGTCACAGTCATAGGACACCACCGCAATCGCATTTAAGGCGTCGGTTCCTATACATCTCTGCATGCATCCGCCCACCCGGTGGCAGACCAGACGGGTCATAAGCTGCTTCTTTAACAAATCATCCTGTGAATGGTGGATATGGGTACAGCGGTTGATGGTCTCCCCTGTGAGATGGGAGGTGGCTGTACAGACATCTGCATATTCGGGTCATTGGCAATATCGTAGCACTGCTTCATAACCCAGAAACCGCCCCTCATTCCACGGTCCCATCCTGTCCACGCATTTGCCGTCCAGATAAATGTTGGCTTCATTTTTTTCATTCTCTCAATATATGCTTCGTATGTTCCTACACCCATGTCATTCCTCCTGTAATGGGATAAATTTTAATTGTGCAAAGTAAAGAGATTACATGCCATCTCATAGACTTCGGGCTTACATCATCTGTCACACTTACCTTTTACAAAGGGAAATACGGCGCTGACCTTTTTCAGAATAACACCGTTAACTGTATCGTTCATGGACAGGCAGCCCCTGCACTCTCAAGCATCCGGATAATCAGCTCATTTCCCATCAGATCCACCACTTCTGCTCCTCCTCCGTGTTCGCCCTAAATATTGGTTGATATCCGCATCAAAAAAATTGTGTGAATTTATCATATAATTCATCCGACATGCCGGTCTCTTTATTATTTCATCTGCATTTACTAATAAAGCTTCTGCAGCAGTTTATGGTCGTTTAGTTCCTTTGGCGGTTTTAGGGCGCTCGGTCAATCTTATTGTTTATGTTTCTGGGAAGCTGAGCCAGGCGTATGAAACAGGTGGGTACCATGTAATATGGAATGACAGATTTAAGTCTTTCCTTAAGAAGCTTTGACATCTATTTCCCGGTCCGATACAAAATACCCGCATAGTATATTGCACCCGCCTGAGTCCATAAAAGCAGTAACCACGACCTCTTTTTATTTCCGAACATTTTAATACCGCTGATTCCACTGCCCGCTTTCCACACGGAATCCCCGGATTTTATACATATTGTCTTTCCTGGTTATGTACTGCAGGTTTCCATCCTCCAGCTGACGGACAATGTCCCTTGTCTTAAATATCCGCCCAAACCCTTCCTCATGGTCAAGGGATTATCAATAAACTGCTCCCTGGTCCGCTCCGGCGCTTAAAGTATCCCCTGGTTATCTGGGGTCCTGCAAGCCAGAGCTCCCCTTCTGTGCCTGGTTTTACCGGCTTTCCATCCTCATCCACAATATAGCCCTTCAGATTGGGATTCAATGTCCCAATGGGATAACATTTTTCATGGCTGTTGATATCATAGGCTGCTGCCAGGGAACATGTCTCTGAGCAGCATACATTAATAATTCTGTAGCTCTTCGGCTCCAGGTTGCGCACGTGGGTTCACTTCCCACCAGAAGGGCTCTTAAATTCAACCGGCTCTCATCGTACTTCATAAATTTCATGGCCATATGGGGTAGAAAGGTGATGGTAATATGTTTCTCCTGATAAAACCGGACAATCAGGTCTATGTTTTTTCGTCTGTATTCCGGTATGATCTCCATGGCTGCACCCGGATGCCAGGGAACTGCAGGTGTCATAAACAGAAGCCACAAAGCTGAAGCTTGCAAAGAGACAGACCACATCCGATTCGTTAAACCCCAGTCTGTAGAAACGTTGACAGATCCCGTGATATTCCTGTGCTCAATCATGACGCCCTTTAGGCATGGACGTGGAGTCAGAGGTATACACCAGAATGGCTTATCCTCCCTGCGGGGAGAGGTCCGTGTATTCATTGTCCGGTTCCATATGAAGGTTTGAGAAGTACTTCTTGGTAAGGATAATCCTGTAACCACATTCCTCCTGAATCTTGTGGTTCCTGGACCCGGATAGCAGTCATCCAGGAACACATAGGCAGCACCTGCTTTTTCCATACTGCCAGAATCCCCTATGACAGTCTTGACATGGCGCCCTGACTGGATGGCCACAATCTCTTCCCCTCCTGACCCCCAGGCTTACCAGGTGCTTTGCAAGGAAATTGCTGCTATCCAATTCCCTGGTAGGTCAGGCTGCAGTTCTCGTCCGACACGGCTGTCTTATCAGGGATATCTGAGTGCTGTACGATGGAAAATCTTACAGAATGTATTCTGGATAAACTCATCCCTTGTTTTTCAATTCCTCTGAACGTATATAGCCATGCTTCCCTCCTGCTCCATGAAACCTCAGGCGCCTCCCATATTGCTGTTACGAAAACTAATCAATAATACCTTTTACCTTTTTAACGCATCAATTTCTTCAGGGGTATAATCAAGAAGTTTTGTCATGATTTCATCGGTATCCTGTCCCAGCCTTGGGGCCTCCCTCCATTCTCCGGGTGTTTCCGATAATTTAGGGGCAAACCTAAAATGCCGTGATGTCTTTTTCGGAGCGTCTGGTCCCCTCATAGTGACCCAGTCCTCCTCGCCTTCCAGTGTATCTTCCATCACGTCTCCCGCAGTCCTTAATGACAGCGGCCCTGATTCGGTTGTCAATCAGGATGTCAATAGCCTCCTGCGCCGTATGACTCATGAAGTAATCCGCAAACATCTGGTCCAGCCCTGCCAAGGTCACTTGGGAGCGCCTCAGCGCTTCCTCCTGCTGCCTCATAGGAATATTTTCAAGGTCAAAACCAAATCCTTCATGACCTTTCTTATAGGATCCCTTCATATGCACCCAGATTAATGAACTTGCCGTCTTTTTGTGGGGGAATATGCCTGCGGGCTGGTAAGTGGACTGCTTGATTCCCTGGCGCGCTTCTGGATTCCCGCCCCTCACCCCACAGGGTGAAGTTATCATCCATGACCCTCATAGCCTCTACACAGCGTTGTATCAATAATCTGCCCTTGTCCCGTCTTATCCACATGACGGAGAGCCATCAGTATGCCGTTCACCGCGAACAGGCCTGACAGGTAATCACCTATGTATTGCTGCGCATAGTAAGGCGGTCTGTCCGGAAAGCCCTGAAGCAGACACCAGCCTGACTCAGCCTGGGCCAGAGGATCATAGCAGGCACGGTTTAAATGACGCCCTGTCCTCCGAATTTCGGTGTGCCGAAGCCGCTGACATGACAGATAACCAGCCTGGGATTGACTCCATAAGCATCTCATCCGTGATTCCCAGCTTCCCAATCCACACCATGTTCTCAATCCATACATCACAGTTTTTTATTAATGACAGGAAGATTTCCTTTGATTCCGGTATCTTATTGAAATTTGTCTCCAGTGTAAAACTTAATTTATTCCTGGCGTTTGCATCCAGGAGCCGCTGATATGCTTTTTCCCCTGTCCTTTATCTGAGGCTGCTGGTGCCTGGCCGTGTCGCCGCCGATTTTTTGGCCGCTCCAGTGCGATGACCTCTGCCCCAAAATCACTTAACATGGTAGCCGCAAAGGCGCTGCCACAACAGAACCATTTAACAGTTTGATACCGTTTAAGGGCCGAATTCCTTTTGTAAAAGAGGCGCTGGTTTTTTCTCTAATGTTTCCCATCTGCTCATATAATGTATCCTCCGCACTATTTCGTCCATTTGAAAGCCATTTCTATCAGTGTAACAGCAATCTCCTGCTTTTGTGTGTTACATTTATATATCTTTTAAAAAGCTCTGTCAAAAATCAATGTCCAGACGCTTCCTAGCATTCAGCAGGCTCTGTTGATCATTCTGCCCACGGTACCTCCTGTCACCTCAATAATGGCCCCGTTCACATAGGGAAGAAAGGTCAGTGGCAAGGAATTCCACCACATTGGCGCAGTCCTCCACGGTGCCAAAACGCTTCTCATGGCAACATTGCGCAGGAAGGTTCCTTCTCCTGCCTTCTTATAATTCTCCAGACGGCCTGTTGCGATAAAAACCAGGCGCAATGCAGTTAGCGGTTTACGTTATAACCCCCTACCTCCTGGGCCAGCAGCTTGGTGTACTGGGCAATGGCTGCCTGGCAGAAGCGTAATGTGCATAGCTTCCATCGCTGTTTGCCACCAATCCGCCTACGGAAATGACGTGACCCACCTTGCCGTATCCCCTCTTCTTCATGCCCGGAACCACTGCATTGCAGGTATACACGGTCCCGTAGTAATTCCGCTCAGTCACTGCATAAAACTGCTCCCATTGGCTGGCGACGCCTTATTCCCATCAGGCGCGCCCATGCGCCGCCCGCATTACAGACCACAATATCAATGGGGCCAAGCTCCTTCTCAATCTGTGCAACCGCCGCAAATACGGCTTCCTGTTCGTAATATCGCCTCTGCACTGGCTGATTTCACGCCAAGCGCCCTGCACTCATCCATGGTGGTCTCTGCTGTCAGCAGTTTTTCCTCCCCCTCAAATGCCTTTGCCAGGATTTGAGATCAATATCAATGACCCCACAGCTGCTCCCAGCTCCTGCCAGCCTCAGGGCATAAGCCCTCCCAATCCCCGCCGCTCCTGTTACCAATGCAACCTTACCATCCAGTCTCTTCGGCATAATAAAATCTCCTTTCTCACACATTTTACATTTTATCCATGTCATATATATTGTTATCAGTCTTTATCTCAGCCCTGCATTCTCAGGTTCCTATCCCCAGGCTTCCATAAGCTCCGGAATAACTTTGTATAAATCCCCTACAATTCCATACTCCGCCACCTCAAAGATAGGCGCCAGCGGCTCTTTTATTGATAGCTTAATTATAGTGTCGGAGGTCTGCATGCCTGCCAGGTGCTGGATGGCCCGGATATACTGCATGCGGTAAAATCTTAGGCTTTACCGTGGTTCCGGTCTGCCTGATGGGAATGGTCAATCCAGCCGGTATCCACAGCTGCGCGTGGCTGCTCACCACTCCTATATGGTCTGCAAACTTCTTAATCAGTTCAAACCCGGATGCATCTCCCAAACCAGCCGCGCCGGATATAATAATTTTCAGCATCGGTCAGGGGATACCAGGTCCTTGGCAGTCTTTACAATTTCCAGTATTCTGGTGCGTATATGGGACTCAGACAGCTTCAGGTAACCGGTATCACCTCCCCGGTCCTCCCTGCCTCAGCGGGCAGCTTATCCATTACCCCTGGGTCTTACTAGACATCTGGGGACGGTGGTTTGGGGGCACTTGATGGCAGCTATCAGATTCCCGCCAAAGGCCGGCCTGGTCTGAAGGGATTCTTTTGTCTCGGGTCTATGTCCAGCCTGTACAGTCTGCTGTCAGCCCTGTGTTGACCCTGGCCGCCACTCTACCGGGCGCCAGATCCTGCCCAATATGGGTCGCCCCATACACACAATTTCCGGTTTGAACTCATGGATGGCGTCTGATATGACCTTTGTATATCCGTCTGCCGTATAATTTGCCAGCAGACTGCTCCCTGGCCGTATATACACCACCTCTGCTCCGGCTTCAAAAAGCTGCCTGGTCATGTCCTCCAGTTCATCCCCCCCAGGAGGATAGCGCAAAGTCTGGCATCCCCTGATGTCCAGCCGCCAGATCATGTCCTTTCCCAACAGCTCAAAGACCACAGGCGTGATTACACCTGCCCTCTGCTCCGCAAAGACCCATACATCCTTGTAGGCAGAAAGGTCATTTTCCGATTCCTCCTCAACCTTTGTGATGGCACCGAATTTGCAGGATTCCACGCAACCCCGCACATGGTGCATTTATCATTGATTACAGCCTTCCGGTTCGCCATATCAATGGCTCCAAAGGGACAGGCCTTAACACAAAGACTACAACCTTTACATTTATCCGCACTGATTTTTACAGCCATACTTTACCTCCTGCTCTACAGAACATGTTTTTTCTTCAATTCACTGATTACCTTTGCCGCTGCTTCCTTAGAGTTCCTTCTATCATGATACCCTTCCCCTTGGATCAGGTGTAAAGGAGCGGAATACCTTGGTAGGCGATGCGTTAATTCCAATCTCATCTGCTGCCCGTACCGGAATGTCATTTTCATTCCACACAGTAATGTCCTTCTCATATGCTTCGTAGATACCTTAACGCTCATATATCTCGGTTTATTCAGTTCCTTTACAACGGTAAGCAGACAGGGCATGGGTACCTGATAACCTCATATCCATCCTCCAACTGGCGTCTGACCGTCACCTCTTTTGCCATTACAGGATATGGATACGCTCACATGCGCTAACCCTGGGGATCCCCTTCTCCGCAATCTGAGGTCCCACCTGGGCCGTATCCTGTCAATCGGCCTGTCGTCGCAAATATAATGTCATAATCGGCGATTCTCTTTATGGCTCCTGCAATGGTATTGAGGTAGCCCAGGTATCTGCCCCGCCAAATGCCCGGCTGCTGAGTAAAAACCGAATCATCCGCCCCCTTTGCCATACATTCCACCAGAACCTCTTTTCGCCTGGGGCGGTCCCAGTAATCCACGGTAACAGTGGTATCCGTATTGCCGTCCTTCATCTGCAGGGCAGCCTCCAGAGCGTTATCATCGGGGATTCAGTATGCTCTCCACCCCATCTCTTATGAGGGTTCCTGTCTTTGGATTTATCTTAACCTCGTTTGTATTGGGAACCTGTTTACACACACTAAAATCTTCATTCCTACACCTCCAATATTTTCAGTAAATTTCGGATATGACAAGCTTTCTGAATTTCCGAAGTCCCTTCATAGATAGATACGAGACGTGCCGCCCTGGTCATCCGTTCAATGGCATAATCACCATATACCCATATCCTCCATGAATCTGCAGCGCCTTGTAGGCCACACTGTTGTAGACCTCACCTGCTTTGTGGCCGCAGCCATGGCAGCCTTCATGGTGACGCTCTCATGGCGGTCAGCTCCAGTCTGTCCGCCGCGTCATAAACCAACAGCCGGGTGGCTGTACCCTCTGTAGCCATGTGCCAGTTTGAATGCCTACATCCTGCAGCTTGCAGATAGGCTTTCCAAACTGTACCCTCTCTCCTTGGAATAGGCGATTGCCAGAATCCAGACATCCCGCTGCAATTCCCAGTCCCTGAGCAGCAACGGTGACACGGCCTGCATCAGGATTCCCATGGCAATCTTAAAGCCTTTTCCTCTCGCCCAGAAGGTTTTCTTTCGGCACCTTCACATTGTTGAATATAAGGTCAGAGGTCACAGATGCATGCATTCCCATCTTTTCCTCTGTCTTTCCCCTGGAAAATCCATCCCATGAGGCTTCCACAATAAACGCGGATATTCCCTGGTCCCCGTGCTGTCAAATCCGTTGCATAAAATACAACCGCATGGTCGCATATGGGTCCCATAGTGATAAAAGCATTTCCATTCAATATATAGCATCCCTGTTCCTCATCCCAGAGACAGGTGGTCTGGGTTGCCGCTGAATCGGAACCTGCCCCAGTGCCTGGTAGTAGCAAATGAGCCTATCTTCTTCTCTCCCAATACCATGGGCTTTACAAATACTTGCTTCTGTTCCTCTGTTCCAGGTGCAGGTAGGCCCCAGATAATGAATTACTCATCAGAAGCGAGGAAGCCGCCGCGCATCCTTTTACAGAATTCACTCCACCACAAATGGCTAACGACTTGTAATCTTCCCTGCCTCCTCCTTTGGTATAGTTCCCCCTGAGGCCGTATTGGGCTGCCTTGCCACAGTCCAGGCGGATAACATCCATTCTTTCCGCGTCGCCGGCAATGGGCTCAAGTTCCTTCTCTGCAAACTCTTTGCCAGTTTTCTTAACATCGTGTTTCTGTTCAAAACATAATTACCCTCCTCTAAATTCATTGCAGCTGCAAAAGCATCCTTTTACCGCATCCGTTATCCTTCCCTCCTGGCCGCACTGCACCAATTACAGTGAGCCGTTCTCCCAACTCGTCTTTAAAGAGGCAGCCTGCATGTTGCCATGCCATCCTTCACTGACAAATGACCATATCAGCCCGGACTGTTTTTTCCTGACCTTCTTCAATAAGGACGGTCGTTCCAATACACAGTATCTTTACCCCCGGATACCACCCTGACGCCCTTCTGCTTTATATCATTTAACACTTAATCAGCGGGTGCTGGCACCAAATCTCCTCCTGCATTTTTACCGGGCGACAGCAAGTACCAGGCGGTTCCCACTTCATTATGTCTTTTATCTGCCCTGTGGGTCCTCAGGGGGCATATTGCCTGAAAAATCCTTGCTCCCTCTCCCCTGTCTTATGGGGCTGAGCGCATTACTGAGTATCTGAACTGCTTTATATCCGAACCGATAACTGCGATATTCCGGCCCAGCAATCCCATGCCTGGTATACGCTCTGCAGGGCGAAAATATTGGCCCCTGACTCTGTCTCCTACCCCGGCGCAATTGTTCTTATCCATCCGATCTGTCATTCATAATTCAATGCATTATCCTGCCTGCGCCAGATAAAACCATAGTGCCTCCCTGCAGCCATAACCCTGTCAAACCTGCCTCCGTCCATAACCTTTCTTATGTTTTCTTCTGGTTCCCTGCTTTCCCCAGCAAAATGTGACTCCACTGGATACGCAGCGGCAAAACAGATACCGGATATGGTAAGGACATCCTCCCTGTAGGGTAATGCTCCCACGGTGCGTCCTGCTCCCCGTAATCCATTTCCTTTTCCCATACAGTCACCCTGTTAATTCTCTGCTGCCAAAGCTGCGTATACGAGTCCGCTGATTCCTGCTCAATTACCAAAATCTCCCTTCCCCGCATCCCTTCAGCGCAGTGCAGATGCCCTTCCTGCCAGATAATTGACACATTCCAGCCTGTCCCTTTAAATATCCGGTCCAGGCATTGTTGGTTACAGGCCAGGCATGGACGGATGGCTGATTCATCCTGTTCCATATATTTTTTACCAGATAAGGGTCAACGATCAGCCCTCTCAGCATCCCTGCCATATCACAATCCCCTGTTTTGGATGGCTCTGCAGCTTTATGTAAATCCAGCCGTTTGCATCCAATGACCGGAACCGATACCCTCCTTCATGTGGTTTGGCCATATACAGATATGCCCCCTGGGAACGTTATATATAATGAGGAGTTACGGCGGACTCATCCTCCGGTCACATCAATACCGTCCACCTGGTTTTCAATTATGCTTCCTATTTTTCAGAAAATCCTCCAGTCCATTGCCTCCAGGCACAAAGTCACTTCCCGACAGCCTTACGATAACCGGGCAGTCTCTACTCACGGCTTTCCTGGACTCACCTATAATATCAAGGTACTGGAGTCCGTTTAGCCAACCTGCCTCATATCGGTCCCAACATGTTGGTAGCCGCGGGGACAGGAATTGAGATATATCTGGCGCTCCTATGAGTTCGATTCTGTCAACTGGGCTTTGGTTCTGGACAGCCCTTCCTTTCTAAACAAGACACACTTCTGCAATCTCCTGTTCTGTCAGTTCATGTGTCTCCCTTTTGTAAAGCGGCAAGGACATACCGTGAGGGCCGCTGCCTGCCTTCCCTGATGCTCACCTTCCGGCTCTGTATAGGCCCTGGCATGCATGAGCTGGAGAAAACTGATCCTGCTTCATGGACAGCCTCTGTAGCTGCTTCAGGAATATATAGGAGTCGTCGCAAATCTGCATCATGCCTACTGTATTCATTCCCACAGGATTTCTACCCCTGCTTTTTTTTTTTTCATGATAAGACCAGTCTTTCCCCGTGCTCTTCCCGGTAAATTCAATTACCTGGTCTGTCACATATCCGTCAAAGGGCAATATCCTGTAGATTTGTTGTCATCACAAAACGGTTATTTATTTTACATGTTCCTATCATACATGGAGATAAAGCCGGCCTCACTGTCACATCCCCTTTCCTGTTCCCTCTCATTACCATCTATCAGATATAAAAAATTGTCGTGCCAACTTCCTTTAACCCAAATCCCAATCTCTATAATGTTTTCAGGTGAAACCTGTCTTGATCGCCGGATAATGTAAGGTTTGATTTTCACAGTCTGATTTTTAAGTTAGGACTCAATAAAAAACATAGTGAAATAGTATCCCCTGGGAGCCGACGTCTGGGGTGCTGTTTTCATTGGTCTTAGGGGTATGGCACAGATTCAATCAATCCCATACCATCCACATCAATCCCATATTTTTTTATTTTTCATAAAAAGAACCTCTGGAAATACCAAGGGCATCTATGGCCTTATTTGTTGGAAAACTTCCTCAGGGACTCCAAAATTAAGTCCTTTCCAGGACAGCTGTCATCTCCTTTATATCATAGTTAACCTCTTCCCGGGATACCTCCATGCTGTTCTTTGCATATACTGAGGCAGGGCGATATCAATATCCTCATTGCGCATAATACAGGCATGCTCCAGCACATTCCTCAGCCCCTCCCATTTCCCAGGCCAATCATAGGAATTAAACAGTTCATCACTCCTGGGGAGACCATCACATGATCCCTGGCCAGCTTTTTTCACAAGATGGTGGTGACAGAACCGGTATATCCTCCTCCTCTCTGCCTGAGGGGCGGAATCTAATCCTTCAATCACATTCAGGCGGTAATACAGATCCTGACGGAATTTTCTCCTCCTTAATCAAATCCTCCAAATTTTGCAGGCTGCCACAATCCGCACATCATCCAGGGGATGGCTCTTTGAACCGCCGATTCGCTCCACCTCTTTTCCTGCATGACGCAGAAATTCTCACCTGCATATTGATATCCATGTCGCCTATCCGTTCAGGAAAAATGGTTCCTCCCTGGGCCATTCTCAAACTTTCCTTGCCTTTCCTCTTCCTGGCGCCTGTAAAAGAGCTTCACCCACATAGCCAAAGAATTGCTCCAGCAGGTTGTCCGAATGGCCGCGCAGTTAACCTTTGATAAAGGGACCGTCCGCTCCTGGGGCTGTTGTCATGGATGATTTTTGCCATGACTTCCTTTCCGGTGCCGCCTCTCCCTGAATCACAGTTGCCTGGGATTTAGCCACCTTAACAGCCAATCCCAGTATTTGTTTCATATAGGCGTTTACCAGATAAATTCCTTTGACCACTGGGGCAATAGCAGGGTCATTTAACTGGTCCTGAGAAACTGGGTCATCTCTTTGGTACGGTTCAGTCTGATGCCAGCTCCACATACTTTTGTCAGAGCTATTAAAGACGGAGACACCTCCCACAATCTCTCTCCGTCATATCTTAATGGAATGAGATACCCACTGAATATCAGTTCAGGGATTTCAGAATTTGATGGACAATCGATGCCCCATCCTCATCACATTGATTGCCGTGGTATTGCTGCCCTCTATATCGCTTCTTGCCCATGATGTATCCTGTCTTGATTCCAAAGGACCCTCATATGCCTGGTTGATAAACAATATAACGTTTCCTGTCAATAATCATGACAACATCGTCTATATTGTCCATAATTTTCCTGAAAACATTTATTTCTCAAAATCAACTTTTCGTATTCCCTAGGTATCATATCTTCCACTGCTCCTAAGTCACTTGGACGCCTCTGTCTACACCCTTCCAAACTGCCAATTGACTCAGATTTTATCGTTAGCAGGAAAGTAATTTCAAACTGTAAAATAGAGTTACTCAGTATTTCCTGCCCAGCGTAGCTCCCATATCAGCCACTATGTACTCGCCTGTCTGGGCATATTGCAGCAGTCTGGAAGCCAGAACAATGTAAGGGCGGCTCTCTCTGTGTCAAACATGTACCAAACCGTCTCAACGGATTCCTTTTAAACACCTGCTATACTTTCAAACTGGGGATTCTGCTGCTCCTGCATCTGTGATCTGTTTGCTACATAACCAGGCAGTATAGGCATTTACATTGACTTGCATACTCGGCCCATTCCCCACGCCATGGATTTTGTCAGACACGGCGTCCTGCCCTATAGCCT
>VOFH01002259.1_pt1 | contig 17959 bp, 29 predicted proteins | sample 5384091 | NCBI WGS metagenome assembly VOFH01 (sample SAMN12384727, study PRJNA508395) | human gut metagenome | isolation source: healthy gut G | host: Homo sapiens
GCGACGATGCCGGCGCCGGTTACGACGCAGGCTTTGTCCTTAAATCGGGTATATCCTTTGTTTCCGCGCTGTTTAGAATGATTCCGAAAATCATGGAGGCCAGGGGCGTCCAAGTCTGATAACCTGCTTTGATACCGGTTTCAGCGACGTTATCGATCAGAGGTTCGGAAGGAATCGGACCGATCGGATTGATAATTCCGACAGGATCATGGTCAAAAGCCCGAGCAGAAGGAGCGGAGGAGTATTTTCCGACGATATCCACCACAGCGGATTCCCGTATGCTGAGAAGAAAAATCACCGCAAAAAGACGACAGAAAAGAGAGGCGCGCTGAAATCGGGAATCATCAGCTGTACGGACATTTCAAAGGTGGATGCCGCAGCGTGGAATCGCCAGCATCGGACCGATGCAGAGCACGATAGCCGTCATGAGCAGAACTGACGGAAATTTTTCCGATTCGCTTTACGATCGCTTCCGTACTGCCGCAGCGCATGATGGCGAAGAGGGCGAGAAGGGGCCAGACCGATATCTGCGATAAAATAACACAGAAAACCGAAAAACCATTGAGAACCGGATTCCAGTCCCAGGTAAGGAGGAAAAATCACATTTCCGCCCCGAAAACATGGAAAAGAGCGCAAAACCGATGACGAAAAATGTGTTTGATAGATATGTTTCATAGAAGGTTCTCCTCATATATTTCGTATCAGTGGTCTGATAAGTAAAGTGACAAAATCTGCGGATCGATGATACAGAACGGATAATTTTCATTTGTGTTTTCGCATTTACAATATGCAATCCTATCTATTGTACAATGATTTCCTGAAGTATCAAAAATATTTTTTCATTTTGACTCGATTTTTAACCGGATAACTTTGCAGTATGGCGGCGGATGCAGGAAAATCCAGTTTTTACAGAATCCTGTGCGAGTATTTGAGTCTGCGGAAGCGCGGGGCGAAAAAAAGGATGATGTATTTCTGCGGTAAATGATATAATAAAATAATACTATCGCGCCGGTATTCCGCAATGCTGTGGGCGCCGGATTTTTCTTTTCCCGTTTTCCCATCTTTATGAAAAGCAGCCCTTCACGAGAAGCTGGCGGCGCGGATCCTGTCCGGCGCTGCGCCGGAATCATCGTATCCTCGAATATCTGATTTATCCGGTATTGTTTCGATTGGAACTAAAGTCATGGCAACATCTGTCGGATACAGCGGGAAATCGGGAAAACAGACAGAGAACAGAGAGTAACGGTATGGCTTTGAAAAGATCAGAGAAATCTATCAGATCATCACGCTGGAAGAGCTCTGCGGCGCGTTGTTCGGCGCGGAGGACGGAGAAAAATGTCTGATGCAGAACTGGGGATCAGACGAAATTCCGCCGTACACACGGCAAGGGCGGCGCTAAAACGAGGGGCGGAAAGGCTTTTAAACAACAGGATCAGATCGAAATTTTCTGCCGGAAAAATTTCTTTGCGACGTGTGGAGCGATCCGGACAGAAGTGAGCTCTGGTCGGAGATAAACCAAAGGACCGAAAACTTATGGGAGATATCGTTCTCGCCAGAGAAGAACCGAAAGCAAAAGCTGCGAGAAAGAGAGCTGGCAAAGTGGCTGGAAAGACGATGCCGACGGATCGCGTTACGAAGACCTTCTGGGGCATTGCAGAAATTTGTTGAATACGGCGAGTCACCTCGTCTGCCGGAAGCGCTGGACGTCTGTTTTCCGCGCTGCTGGAGCGGGAGAAAAATTTTGAAGAGACGCAGTCCAGACGAAAGAAGCGGAGCGCAGGAAGAGCCGGCGGGAGATGCAGGGACGAGCCAGTCGGAGAGATGGACTGTTGGCTATTCGCGGGAAAAAGGAGAAACAGGTGGAATTGCTTTCGTGGATGATTTTATACGCTGTCCTGACCATCGATCGGATCGGAAGACCTGGTAGAACCCCCGCGGCTGCGGAGAGCAGAAAAGAGGACTTGCGGGAAACTCCGCGGAGGAAGAGACGGGACGGGCGTCTTTCCTCAGGAGTATCCGCCGCAGCGAGGTAACGGTGACTTACGCAAACCGCAGCGATGAAGAGGACATCATAAATCTGGCGAAGGAGAGCAGGGAGGTCTGCGGTATCGGGATAGCCTGTCCAGGAGCTGACGGGAATGGGCATGGTTCTGACGAAAATACTGGAAGGCGGAACAAAATTCCGGCTTTGCTGACGGATCCAGAGGGGAGAGGGACGGCGCGTGCGAGATCGAGGAGACCGGCGCTGAAGACGGACATATCGTTCAGAGTGTAAAACAGGCGAGAAAACATGAAGATTCTCAGAGAGATGAGGACGGATTTAGCGGAGGTTATTCGAATCCGTTATTATCAGGAGACGCCCGGGCCAATCTCATTTTTTCGACGACCGGTATGCGCTGATCCAGTTTTATTACGGAAAAGAGCGGGGAAAGAAACACCGAGTTTTCGTAAAAATGGACCGGGCTGCAGTATCTTCGGATTTTACAAAAGATTTTCGATGATATATGGGAAGAATCGGAATCTATGGAGGAGCGGTTTTAGACGGTTGACAGAAGTTTTGGGAGGGAAGACCATTTTGTCTTCCCTCCGCTTTTTTCCCGCCGTTTTTCTCAGAGGCTATAGGTGAGACGACGACCGGGATGTATTATAGTTTCTCTTCTGTCTGCCTTCCGCGTCTCTTTTACAATTTTAGTGCGTTCCCGGTGAAATCCTTGAAAAAGGAATTCAGTTCCTGAAAAAGTGGGGAATTGGAAAAGAATTACAGAGGAAAAAGAACGAGATAAAATGACTCCAACATCGAGAATGGCGAAGCGGAAACTCAGATGCAAAAAAGAATATGTTCAGGGGGTACAAATGTGCCCTGATGAAAGGAGCGGAAACCATGTATAAAAAAGCATTGAATATCATCAGTCTTAAAACAAAATACAAATGCCTCGGAATCGTCGCCCTGTTCAGGTAACCGCAGTACTGGCGTCTCTGTGGTCGGTACAGCTCGGTAAGATTTATACAAATGTCTCCGGCGGAAATATCAGTACGCTGCGGCAGGGTCTTCTGTCTGTCACCGTCTTCGGCGCTACGTATGCGGCGGCGGAATGTATCACTGTTTTTCGGCGTGTAGCGATGGACGGATCGTGGCCAGCAACGAAAAGGAAGTGGGAGAGGAGTTTTCCAAGCCGCTTCAGATGCCGGTGGATATTATTCCGACAGCGTGTCGGGAACGAAGACGGCGGAACTGAATCAGGGCGTCGCCGGATTGAGCCAGCTGATAAAAATATTCTGCAATGATATCATCGCTACGCTTTTTTATCGCGGTCTGCACTCTCGACAGGTTGTGCTCAACGCACCGGAGGCTTTTGTTTTTTATGATTTCCTATCTGGCGGCGAGTATGCTGCTTTCCATACTTCAGATCAGGTCGCAGAACGGAATTCGGGAAGCGATCGTCAAAAAAGAAAAATAAACTGGACGGAAAGATCTGTCGTCGATATTGAATTTAGAGCTGATTCGCTGCATGGATGCCAACCGATATGAGGAAGCGCGAATGGAGCCGGTGATGGTGACATCTGTTCTACGGAAAAGACATCACATGTATAAGGGTTCTTTTTGATGTCGAAGCAGCCTGTAAGATCGGTTTTCAGGCGGGTATCATCGTATTCTCATTCTCTCATATCTCAGGGAGCTATGAATGCAGGGGTGATCATCACTGCATGCTCAAGGTTTTCAGCAGCTCATCAAGCCTATCGATGAGATTTACCGTTTTCTGGACGAGACGGCTTCATCTTTACAAAAATGCAAATCTATCATGGAATTGTTCGGGGAATCTTCGGATCTGACCTTTTCTATCGAGCGGAGAGAGGCGGATGACAGCGATCATCTCATCGAAATCTGCGATGTGGATATTTTAAGCCCGGCGGGTGTTCCTATCGCTTCTTATGACAGAATCGAAATCGACGGAAGAAAAAAAGACGGCGATCAGGGGAGAGTCCGATGCGGCAAGACGACACTGATCCGCTGTCTCACCAGGGTATTATGGCTGCGACAGACAGAAAGGCGCCGTGAAGGTATTCGAAAAGATCTGTATCAGTACACCAATGAAGAGCTGGCAGACACGCTGTGCTATGTCCTCAGACCACATATCTCTTTGCCGGAAGCATCTGGGACAATCTGGTATACGGATTATCAGATCATTTCAGCAAAGGGAGCTGGTCGGGGCTCTCGAAAAGGCGTGTCTCTACGGTGACCTGGCGAGCAACGTAAAACGTCCGCAGATCTCTCCGGCAGCGGCAAATATGATGAATCTGTCATAAACCGGGTCTTAGAGATGAATGTCTCCGAAGGAGGAGTAATCTCTCCGGAGGAATGCGGCAGAGGCTGTCCTTGGCCAGAATTTTTCTGAGGGAACCGAGATTGTTTATCCATGACGAGAGCACCGCTAATCTGATGAAATCACCGGCAGCGCCGTTCTGCGAAACATCGAAGAATATGCGCAGAGTATCGGCGCCGGCCTCGTCTATATCGCTCACAATGAAAATGTCGTAAACCGCTGCGATGCAGTGATAGAGCTCGAAAACAGAATCCACAAAAGCATCGGAAACGAAGATGCAAAATATATCGCATGAGGAGGAAAAGCTGTGAAAATCAAATTTAGAAGCGAGAAGATATCCTGTCTCAGGAGGAGGAAGCAAAAGAATTTTCTGACAGATCAGATTATCAGCCGGCAGCAGCGGGCAGTGATTTTCAGCGCGCGCGCGCCCGCGATGAAGGTCCGGGGCCGGGACGCTGCCCTGAGCCGCGTCATCCTGCCGGGAACAGAGGAATGTGCCGTCCTGCGGAGAAGAGAGAAGCGTACCGTCCGGTTCCTCCTCATCTGAGGACGCGCTTTTTTATCCGAGTTGATGAAAGGATAGAGAGATTTTTATGAGAGTTTTCGGAGATGAAGATTCGGCGGACGCCGCTGTGCAGGTGATTCGGAATGCGCCGCCGGAGATCGCTGTGCTCTGCAGATAATGGAAATGATTCGGAGGGCAGAAGGATGTTAAAGAGGATATCGGTTTTCTATGATAGATGAAATGATGAACCGGGAGTATATCGAGTTGTACGGCGCTGCGGGCGATGCGTTCTCGAAGTTATCGACGAGGCGCCTTACGAAATGGCAGTATTGTCAAATCTGATAATCTACCTGACAAAGATGATGCGAAAGCAGGAGAGCGAAAAAACAGGGGAGACGGAGCGTTCGGGCGGGAAGCCCGCACGGAGAAAGACCCGGCCTGCAGTCCGAAATACAGAACAAAACAACTTCCGCGGCCTGTGGATAACGTGAGTGTTTTCGAATCTGATACAGTAGAAGCCAGGCAGGGGAAGAGAGATGAACATCAGAGAAATCGTAAAAAGAAGTAGGGTATTTTGAGACTTCGCTGAATCTGCTGCCCGCATTGGGCAGCGCAGATGCGGCGGAAAGAATAGCGGCGGATATGCCTCTTCCCTCCGCAGATATCGGGGAGCGGATAGAAGCTTATGCGAAAGGAATCGCTGAAAAAGGAAAGAAAAAATTTTTTTCTGCTGACGCCGGAAATTGCTCTGATCGAAAAGCTGGCGGAATACCCGGAAAATATCGAATCTGTTTTAATCGTTCTGCCCTCGGATATGGATCCGGAGATGTGCGAACGAATCGAGAAAATCTTCTGAAAACCGTAGATATTCAGCTGATCCGGGGCCTTTTTTCCGGAGGATTTTTCTCCGAAAAACGGCGTTATCGCGGTGAGCGGATTTCTTGCGGGCGGCAGGACAATGGTCTCAAGAGGTGTACCGCATGACGGAACATTACGGAGGGTTTCTGGGGCAGAAACTGTTTCTTCCCTATGCCGATCTGCAAAAGACGGGGAAAATATGACGGCTGGCTGGAGATCTCCCACAGAAAGTTTCATGAGGTTATGCAGGGAAAGGAAGTGACAGAGTGTATCTCAGCCGAATAAAACAGTCTTCTTCTGTTCTGCTCATCGCAGGCATGTTTGCGGCGGCTTCTGCCGCCGCTTTATCGAATCATATTCCGATTCAGAATATCATGGAGAACTATTCGTTTAACGTACTGATCATTTTGATTTCCATGGAGCTTTTACAAATCTTATTACCGAAACTGGAATCATGCAGGTATTGTCAGTCCGTCTGGCGGCCCTGTCGAAGGGAAGAAAGAGATTGAGCCTCGTCTTTTCGGGATACTGATGTTTTGATCTCTTCTTTTTTAAATAATATTACGGCGGTCATGATGGTTCTTCCGGTCATGTTCGTATTGCTGAAAACCATCGATGTGGATGAACGGTATGTGAGTACATTTTTTGCGGTGATTCTCGCGCTCAGCAATACGGGAGGCGCTGCATCTCCTGTGGGAGACTTTCCGGCGATCGTAATTATGACCAGCGGAATCACATCGTTTTAGGCTATCTGACACATGCCTTTCCTCTATTTGCTGTGACGTCCTGCGTTTTAATCGCTTATTGGGGAATGCGGATCCAGAAAGAAAGGGATGACGGAAATATGCGTATGCTGGCGATCCGCTGCCTCAGGAGTCAGTATAAAAATATCCGGGTGAGGTCTGATGTCCTGAGACCGTTAACGGTAATTCTGGTGTGTATGTTTCTGGCCTGGAGTTTGTGCCGCAGGAGACGATTCCCCCTGAGGTAATCGCGGTTCAGGGGGTATGTGCTCTCTGCGGCGGTCTGCAGCCTGAAAGGAATAAAAGTAAGACAGAGTATAGATTTTAAATCGGTTCTTACGATTGCGGCATTTTTTATTCTTTGCGGAGGTGGTGAGTCAAACGGAATTCTCACTCTCATGGCGGAATATCTTCGGGGAAATATAGCGGATACGAAAAATTTTAATTCTCGTTATCATGGTAATCACTTCGCTGATCGCCGGGTTTTTTCAGCCGGTCCTGCAGCGGCGGCGATGATGCCGGTGATCACGGAAATCTGCAGCGGGCTGCCGGCAAGTCAGTGCGACTGATCGCCGTGGCTTACGCGGCGGCGATCTGCAGCGGAAGTTCTCTGTTCATGTGGTCCGCTACAGCGGGATTTATTCTCTCCGATAAAGTAAATCATGCGAAAATTAAGAATGAGAGAGGGAAAACGCCCGATGGGGGGATTTCGCAATATTTGAAGTACGGTCTGCAGAATTATGCGATACAGCTCGGTATCGCGGTGATCTGCATCTGGCTGATATTGTAACGTCATTGCCTAATGATGCTTTTCCACGAGCTGCAGATCCCTTCGGACTTTGATGAGAATAAAAATTATTTGGAAAATGGATAAGCAAACATTTTCACAAAATGCTTGATGATTGGCAGTCCGAAGGCGCGGACTTATGATATAATGGCTCTGGTTACTGACTTTGCGGCACTGTCGCGGGAAAAGAATCATTCTATTGTATCTGGTTATATGCCAATGACGCGAAAAACAGGAGAATATGTTATAATAGTTTCAGCTTAGAAATTTACAAGAGAAACGCAGTGAGAGTTTAGTTGAACAAAGGAACCACTGTTCCTGCTTGCGGCGTAAACAGAGGAAGGTCTCATGTGAGTCTCCCCCAAAATCTGTGATTTTTGGGAATATACTGTGATCTGTCTTTTTTTGTGGCAGATGGGTAAGGCAGAAGATCAGGCCGCAGCCGGCATGGCAATGATTTTATATTTCATAATCATGGTGGGGGGTATTCTCTCTCTGAGGGATACCGGTTTTTCAAGAGTTCCGTTCCTCGCTAAAAGCCGGAAGAAGGGATGATTTTCGGTTCTGTACTGGGAAATTTTCCTTTTGTGATAACCGGATGAACAGGAACTTTGCTCCGATTAAAAAAAAATTCCTGTGAGATGAAAATACGGTGAGAAAGAATGAACATAGATGTCAACACAAAGAAAATGGCGGTGATCGGTGATCCCATCGAGCATTCTCTGTCGCCGCTGATGCACAACAGTATTATTCAGGCAAATGGTTTCAATGCGGTCTATTTCCCGTTTCACGTGAAACCATCGGACTCCGCAGGTACGCAGAATCTCTGCGAAATCTGGAATTCTCCGGTTTTAACGCCACCATGCCTCATAAACAGGCGCTGCTGTCGATCGTCGATGAGATCGATGGGGAGGCGGCGCGCTATCAGTCGGTCAATACGGTAAAATCACCGATGGAAAGCTCATAGGCTATAATACGGATGTCAGAGGACTTTTCCAGTCGTTTTCCGACAGAGGCGTCGATCTGAGAGGAAGCCGCATCGTGATCATCGGAGCCGGCGGCGTGGCGGGCGCTGTCATGCAGGGCGCAGCCGAACACGGAGTGGAACGCATTACGATTCTCAACAGAACGCAGGCTCGGGCGGAAAAACTCTGCGAGGGTCTGGAATATGCGTTTGCCGTGGCTCAGACCCCGGAAAATATGAAAGACGCGGCGAAGGATGCGGACGTCATCATAAACTGCACTTCTCTGGGAATGTACGGCACAGATGCGGATTTTACCGATTTATCGTTTTAGACGGTACGGCGGCGCTGCTCTGCGATCTGATCTATAATCCGTGGGAGACGAAATTTCTCGCCTACGGCAGGCAGAGAGGACTGGAAACGATGAACGGGATGGCGATGCTGATCTATCAGGGGTTGCTTGCTTTTTGAGATTTTTTATGGATGTCAGGCTAAATTATGCCGAAGAATACAGCCGCATCTATCCTTTATGCAGGGATCGTCTGATAAAAATAGTTTTTTCAAAAATGGGTTTCCGTGACTCCGATGAAGAGTGTTTCATAAAATGAGACGGCGGAAAACGCTTTAAAATGTTTTTTACATTTATGGATTACAGGGTTTCTTGACATTTTGATTTTGCGGCAGTATACTGAGCGCATCGACAGCAAAAGGCGCTATCGGACAGATTTCTGCCCGTAGTGTCTTTTTTGGCATACGGAGACGGCGTGGCGGCGTCTATACAGCTTTCTCCCGGAAAAACAGCCGGGCGGCCGCGGTTATGCCAGCGGTCAGCGATAAAAAGGAGAATCGATATCATGGAGAAAATAAACGATATTTTCGGAAGTCTGGTCTTTAATGACGCGGTGATGAGAGGCGTCTTCCCAAGGCCACATACAGGGCTCTCAAAGGAGTCTATGGAAACGGGTACGGATCTGACTGTAGATGTGGCGAATGTCATCGCTGCGGAGATGAAAAACTGGGCCCTCGAGGAGGGAGCGACCCATTTCGCTCACTGGTTTCAGCCGCTGACAGGGATGACCGCGGAAAAACATGACGCGTTTATCAGTCGAACGGCGACGGTACGGTCATCATGGACTTTTCCGGCAAAAAAAGAACTGATCAAGGGAGAACCGGACGGCTCCAGCTTCCCTTCCGGAGGCATCCGCTCCACTTTCGAGGCGAGAGGATATACCAACTGGGATCCTACTTCCCTACGCTTTTATCAAAGAAAAGACGCTCTGCATTCCCACGGCGTTCTGTTCTTATGCGGGGGAGGCTCTGGACGAAAAGACGCCTCTTCTGCGTTCTATGGATGCCATCAATAAGCAGGGGCTGCGGATTACAAAGATTCTCGGCATGAATGACGTCAAAAAAGATCGTCACTTCCGTGGGACCGGAGCAGGAATATTTCCTTGTGGACAGAGATATCTTCGAAGCGCGTCGGACCTCGTCTACTGTGGAAGAACGCTTTTCGGCTCCAAGCCCCCGAAGCGTCAGGAACTCCACGATCACTATTTCGGCGCGATTAAACCGAGAGTTAAAGGAATTTATGGAGGATCTCAACAATGAACTCTGGAAGGTGGGAATCCTTTCCAGGACGGAACATAACGAAGTCGCTCCATCCCAGCATGAGATGGCTCCGATTTATACCGAGACAAACGTGGCTCTCGACCATAATCAGCTGACTATGGAAATACTCAAAAAAAGTGGCGGAGAGACATGATATGGCGTGTTTGCTTCATGAAAAGCCTTTCGCCGGCGTCAACGGCTCCGGTAAACATACGAACTGGTCGATTTCTACCGATACCGGCATCGGCCTGCTCGATCAGGGAAAAAGCCGGAGGAAAACACGATTTTTCTCATCACACTCGCCGCGGTTATCCAGGCCGCAGACGAATATCAGGATCTTCTCAGGGTATCGGTAGCCAGTGCGGGCAACGATCACCGTCTCGGCGGCCATGAAGCTCCTCCTGCGATTATTTCCATGTTTCTGGGAGATGAGCTGACGAATGTGGTGGAATCTATCGTTTCCGGCACGGAGCCGAAAAAAAAATACGACGAAGCCAAGATGGAATTCGGCGCTACCATGCTTCCTACTTTTATGAGGGACAATACCGACAGAAACCGCACGTCTCCTCTGGCTTTTACGGGCAACCGGTTCGAATTCCGAATGACCGGATCCAACATGTCCATCGGCGACGCCTGTTATGTTTAAATACGATTGTGGCGGAGTCTTTCCGTCAGTTTGCGGATCGTCTGGAACAGGCCGATGACGTGGAGACAGAAGTAAAAGCTCTCCTCAGAGACGTTCTTACAAAACATCAGAGAATTATCTTCAACGGCGACAACTATACGGACGCCTGGGTGGAAGAAGCCGAAAAAGAGGTCTTCTCAATCTGACCAGTACGGTAGAAGCGATTCCGTATCTGATCGCTAAGAAAAATGTGGAGTTGTTTAAAACCCACGGTATTTTCTCCGAAGTCGAATCTTACGCGAGATACGGAATTAAGATCGAAGGATTCTGCAAAATAGTAAACATCGAGGCTCTCACTATGATCGATATGGCGAGACGAAATATCGCTCCTGCCGTCAGCTCTTACTGCAGTGAGCTGGCCAGTGCCGCCCTTGCGAAAAAAGAGCTGGGAGTCAATATAAAGGCGGAAAGCGACGTTTTGTCCAAAATTTCCGATCTTGCGGCAGTATTTAACGATAAAATCGACGTCTTGGAAGACGCCGTTCTCAAAGCGAAAGAATTTAAGTCCGCAGAGCAGGCCAAATATTTTCACGATATGGTTATTCCTGCTATGGAGGAACTGCGGTCCGCAGGGAGACGAGCTTGAGACACTGACTGCAGAGGAATACTGGCCGTTCCGTCTTACGGTGAGATGATGTTCAGTATCAAATAAAAATATTGTCTGGGATGCCTTATGATGAAAAACGGACACGGACGCGTCAGGCAGGCTTTTGCCGCTGTGAGTTTGGCGCAGGAAGTTTGAATCCTGAGTTTCAGGACTTTGAGAAAATTCCGTTGACAAATCATAATGTGCAACATAGAATATATATGCGATTCAGACAGATCGTTCCATGAATCGATATAAAAATGCAAATTTCGACAAAAATTTGAATAAAGAACAAAAACATGTATAATGGAGTTGAAGATATGTTCCTGCAGAACAGCCGGTGAATTTCCGCCCGTACAGAAGCCGGCGCAGAAGGCTGGTCTCATCATCAGCTTATAGATGAAATACGCAAATACCCAATAACTAAAATAACCTTTACGTTCCCGAATTCTGCGCTGCGCAGATTCGGGTCCCAAATTCCTAACCCTACAAAACCCCGCCGAAACGGCGGGGTTTTAATTTTGAAGAGCAATTCCTGTTTTGAAATATTTTAATCAGCGCACCGGCAGTGAAAGACGCCGCGGAATTCTGGGAGCTGTCTTTTTTAGTTCAATTACTATTTAAAATGTTGTATACTTTACTGTAGGTTTAAAGACGAAATAAAGCGAGGGAAGAGTATGGATATCAAATTTGCGCTGGTCACGCTGATTCTTCCGGTGATCATGGAAATATCGGGACTTCTTATGATGCCGCATCCGCCGAAGACGAGAAATGTTCTGTTCGGTTATCGGACGCGCCGCTCTCTGCTGAGTCAGGAAACCTGGGTTTCGCCAATTATTACGGAGGGACACTTTATGTATATCTCGGATTTTATATCACTGCCGCTACGCTTCTGACAGACTTGGTTTTAAAAATTATCAAAGCGGATGCGGACGAGGCAGCCGCAGCGGTTATCGTTCTCATACTGCTGCAGGCTCTGTGTTTTTGGTCTTCCCGCTCTTTTGTAGAGGCGAAACTAAAATCCCATTTTGACAGCGAAGGAAGACGGATCGATTCTTTTCGGCGAGCTCATCGTCTTATGATGATTCCGATTGGGATGACTGGAACAGAGACGAGTGGAAGGGAAGCCTGGAGAGACGAGTACAGTGACTGGGAGCTGTGGGGAAACAGAAGAAGGACGCGGAGATCGCAGAGAAGAGGCGAAAACAGAAGGCGGAGGAAACGGCGGGCTCAGCATCCGAGAAGAGGCGGGAGAAGGCCGGTGCGGTGATTCTGCAGCGGAAACTTCCGAAGCAGCTCGAACAAGAGAATGGCGGAGAGACGGTCGGGCAGAGAAATCCGCAGGGCAACAGAGTCAATCGGAGGATATATGATCGTTATCGGATTTATCGCGGCAATTGTGGTGCCGGTTTTATGGTTCTGTGGGGTGTGCGCCTGCGGAAAAATCCGCCGGCGTATCTGCAGGGCAGATTGTCTTTTCGCACGAAAAGGGCGAAGCGTGATGCGGATCTGTGGAATTATGCAAATACGTTTTTTTCTCATATGATTTTGGTCGCCGGAGTGAATGGAGGGCTGGTATCCGCTGTCTTTTTACATCGGGTCTATGATTTTGACAGGAGGAGCGTACTGGGCGGCCGCGGCGGTTTTCGCTTCTCTGTGTTCAGGCGGCGTGTGTATTGTTTCTTTATCGAATTACGGATTTTCTCGTCAAAAAATGTACCGGTCTCCGGAGGATGAGATGGAGGACTCCGCGGAGGAATTGAAGACTCTGAGATATCCGGATTGTAATGAGAAGGACATCGGCAAAAAATAGCAGTTGGGGGTAATATGGTTTTCAGCAGTATAAGTTTTCTCACTTTTTTTTTCTTCCGTGTCTGTTCGCGTGTTATTTTGTGATTCCCAAGAAGTTTCGCAGCGCGAGAAACGGCGTGTTGCTCGTGTTCAGCCTGGTATTTTTACGCGTGCGGAGGACCGAAGTTTCTCCTTTTGATGCTTCTTTCCATCGTGGTAAACTATATCTGCGGTCTGTTTGCATCTGCGCAGCATACGAGACCGGTCAGGCTGGCAGGCATGATGTCCGCAATCATAATCGGCATCGGTCTTTAGGATACTTTAAGTACGCAGGTTTTTGCGGAGATCATAAACTCGATGGGGGTAATGGTGCCGGTTCCGGAGATCCTCTGCCTATCGGCATATCTTTTTTATACGTTTCAGGGGCTGAGTTATGTCATCGACGTCTACCGCAATGATGCCCGCGTGCAGCGAAATCCGTTCAAGATCGCTCTTTACATCGCACTTTTCCCTCAGCTGGTAGCAGGGCCTATCGTGCGGTATACGACGGTGGAGACGGAAATCTCCGAGCGCAGGGAGAGTATCGAGGAGGTTTCCGCGGGGATCGTCGGTTTCTGTTCGGTCTGGCGAAAAAAATGATTCTGGCCAACAGTATGGGGAGATTGCGGACGCCGCTTTTCTCAGAGCGCCGGCGATCTTTCGGTGGCTTTCGCCTGGCTTGGAGCCTTGGCGTATACCGGTCGGATTTATTTCGATTTTTCCGCTTATTCCGATATGGCCATCGGTCTGGGAAAAATCTTCGGATTTCATTTCTGGAAAACTTCGATTATCCATATATTTCTAAATCTGTGACGGAATTCTGGCGGAGATGGCACATTTCGCTGTCCACCTGGTTCAGGGACTATATCTATATTCCTCTCGGAGGAGTTACTGCTCAAAAAGCGTCAGGCTTTTTAATATGTTTGTCGTCTGGGCCTGTACCGGCATGTGGCATGGCGCCGCATGGAATTTCGTCGTCTGGGGATGTGGTTCTATATCCTCCTCGTAGGAGAGAAATATCTGTGGGGAAAAGGGACTCGGAAAGATGCCAGCCGTGTTTCAGCATATCTACGCTCTGTTGGCGGCTGTGATCAGCTGGGTCTTTTTCCGGGCGCCTGATCTGCCGTATGCTTTGATTATCTGAAAGCCATGTTTTCCTTCGGAGGAACGCTGACCGACAGTCAGGCCGTGTATTATCTGTTTCCAGTACGCTCCGGAGCTGATACCTGCGTCATCGCGTCGATTCCGGTGAAAAGTACGCGGAGAATGCGCTCGCCGGAGTGGCGGGACCGACTGCGGTCCGGATTCCGCGGCAGGGGGGAGAGAGCGCCTGGGGCGAAAACGCAGCGGCTTTTCTTCTGACCTGGGGACCGAAGATACTGCTCTGTGTCTTCTGATGCTCTCTTATACCGAGCTGGTCACAGGTTCTTTCAATCCGTTTATCTATTTCCGGTTTTAGCGTGAGGAGGGCGAATCGTTATGAAAAAGAATATCAGAGATTCTGATGATCGGCGTGTTTGCCGTCTTTATCACCGTATCTATGGCGGTGACGCTGTCAAACCGACGAGACCATATTTTATTTTGAAACCGTCTTTACGCGACTGTGCCGGAAGTTACCGCGGAAAGTGTGGCGGAGGAGAGTTTTCAGCGGGCTGGAATCTTTTCTCTGCGACCATGCGGGGGACGCCGCCAGATTTGCTGAAAGCTGCAACTTACACGGACGCCCGCATCCTGCGCCGGCCGGTGGTCAATGACGTCGTCGACGGAGACGTTCTTCGCCGTATAACTTGCGAGAAGACGGATAAAATGCAGATCGCACAGCAGGCCGAGTCCATGGCGGCACAGCATGGCAAGCTCCGGGAGCAGATCGAACCTACGGAGGAAGTTATATTTACACGGCGGTTCCTGCCAGTATGTGTGCTACGAAAACAGTTATCCTTCATATCTGAACAGCCGCAAAGAGTTTACAGAGGCGGAAATCTCCACGCTGACCGCATCTATGGAGAAGTACGGGGTGTCTATGATCGATATGCTCCGGTATTTGAAAAGGACTGCGGAAGGTGCGGCAGACAGATCCGTTACAGACGGCGGATCAGATAACGTAAATAATCGTCTGTTTTACAGCTCGGCGGTAGACAACCATTATTTCTCTCGAAGGAGCATATGTTGCAAAAAGCATAGAGAAATCATAGACCGGATCAATGATCAGACCGGTTACAGTTTAAAATATCCTGCGGGAGATGAAATCACTTTTCGGAAGTGCCCGAACCTTTATCTGGGATCCCGGCAGAGAAAAACTCATGGGCGTAATTCCGTGGGATGAACATCTGAAAAAAGCGGTGTTCCGCAGTGAAATACCGTTCACACGCATGGATAACGGGCAGGCTGTGGAAGCTTTCGTCTATTCTGACGCGGCATTTGAAGACGGAAAGGTGACGTATTCTCTGTACATGGGCGGCGACATTCCTGAGACGGTCATCGATACGAACCGTCCGGAGCTTCCGTCGGTGATTGATCTACGGGGACAGCTTTACCAACGCGGTGGAAACCCTGGCTTACTACAGCTTCGACGATGCGCTCCATCGATATGCGTTATTACAAAGAGATGTCTGTCTCACAGTATATCGACAAAATACAAGCCGGACATCGTCATCTGCATCCGAGATTATGAATCTCTGCTGGCTTCTGACGGCAATGGAAATCTGTTTTCAGTACAGTAGTACGGTCTGAGGGCGGTGCTTGCAGGGGGGACTGCGGGAGATGAGATTTTTCAGCAGAAAAATTTTTCCCCGCAGGCGAGATCTTCGTTGATCTTCTATATAATGATATTATTACTTGTAAATCAAAATAAAAGCGGAATCGGTTGCAATACCGCGGCAGTTATGATATTTTAAAGAATGTTAATAATGTAAATAAATATATCGGAGAAAACGGCGAGGATCGGGAAAAGTGGCGGAAATGTGCAAAAGCAGGAGTGGCATCGGGACTGAAAGTGCCATTTGCGGCAGCCGGTGAAAGAACACCCGGGAGTCCGCCTTTCCAACGGCGATGACGAGAAGACAAAGAGCATTTCTTTGAGGCTGCGGAATTTCATCTGCAGAGACCGGGCTTCTTCGGCAGTTCGCTCAGTAGGGGCGCGTGTGATGCGCGTTACTGCATTAGAGCGGATGCGGACAGCGAGGCGTAAAGTCTGTGAAGCTCAGCGGATTTGAAATCGGATCTCATCCGGTTCAGCCGGAGAATTTTTCCGGTTGTTTGTGCAGAGTCGTTGAGGCGATACAGTCCCAGGACAGCGGAGGTTCGCGTCAAACACGGTGGTACCGCGGTTTTAAAAATCGTCCCTGTGATCCGGAAGATTCCGGATCGCGGGGATTTTTTTGAAAATAAGATTATGGGAGGAAAAACCATGCAGATTACAGATGAACTCATCGGCTATATCGGCGATCTTTCCGACTTTATCTCAGCGATGAAAGAGAAAAGAGCGGGCGAAAAAAGGACTTGGTCCGATGTGCTGATTATACGGAAAAGCTCAATGAACTGGATACCGAGGGTCTTCCGGAAATGTCCCATCCTTTCTTGGAGGCGGTCAATCGTTTTCGAGAGGATGAAGTGCAAACAGCGACGACAGAGAAAATCTTCTGTCCAATGCGCCGGAAACCAAGGTTCTATTTTAAAGGTATTTAAGACGGTGGAATAAGGCAGTTGAAGAAGATAAATAGATAAGAAGGAGATATCATATTGGATATTCGTGATCTGAGCGCTCTCCAGCTGGGAAGCGCGATAAAGAAGAAAGAGATCCGGATGCCGGGAAGCCGCAGAGGCTTATCTGACAGCCATCGCAGAAAAAGACGGGAAAACAAATCCTATATCACTGTGCTGGATGAAGAGGAGCGCGGAAGAGAAGTATCCTGCGCCGCAGACGGAGAAAATACAGAGAAAGTTCTGAGATCGGCGCTGTCTCAGGCCGACGGGGGCAGGGCGCGCATCGACGCCGGAGAGCTCGATCATCCCTTGGCGGTGTACCGGCGGCGGTGAAAGATAATATGTGTATCCGCGGGATTCGTACTACAGCGGCGTCTCTGCTATTTTAGAGGATTTCAAATCCTCCGTATGATGCGGGTGATCGGAAAATCTGAAAGCGGCGGGAGGCGTCGTCCTGGGTAAGGTGAATATGGATGAGTTTGCCATGGGAGGATCGACGGAGACATCTCACTACGGCATCACCGCGAATTTTGGGATTATGACGCGGGTGCCGGGGTTCCCTCCGGCGGTTCCGCTACTTCGGTGGCGGCGGGTCTGGGGCGCCGTATTCCCTCGGCTCCGACCGGCGGTTTCCATCCGTCAGCCGGCGGCGTTCGCAGGACTCACCGGTATGAAGCCGACATACGGCAGTGTTTCAGATACGGCCTTTAGCATATGCGTCTTCTCTGGATCAGATCGATTTTCTGTGGCCAGGACGTCGGGATGCGGCGGCTGTCCTGGAGATGATCTCCGGCGCGGACCGCAGAGACAACACTTCCATCATAAAAGAAGCTTTCGATTTTTCCGGCTGTTATGACGGCAATATCAAAGACATGAAAATCGGTATTCCTTCCAATTATTACGGAGAAGGTCTCGGCCGGAAATCAGAGAAGCGATTTTCTCGGCAACGGCAAAGCAACTGGAAGCAACAGGGAGCCGTCACAGAGGAATTCGACATGCCGATCGTAGATTAACGCTGTGCCGGCGTACTATATTATCGCGTGCGCGGAGGCCAGCTCAATCTGTCACGTTATGACGGAATTGGCACGGACACAGAATGAAAACGCACAAATCTTACGGAGATGTACTATAAGTCCAAGCGAAGGCTTCAGTACAGCAGTGAAAGCGCCGTATCATGCTGGGCTCTTTCGTTCTGAGCTCCGGCTATTTCGACGCATACTATAAAAAGCCCTCAAAGTGAGAGACTGATCAAAAAAAGCTTTCGACGAGGCTTTGAAAAAATATGACATGATCCTCCAGCCCGGTGAGTCCGACGGCGGCGGCTTACAAAAATCGGCGGACAGATCGCGGATCCTATCGCTATGTATATGG
>VOFH01004049.1_pt1 | contig 17949 bp, 28 predicted proteins | sample 5384091 | NCBI WGS metagenome assembly VOFH01 (sample SAMN12384727, study PRJNA508395) | human gut metagenome | isolation source: healthy gut G | host: Homo sapiens
ATCCGGCAGTTCTTCTGCTCCTACTTCTCCGTTCAAAGAGCTGTTGACTGCTTCCCAAGGTCGGATACGGAACCCTGACTGTAGCTCTCCCACGCAGACACCTTCTCTTTTTCCAACGGAGGCGTTAAATCCTTTTACAAGGGTGTCAAACATTGCCTGTTGGGCACCGTTGTAATAATGCCAGATTGTCAGGGATACCGGCGATCCGGATCCAGCTTCACAGATTTACTGCTTCCGTCCTTGCTGCTTCCACAGCCAGCTAAAGATGCAGTCATTATTGCGATTAACATCATTAACACATTTTTTCTTCATATTTTTTACTCCCTCATGGAACCTGGATGCCGCAGCTTAACTCAAATATACTTCTGTCTGCAACACTGTCCAAAGACCTGCTGCCATGGCAGATCAGAGAGCGTGTTTGAAATCCCAAATCTTCAAAACAAAAAGCCCCTGCAACAGGTAAATGCATCGCTGACTTCTACGGATACAATATCCTTTCCGGCGTTTTTACATGTCACATGGGTAAATTTATAACACATAGGCTTATTATAGGAAATGTGAGAAAAGAATCAATAAATATTCATGAAAAAAGGACAGAAAATATTTCATTCCTGTCCTTTCAAAATATACGTTATTTCACAGTCACCTTACACTTAACTGTTTTCTTCCCTGCTTTCACCGTAATTACGGCTGTTCCTTTTTTCTTTGCAGTAATTTGCCCTTTGAATCTACCTTTACCACCTTGGAGGAGCTGGATTTGTAGGTGATTTTTTCTTTGCTTGTTACTGGTTTTAAAACCGGTTTCAGGGAATATTTCTGATTTTTCATTAATTTCAGTGTTTTCGGCACACCTTTGATCTTTGTGGTTTTTACAGCGGTTTTCTGACTTTTACGGTAACAGACTTTCATATCCGCTGTTCAGGTATATGTGAATACGGGTTTTGCCTGTAGTCTTACCGGCGGTACGTTACAGGTTCCATCTGAACTAACAGATACATCTGCAATACTCCAGTTATCAGTACTCCAGGTGGAAATGAAATCTCCCTTTGCAAGCCCGGTTACTTTCAGACACTTCGTCTTCTGTCTGGTCTTCAGCACAATACTGGACTGATTCAATTTCATTGTTGGCTGCAGTCTGTCCCGGGTAATTTTGTTTCCTGCTCGCCGCATGCACTGCAGGTACGTGTCTGACTTCTTCCTCATCCACAGTTGCTTCCTGGGTTACTGCCCATGCAGAAAATTTATGTCCGGTTGCTTTTATTGTAGTTCTCTTTTTCCGTATCGCAATATCTGCAGGTGTATTCATCGACTCCGTCATCTGTACAGGTTGCATCTTCATGCCATGACCTTACCCAGCTATGTCCGGTTGCCGGAATTGTCTCTTTCTTTTTTGTCACCACATCTTCTGCAGGTATAAGTTTTTTCTCCGTCACTTTCACAGGAAGCATCTTCTGTTGTTTCACGGTTCCAGTCATGACCAAGTGCCGGTGTTTCTTTCTGTATAGTAATCACCGCAAAATTCACAGGATTTCTTCTTCGGATCCTGAATAGGTACAGCCACTCATTTTATCACATGTGACTTGTAGGAATGAGTATGGTTCGATTGTAGCTGTAATATACGGTTGTATTTGAATCACAAATGTATCTGGGCTGCCACGTGCTGCTATTTGCATAGCAGCGATATTCTCAGCTTGGCACAGTTTTAAACGCATCATTTCCTATAGATTTCAAACTTGCCGGGTTTTCTATGGTTTCTAACGCATTACATCTGCCAAAAGTCTGATCTCCAATTCTGGTCAGACCCTCTGAAAGCTTTACACTTGTCAAGCTGGTACAGCCCTGGAATAAACCGCTTCCGATGCTCGTTACGCTTGCAGGAATAGTTATGCATGTCAAACTGCTGCAGTTCCAGAATGCCTGAACTTCTATTGAGGTTACCGTTCCCGGAATGGTTACACTTGTCAGACTGGTACAATTGCCAAATGTCATACCATCTATGGTTGTTACGCCTTCTGGAATTGTCACACTTGTCAGATTGGTGCAGCCGGTAAATGCATCGGAACCAATGCCGGTCACTCCTTCAGAGATAACCACGCTTGTTATTTTAGTGTTGCCAGCAAATGCATCATCTGCAATAAGCTTCCAGTTCCGGAAATTACCAGTTTCCCATCATCTGACAAGGTGTAGAGTAATTCCTGTGTCTTCTCCATCTGAAAAAACCAGGGCTTCGTCTGCTGTTTGCCGCTTCCCTCATTCTGCCATTCTGCAGCTGCTTCCCATGCCAGACGCATCTGAGAATGAATCCTCGGATGACTGTTCCTCCACCTGATCCATCTCCGGAGTCTGAACCTGTTCCTGAACCTCATCCTGATTGTCCAGACCCTCATTCTCCACTTCGTCAAAAAACTGCTTCTGCTACTTCCTCAGAAGAAAAATCAGCTCCACTTACTGCCAGTGCTGCTCCGTCTGCACTTGTGATTGCCAGCAGCAATGCTGCAGCCAGTGCCAGTCGTCTGTTTTCTCATACGCTTTACCTCGCTATTCTTTTTTCGTCTTTTCAAACACACTCCAGAGGCAAAGATTTTTTCCATTGATATCTGCTGTATAACACTAAACGCTTCCCCAAATGGATAACCTGCTATTCTGCAAATGAGCCCGCAACATACTCCCTCCCCCAAATTTGTCAGACGATTGATTTAATGATAAAGCAAAACAGCATTTAAAGCAATTAACTAACAGCATAGTATAGACGATAATTCATAAGTCGAAAACTATTTCTTCAATGTCTCATTCATACTTCCCATTCGGTATCCCCTGAAGATCCATGGTCACGTATGTGAAGCCGTATTCTTTGAATGCTTTCACGATCTGGTTGCGGTTCTCCAGGACTTTCTGGAGTTCATCTGGCAATACTTCAATTCGTGCCAATGTACCATGAATACGCACACGAAGCTGATGAAATCCCAGATCCAGAAGCAGCTGTTCTGCCTTGTCTACCATGCCAAGTTTCTCCTTCGTGATAGTCTCACCGTATACAAAACGGGAAGAAAGACAGGCGAAGGATTGTTTCTCCCAGGTGGGAAGGCCAAGATCTTTAGACAGGGGCACGGATGTCTGCTTTTATGCAATTCGCTGTGGCGCAGCGGGCTCTTCACCCCCAGCTCTGCAACAGCCTGTAAACCAGGTCTGTAATCACCATTGTCGTCCATGTTTGGAACCCTCTGCCACTGCATTCAGCCCCTCTTTTGTGGCAATGTCCCCAGATTTTCTCAAATAATTCTTTCTTGCAGATATAGCAACAGTTAGTCGGGTTCTGGCAGAAGCCCTCAATTTCCAGTTCTTTCAGACTCTACTGTAATGTGGCGGATTCCTTCCTTCTCACAGAAGGTCTTCGCCTCTTCAGTTCTCTCTTCGGAAAAGAACAGGACATGGCAGTAATCGCGATACATTTATCCCCCAGCACATCGTGTGCTGTTTTCAAAAAAACGTAGAGTCCACCCCCGCTCGAAAAAGCCACAGCCACACTTCCCAGACTGCGTAAGTATTCTTTTAAAGCTTCGTATTTATTCTGCTGCTCTTTGGTTGCAGTGATTTCGCTCATATGATTATCCTCCACGGCGATATGTTGCTATTTATGTTACTACGAATTATCCTAGTATGTCAATGGGATTATTGGTGATTTTCTTCATCATCCTTAACTTAAACGCCAGGTTCATTCCCCTGGCGTTCTTTCAGTCTCTGTTCAGCTGCGATCCGCTTGGGATGCTCCGGCGGGTAGCATTCCCGGAAGCCTTCCACGGCGGCTTTCCATATATATCTTCTTTTTCTTCATCTCCGCGCACGGTAAACGCGTGCCAGATTCCAGGTAGGCTCTGCAACTGCCGAACCTACAAGTCCATTTTCCTTCGTAAGCTCCAGTGCCTCTGTCAGATATGGGATCGCTTCTTCCGGTTTCTTCCCAGGTCCAGGTAGACTACACTCATATTGTTATCCACCATCAGAAGCAAAGAACCCTCACGATAGCCATTCTTAAGCAGCTGATTGCGAACCGCAAGATGACATGCCAACGACTCTTCCCTTCGTCCGGCGGCATTATACATTCGTGCAGTTCCTCTGACAGGGCAGAATACATCTGATTTTTCTCACCACAGTACATTTTGCACCTGTCCGTTGCTTGTTCCATACAATAGGCAGCTTCTTCCATATTCTGATCCATAGCTGCAAGCTGACCACGAAGCTGCCATATTGCATACTCACCTCACCCTGACGCTTTCTTTGTATCTGTTGTATCTGCTCTATTTTTCCAGACAATCTGCCAGCTTTTTCTTTTTCCTGAAAAACATATGACATTCTGCTTGGATAAAGAAAATCCAGTATTCTGGCTATGCCCCCATTGTACACACACATGAGGATTCCACGTTCTGCCCACATTTCAGCCTTTTTCACATTAAGCTTTAACATCTGCATATTCGTCTGCAAAAGCGCATATCCAATTTATAATCAATATTATCCTTCTGTTGAAAATTAAATCACAGATCTCCCGGTAACACTCATAATTACTGTTCTGCTCCAACCTATTGCAAAAATCACTTATAGCAAACAACATCCATTCCGATGATAGCGTTCTCTTTTTTCAGCTGTTCGCGGAAGAGTTCTATATATTCTTCGTTTTGTTCAGGTTTTGTCTCTGTCAGACACGCTACCATAAACTTCGTCTCATTGGAAATCTCTGCACATCTTTTTCCAGTTCCCGGATTTTCCCGCACATAGGAACCGGCAGCTCAGATATCAGGCAGCCTCTGCCGCCAGTGCCACAAGCTGGTCACTGACCGCACCCTGCACTCTGATATCCCCTGAAAGACAAGCCACGCAATTTCCTCCATGCGGGAATCCTCGTCTTTCGGTGCCTGTTTCTGGGAAAAAGCACTTCCTGACCCGCTCCCAGAATGGCTGAAACTCTGCTTCTAAAAAGCCTTTGTACACAGACTCTCTGCAATTACAGGATGCATAATAACCATTTCCTGTATCTTCCAACCATCCTTGAATTTCACCAGCCTGCCAAGTGCCTTTCCAAGAGTTTCATTTTTTCTTCAAAATCCCTGAAAAACATCACTGTAAGTTCTGGTCAATTTCCTGATAGGGCAAAAGCGCGAACATCCTTGCCAGCTGGCTTCCTGTTTCTCCAATATCAGCCAGTCTGTACAGCCCACGGTACATATCAATGAGTCCGGACTCTTCTGCAACATCATTCCAATTATTCTGCAGCTCTTCTTCCAGATAATCCCAATTTCGAAATAGTAGGTCCCCCCTTTTCCAAGCTTCAATGTCAGAGGATGCTGAAAAATCTCTTTTTCAGCAAACGACTCAGCCGGTCTTTTTCCTCTCTGGAAAGTATTTTTGTTGTAATTGTCACGAAAAATCAAACTTAAGGCACTCTTTTGCGGTGCCTTTTATGCCAAATAGTAAACCCATCCAGATGTTTCTGACGTGAAGTAACAAATATGGTGCACGGCAGATCTTTCAGCTCTGACAGGTAAGGGATCTTCCTCTTCCGTATGGTTCATATTATCCAGAAAAAGCACTGTTTTTCTGATGCTCTTCTGACAAGTGATAGATACCTTCGTGAAATCTTTCTTCCACGCTCTCACCAGTAAGATTCAGAAAACTTCTGGAAAAGCTGACCGCCAGATTCTCCTCATACTGAACAGCTGCGATCCGGCACTTTACTTCTTCCTGCTCAATCCAGCTCAAGCTGACGCATGAGTTCTGTTTTTCCAATTCCCCAATTCCGGAAATCAGATACTTTCCGGAATTGAAGAACATCTCTTTCAAGTCTATAACTCTTCTTCTCTGCCAAAGAAATGACTGGCTTTCACAGATTTCGGAACAATTCACAGTTTTCGTAGAGTAAAAACTCTGCCTGGTCTCTCCGGAATTCTGGTAAATACAATTCAGATATGCTTCGGTTTTAAGTCCTCCCGGTTCCTTACCAGTTCCATTTTCACTTCTGACATTTCCGGACCTGCCATTGCATGCAGACAAAAGCATGGTAAAGAACCAGGCAGCCCCAAAGGATCTGGAAAAATCCTTCTGCTTTTTCTCTATGTAATTGATCCAGAAAGTCAACTTTCTCCACACTCTCTGGACAGCCATGGATCTGATTCCATGGCCATGTCCAGAAATTTTCTCAGCTTCTGTACAAACACAGAATGGTTATAATTTTTTTCTCTTTCAGGAATTTTTCAAAAATCAGTACCTGACTGCCAAATGTCTCCGTATTCAGGCATTCCAGCACTTCCTGCAGATATACCTGGTACAGGGGAAAGCTTTCCTTGCGGTTACAGAATTCCGAATGATAGCGGTTCTGGCTTCCGCTCTTTCTAAAAATCATTTTTCCGTGTTTCGTACTTTTCCACTCATAGAAGACATTCGTCCCAGAATTTGACCAGGGTCAGACCCTTTTTACTTTTTTTTTCTCCTAGAATTCCGGTAGAATAGACCGGATAATCTTTCACGGTAAACAACCGATATAAGTTTTTCAGCGAAAGCAAACATTTGCCTGCTCATCTTTTTTCATGTCACGTTCTCTCCGGTTGTAAACACAGTTCCTTTTTATTACTGTCTGCTGGTCACCTGACCAGCAGCACTTTTTACAGGTAACTAAATACAACAACTGATTTCTTATTTTTGATTGTAATCTTAGCTTTCTTTGTGTACACACCAAACACCTTCTGTTTCTGCTTGTTCAGTTTATAGGGCACAAGCACGTATATAATACGTATGTCCCTTAGAAAGATTCTTTATCGTTACTGTATTCTTCTTGGATTCTTTGATTGCTACAATATCTGTAAGACCGGAATCTGCTGTCACTACAAATGCATAACCAGCAGCACCTTTTACCTTGGATGCCGTAATGGTGATCATACCTTTGTTATTCTTTACACTGATCTTCTTTACCCTTAGGCACAACATATGTAGTAAATTTAACTGCCTTGCTGTACTTTTCCAGTAACCTTCTTTTGCCACTGCCCCTGTGCGATTGCTCTTACTTTTACATAATAGGTCTTTCCAGATTTCAAACCGTAGATCAGTTCATTGTTTTTATTTTCCTCGACAATATAATTCTTTACATTCTTCTTGAATTTCTTGTCAGTGGAAATTGTGATCTGATATCCGGTTGCACTTGCAATCCGCTTCCAGGAAATCTTGGCGCCATCGGTAAGCACATTGGTGGCCTTGGTTCCAGTAACCTCGGAAGCTTGGATGGAATCACAGTGTTCTGATTGTTATCAGAAGCGTTCGGAGTCTTCGTCGGTTCCGGAGCAGATGGTGCCTTAGTCGGCTCTGCGTTCGGGCTTTTGTGGCTCTGCCGCCGGGGCTTTCGTCGGTTCTGGTGCCTTGGTAGGATCTGGGTTCTTTTTCCAGTTTGCAGTCAGTTTAACACCACTTACCAGTTCACCCATTGATGGTGTGTAAGAACCGGAAAAGTTTACTTCTTCATCATCCGCATCTACTGTCGTCCATCCGGTAAAGGTATAACCGCTTCGTGTAGGCGCTTTCAGCTCAATACTGTTTCCACCTGTGAAAGTGGATGGGTTGGAGCTGTCATTTGTTCCGCCAGCCAGATCATAACTAATTGGAAGCACATCACCATTTTCATAATAAAAATGATAACGTGTATTAAAGTAATTGTCCACATAAGAATTTTTACAACGTATAATTTACAGCTGTCCTTGATGGAATCAAAGGCATAATATGTGTTCCTGTCTCCTATAGAAGCCATAGAGTCATAATCCAGATCCAGTACACGGGCCGGAATGTGAATCTCTGTAAATTTACAGGAATCAAATGCAAAACCGCCTAACAATACTACATCTGACGGAAGTGTATAGCTTCCTGCCCAGCTTTTTCCTGCAGGATAGGTGAAAATACTGCTGCCAGCCACTTCCCCTCCGCTGCTTTTATAAACCTTACTGTAAAGCACACCGTCCTGGGAAGAAAGGTACGGATGTCCTGCGTCAACTGTGATTTCTTTTAAGCTTGTGCAGCCCCTTTGAACATTGCACCAACTGTATATTTTACATCAGCACCAATGCGGATACTTACAATTCCACTGTCGGTGAACTGATATTTCAGGCTGTCAGTTCCATGAATATATACATTTTCAAGATGGAGGTTCTTGCAGCCCATAAATGCACCTTCTCCGATACCTCCGCTTACGCTTGCCGGAAGAGAAGTAAATCCTGTAAGCGCTGTACAGCCTGCAAAAAGCATAACTTCCAATAGTGGTTAAGCCCTCCGGGAGATTGATGTAAGTAAGGTTCTTGTTATCCTTAAATGCGTCCCAGCCAATTTCCTTCAGTGTGGAGGGCAACGTTACTTTTTTCAGTGTTTTAATGTTTTCTCCCCGTCCACTCGAGGGACTTCCATCCTCATTCCATTCGTAAGCTACAATAGTCGAAATTCCATCGACATATGTAAGTCCTTCTGCAAAGAAACCTCCTCAACATCGGCACAATACTGATCCCAGCCCAGTTCCAGCTCGGATGGGGCATTGTAAATTCTTTTCAGGTTACATTCCCCATGACAGTAAAAAACTTCTTTATCAATCTCGTTATAGGCTCCTGTTGGCGGAAACGTTATCTCTTCCCGTTTTCGGACAGTTACCAAATGCCTGCTTCTCGATTTTTACAGGCTGTGCACCGCCTACTGCGTCATTAAATGCACGATTTGAAGATTCTTATCCCCATAAAACGCACCTTCTCCAATTACAAGCCGTGGATTCTGCGGCAGCTGAACGGCTGCCAGTCCGTCAAACCAGCTGCCACCTGTTGAAAATGCATTGGGCATCACATAGCAGAGTGTATCCGGAAGAATCAACTTATACAGCGTTCCGTTGCCATACTTTCCATCGTAATAGAAACAGCTAAACCGGTCCCATGTGTTATCATATTCTGAATCCGGAAAATACTTACCGATTCCAATTACCTTCTTCGCCACACCATCCTTATACACATATGACGGAACCTGCAGTTCCATAACAGCCTCGGTTACTGCGCTGATAATAGCTTCTCCATTTGTTCCATATTCATGGGCATACCAGATCTGCCCCTGACTGTCTGTCCAGGAAAATTCTTCCTTGTTCCACTTTTCGCCGTCGAACTGGAAAAACTGTCCTGAGCCTTCTGCATGCACGCTAAGCGCCATACCCAGGCACATGATAATGCCAAGGAACAGCATTTTCACACATTTTGAAATTTGTTTTTTCACTCTTTCATTCCCCCTTTTTTTTCGGCAATTATAACTGTTCAAAATCCATTTGGGTTACTGTTCACCCGTTCACAGCAACACGCTTCGTGGCTCTGAATAGCACCAGCAAATTTTCAAAAGCTGGAAAATTGCTTTTTTTTCTTATAAAAAGAATATCATAATTGAATTTTTGAGACAATAATAGTGGGAAAGGTTACGGTTTTTATGCACAAGATTGCTTTTTTATGCACAACACAACCTGTTTGACAACTATCCAGAAGGCAGTGTGAAGATACTAAACAGTTATCCTGTTAAAAAAAACTGCCGTGTCCAATATGTTTTTTAAACATATCAGACACGGCAGTTTATCAGAGGCATCATACATCCTGTAATATTGGCAGTTCTAAAGTCTGCCCCCTAATCATTCTTACAATCTGCACGCCCTGGGCTTTACGGTATATTTTGTCTTCTTTCAGTAGGCGTAGCCTGCTTCGCTCTCTTACGATTTATGACACTTTGACTGTAATAACCACCTTTTTACTTCCGGAGCGTACCGTAACTTTTGCAGTACCTTTTTTCTTCGCTGTGATTACACCACTTTTGTCACAGTGCAGACTTTCTTATTAGATGTGGTGTAGGTCACTTTCTGCTGGGTTGTGATCGGCGCCAGAATCGGTGCCAAAGTCTGTTTTTTCCCTTTCTTTAAGGTAATTTTCTTCGGTACACCTGAAATTTTGGTGGTTTTCACCGTTCCCTTCTGGATGGTAACATTCACAGTTTTTACTGCCCCACCAGCCAGAGTCACTGTAAGTTTCTGTCTTTCCTGTTTTCTTCTGAGCCTTCAGCGTAACTGCACTGTCTTTCGTGTAGGAGCTACCTTCAGAAGCTTACTGTTGCCTGAAGCCACAGATGCTACATAGTCCCCACTCTCCATGCCGGAAATCTGGAACGCTTTTGTGGCCTGTTTTATTTTCATTTTCAGACTGGAAGCTGTAAGTGTCATTTTGAAGTCAGCGGATTTCCATTATCTCTTTCTTCTGTGGTCTGGCAAACCTGGCAGATTCTCTTCTCTTTTTGCGCTGCAAATACGGTAGCATCTGATGTCTTTTTCCCATTCTCCCCAGGTATGTTCTGTCTTCGCGATTGTTTCACCGCCGCTTAATCTGGTTCCGCAGGTCTTACAATAAGTGTCGCCTGTATAGCCTTCACTTGCACAGGTTGCAGCTTTTTTCCCTCTGACCTCTGTTTCCCATGTCCCTTCGCAGGCAACTTCTCTGTTCTGGTCTGCCCACAATTCACACAGGCAAGGTTCTGATGCCTTCCTCAGTACAGGTAGCTTCCTTTGTCACTTTTCCGTTATCCCAGCTGTGGGCATCTGGATTCACCGGCAAAACCTCAGTTCTGGTAATATGGCAATCCGTACACTCATAGCTGATAATTCCAGTGGAAGTACAAGTTGGTGCTATGACTACAGTTCCGTTATCCCAGCTGTGCTCTACTGGCGGTTTTGACAACGATACCATACCGATATTCACTTCGGTTCGAAGAGGCGGAACGGTCATCCAGTCACTCCATGTAGTTTCATATCCCTCTTTCTCGTATTTTTACTCTCCACCAGCCTTCTGGAACATCCCATGCATATTTTCCATCTGCATTCGTCTGAAGAGGATTGTACTGGTTATATTCCCCCGGCATTCCATTTCGTTCCATACTCGGATGGGGACGGCGTTCTATTCCAGAAGTCATCTGACTCATCATATGGGATCCAGTAAGCTGTTACAGTGACATCCTCAATTCTCTCTCCTGTGGAAAGATCAAACACATAGCCGCTTGGATCTACTACAAAACGAAGCTTGAATTTTTCCCCTTTAATATCTGCTTTCTGATATCCCAGAATAATGAGGAAGCTGCTGTAATCGTTCCCAATATGGCAGTCAGCGCAATTACCGGACCTGCGCCCATCGCCCCTCCGGCTACCACCAGTGGAATCATCGCTGTCATGATCATAAACATTTTCTGGTCGCTTTCCAGATTGTCTACTGCTTTTAATTTCTCTTTTAATTCCTGGTCGGAATAGTTACCGCCGGAAGCCAGTACGTCTTTTCTCAGCTCATCCATGTCTTTCTCAATCTGATAGTTCTGATATAACATAGACGCTCCCTTATTTATTGTTGACAGGTGGGAGGAAATCTGGGAAAGTGTCCAGTACTGATCCAGAGTCCCGGCATTATCTGTAGCAGTGTCCAGCATAAACCAATGTATTTATTTCCGGTAACATCCTTTACCAGCATATACCAGGTGCCTTTGTCGGAATAATCCAGGTTGCAGATATACTTGCTGTCATCATACCCCGGGATCAGATAGCCCATATCTTTATTGGCTTCGTCGATCAATCCCTTCCATGTTCCCATACTGGAGCTGTTGCTCTCGTCAAACACGCTGATGGTGACATCCAGTCCTACATCTTTCAGATCTTCCCTGAATTTACTGAGATCAATGGTTGCGTCATAATCCGTTGCTGTATTTTTTCCTTACTGTAATATCATTTTCTGCACCTTCCGGGAAGTCCTTTCTGCAAAGCCTCCCAATCAAAATCCTGTCCCATTTTTACTTCTGGAACTGTTTTGTTATATTCATAGCTGATCACGCCAGGAACATAATTGTGATTGATTCATCGAAATATCCGTCTGTCACAAAACGCATTTTTTCTGGATCATAGGTTGCTTCCAGATATTTCGTCTGGTTGTTTCTGGTACTTGTAACATACAGAGTCTTTATCTGTTCCGGATTTTCAAAGGTAAGCTCATAGTCAAATTTGCTTTTCGGAAGATAATACACCAAAGGTGTTACTCCGTCTGTCTTTGTCAGATCGTAGGATTTTATTTTGTCATGCTCATTAGTACATTTTGAAGGACTCGATTGAGGGTTCTCCTTCATTATAGGTGACTGCGACAGTCCTTGTTTCTGTTGTACCATCTGCCTGTGTGCAAAGTGCTTTGATCTTATATGTCTCATAGTTGGAAGGGATTTTCCAGTGTGGGACGGCAGACCATAAGCCGGCCTTTGATACCTGGACTGTCTGCTGTTCTTTCTCATTCACAAAGGTAACAGTTCCACCGGCATTTGCCATACCGGAAACATTTACGGTTGGCTTTGATACAACATCTGGTGCATCTATGGTGAACAGATTAATGCTTTCATTCAGTACACCGATGATTTCCTGGCTGAAGTTTCTGTTCTTTTTGTAGTTCAAAAATAGCGTAGCTGCGTGCTGCCGACTGACTCTGTGCTTTGATACTGAAACGGATAATTCCAGAGGTACCGCTCACAGGAATGGTCAGTGTCCTGTCCTTTAAATTATAGTTCTGGCATAACTCCCCCATCCACCTTTAATGTGGATTCGTCAAGCTCTCCGTTGGAAGGAAGAACCAGCTTCACATTCAGGTCACTTACTGCGGATTTCCATGTGTTTTATGTTATAGCGTACTGTCATGGCCACATATCCATTGGCTGTGGCACTTCCGAAGTCTCCCGTAATAGCTGGTGTCTGAACGATCCAGGACGGTTTCGGCGCTGTCCGTATAAGTTCCTATTTGCTCAAATGGAATATTATTTTCAATGGCATATATGGTTGCCATAGAATAATAACCGCAATGTATCGTCAGTTGTGGGCAGTTTTACAGCTTTCCTGATATCAGTAGTGGAATCTGAAAATGTAAATGTCCTTTAAACCTGCGCAGTCGGCAAATGCATAATCTCTTATCGTCTTGGTATTGAAGGAAACGTTACTTGTGAAGACCGGTTGCTCCTGCGAATGCGTATGCACCGATTTCGGTCGCTTGATGGCAACGTTACACTGGTTAGTGTGGTTAAGTTTGCAAAACTGTGGGGCGCGATTACCTTTACTCCTTCTGGAATCTCTATCTCGGTCAGTTTCGACAGCCGGAAAATACATTTCCATATTCATAGCTGTTCGATCTGTTTCACTGGGGACTGTTTACCCAGTTCACCGGATAATTGGCACTGACAAGATTGCTGCAGCCTCCAAAGACTTTATAGCCCATCCCAATGGTGATGCTGGTGATACGGCAGATGTATTAAGACCTTCTGACAGATTGATCTGGGTAAGGTTTTGCAGTCTGCAAATGCATAAGCATATATGGTAAGACCATCGGGAAGCTCCACACTTTCCAGCACTGTATTTCCCTGGAATGCTCTCGCCCGATCACCTGAACCGCATAACCAGCTATGAGATGGAACCTAAACGCTGGTGGCACTTCCGGAATATCTGGTAATACGCGCATAACTGTTATTTACAATTACATAGAAAATCACCTTCCGTCATTCTGCCGATTCAGAAAGAGCCTCCTCCATTCATTTGTTTTCTCCAGTTTCCTCTACGTTTTCTTCCACGTCGCCCGAAACAAAAGCTGCAGCATCTCGCTTTACCGCCTCATCTCCCGCTTCTGCTCCATCCATTTCCGCAGATTCCCATCCATCAGAACCATTTGCTGAAGATTCAACTGTTTCTGATTCTCCAGACCAGAATCCATCCTCGTCAGTAACCGTTTCCTCCGATGTGGTCGCTGAATTACTCTCTTCCAACGTATACGCTTCCGATATGCCGGTTGTCGCATCGGCTTTCATGTTGGTTTCCGTGTTAGTTTCCGCGTCGCCTTCATTCAGACTCTGGTTTTCAATAGAATCTTCTATGAAGAAGTCCGCTGCAGCTGAAGTCCCAATTTCTTCTGCCGCATAAATCGGAATGCTTTTTGTGCACACATTGCAACACTCAGCGAAATTGCAAGTATCCGGCTGATTGCCTTCCTTTTCATAATTCTTTTCTCTCCCTTAAATTCATTTGTAACTGGTCAGAATCAAATGCCGAAATACAAAGCATTTTGAAAAATTAGCACTGAACAATTACATTTATTTTTGATAATTGACTAAATCCATTTTAGCATAGCTATTTTCCCCTTACAATTATAAACGGCACTGGAAAAGTTAGTTGTCGTTTTATGTATAAGCATGCAATTTTTATGTACATTCTCGAGTTCAATCCGACCGATAATTGTACTATCAATGCTGACGGTACAGTTGCTAACCAAATAAAATAATAGCGTAATATTACGCAAAAAGCCTCACCGCTCTGATAACAACTCTGTATAAGCGATATCAGATAGTGAGGCTTTTATTTGGTAAACTATAACTGCGCAATGCCTTCACAGTTACCGTATGTTTACTATGTATCTTTATTCAGTGAACAGTGGTAGAATAGTATCTGTCACCAGTATCCGGAAGAAGGGCTACAATCACTTTGCCCTTATTCTCAGGCTTCTTTGCATAGTCAATTGCGGCTTTTAACGCAGCTCCGGAAGAAATTCCAACCAGGATTCCTTCTTTGTGTGCAAGAAGCTTCGCTGTGGCAAATGCCTCATCAGCCTCTGCTTTATAAATCTCATCATAAACTTTGGTATTCAGAACATCCGGAACAAATCCGGCACCGATTCCCTGGATCTTGTGCGGACCTGCTTTTCCCTCAGATAATACCGGGGAGGTAGAAGGCTCAAGTGCTACAATTTTCACATTCGGGTTCTGCTCTTTCAGATATTCACCTGTTCCGGTAAGGGTTCCGCCTGTACCAACACCTGCGATGAAGATATCAACCTTTCCCTCAGTGTCCTTCCAGATCTCCGGACCTGTTGTTGCCTTATGCACTGCCGGGTTCGCCGGGTTCACAAACTGTCCTGGGATGAAGCTGTTCGGAATCTCCTCTGCCAGTTCGTTGGCTTTTGGCAATGGCACCTTTCATTCCCTTGGCTCCTTCTGTCAGAACCAGTTCTGCGCCATATGCTTTCAGAATGTATTTCTACGCTCAATACTCATGGTCTCCGGCATGGTAAGGATGATTCTGTATCCCTTAGCTGCTGCGATAGATGCCAGACCGATTCCGGTATTTCCGGATGTTGGCTCAATGATTACGGAACCTTCCTTCAGGATTCCCTTCTGCTCTGCATCCTCGATCATAGCCTTGGCAATTCTGTCCTTAACGCTTCCTGCCGGGTTAAAGTATTCCAGCTTCACAAGAACAGTAGCTTCCAGTCCAAGCTCCTTCTCAATATTAGTAACCTCTACAAGTGGGGTGTTTCCGATTAATCCAAGTGTTCCCTTATAGTATGCCATATCCATTCCTTTCCCCGGCGCCTGCGGCCGCTTTTACATTTATTCGAGGTGATGTCGCCGTATGGCGGCCCGCCTGTTATGTCTGTATCTCTGCCCCCAGTAACTGCCAGCTTGCTTCTTCGCAATAATTGTCGATATTCCGTATTGATTTACTGGGTTATTTATTCGTTAAATGGATATTACCACTATTAACCCACTATGTCAATAGGTTTTGGGATTTTATATAAGAAAATAGATTGAGCGTTACTGTTCACTGGTAACATTCCGCGAGGTGTTTTTTGTGAACAAAGTTCACAGTAACATTAGAGCCGTCGCGTAGCGACGCTTGTACGATTTCTATACACTACAAAATCTCCACAATATACAAGAAAAGTACACCTAGTACTAATTAACACGTTGTGTTGTTTCGTGTGTTTTAGCTGAATGTACCTTATTTTAAATAAATTATCACTCCTCTTCCTCAGCAACTTCACAGACCATCTCATATGCATCTTCCAGCGTCCAGAGCCTCAGTCAGTGTATCGACTTTCCTTACATCTGCGCCATCATCCTCATACTCCTGGATCAAATCTGAAAACTGGTCTTTCAGTTCCTCCATGTAATCTACAACCTGCTGTAATTTCTCTTCTTTTTTCCAGTACTGCTGATAAATTAATAATTTTTCCCATAGTATGATGTCCTCCGCTTTCAAAAAAAATGTTTTCTAAAGGTTTTTCATATTTTCCAAATCATAACATGTCCGAAACGTTCTCTCAATATTTCGTTTCAAGTTTCGCCTGCAGATTATAACGTATATTTTACAGAAAACCTTTTTTCAAACACGCTATAAAGTTTTTTTCCTTTTTATAATTATAACGTAGTTGTAAATTCTTTTACAGGATTCCGCCCCGCATACGCCGTCTCGTACTGCGCCAGCTATAATTTGTAAAAGCATCTTGGATTTCTTTCGCTTAAGACGACTGATGGGGATTTCTGTCTTATCCGACAGCTTCAGAATATCCGTAGGCATAGCCACGATTTCCCTCATGGAAACCAGCGCCCACCGGATCGGGCGGCAAAACTCATTGGCTGGCAGAACCTCTTCCAGATCTGCCATAGACATGGAAGCATCTATCACGCCCTTTTCGTGTGAATTTTCGCTCGTTTTCCATCTGCTTCTGCATACAGAATATCGGAAATGTAAATGCTCTCCTCCAGCCGTCCCACTTTCACGTTCACAGTCCGCAGGGAGTAGACACTGTCAAAAAGCGATCCAGAATGTGAAACAGCTTCTTTTTTCTCACTGGCTTCACCATGTAATGAAGCGCCTCAATATCAAAGGCCTCTGCTGCAAACTCCGTACTGGTGCTCCCGAACACGATCTGCACCCGGCTGTTTCTTGAAATCAGCTTCGTCTCCATACCGTTCATCCCACTCATAAAATATCCATAAAAACCAGTGAATAAACGGATGTATCTGAGGATAAAATGCCTCCCCGGAAGAAAATTCTTCTATTTTCACATATAGGTTATTTTTTGTCTGTATTCCGAAAAGCAGCCGGTGATATTCTCCTGTCTTCCGCAAGGTCATCACAAACCGCTATTTTTATCTCCTGGTTCATGTGTTGTTCCTCCCATAGAATCTGTCTGAGGTCTGTTTCTGAATCTGCCATCCTCATATTTCTGCATAATAAATGCTGCATTCTCCGAGTAAAAATCTGTCTTTTATGATTCGCTCAGTTTTTGAAACATTTCCAGATATTCTTGCTTTTTTATTTCAACAAACGGCCGCACTGTATAATCCAGCTCAAAGTGCAGCTTCTGGTATCCCCGGTTGTTTCTCTCTTCCAGAAGAACCTCTAAATCATACCAGAGAAGATCATCATCGATTTCTTTCAGACGTTGCGCTTCATCAGTCAGACTGCTTCCCAGAAATTTCTTATAAATCACCTGGAAGCAGCTGTTTTTCCACCTCACGGTATCTGGGCATCTCCTGCTTCAGCGGACGGGGCACATCTGACATATAGCACTCGCTGGCATCATGCAAAAGACAAGCCAGCGCCTGACGATTGGAATACCCTCGCCCAAGAGCCTCCTTCGCACAGCAAATACAATGCCCCAACAGACCAGAAAGAACTACATGTCCATTTCCTACAGGTCAGCGACAACGCATGTGCACATCCTGAATATCGATCTTTTTCCGCCTCCGGATGAACCGGATTGAAATGGTTTCTTGTGTATGTGGTTATGTAACTCATAGGATGCCTCCCCTACTGCTCTTTTCTTTTTTCTTGCAAGATACTCATCCAGTTCTTTCTTGATTTTCTCCGAATCTCCCTTGCAACCGGACACACTGCTGCATTTGCAAAACGTTCTGTAAACTTCACCAGAAAATCAATATCCCCCTGTAGCTGCTCCATGGACATAACCTCCTTCACATCATAGCGGCAATGAATTGGTGCCACATTGAGCTGGCAATTCTGGCAAAGAGAGTGTTGGAATTCCGCGTTGTCTGCAAAAAGGTGTAGAATCACTGGAA
>VOFH01000195.1_pt1 | contig 17903 bp, 14 predicted proteins | sample 5384091 | NCBI WGS metagenome assembly VOFH01 (sample SAMN12384727, study PRJNA508395) | human gut metagenome | isolation source: healthy gut G | host: Homo sapiens
AAGCAGAACGAGTCACATCGGAATAGGCCGAGGCCAGCGGTACGGTGAGAGAAACCAACAGCGCAGCGAGCAAAAGAATGCTGCAAAGACGAGCCAAACGGTGTTTTTTCATGTCTCTTCTTCCTTTCGCATATATAATTATATTCTATGTTTTTCTACGGAATATTAATGGCCGTTGCAATCGGTCCTGCTATCGGTTATAATTAAAAATAATGGCGCAGATTTTTATGTTTTTTGGCGGCGCGGGGAAGCTGGCGCGCGCGAATATCGGGCTGCGCATGGGCGAGCGGGTCATGATCCTGTTGGCGCGCTTCCCGGCGCGGTCGTTTGAGGAGCTGTATCAGGGCGTGAAGGCCATTCCGCTCGAGCGCTTCGTCCCGCGCGAGGGCGCGTTCCCCGTCAAGGGCTACAGCCTTGATTCTCAGCTGCACTCCGTGCCGGACTGCCAGTCCATCGTCAAAAAGGCCGCCGTCGACCACCTCGGCGCGCACTACGGCCTGACGTGGCTGCCCGAGACCGGCGAGACCTATCAGCTGCGCTTTTCCATCATGAAGGACCTGTGCGAGGTCTTCCTCGACAGCTCCGGCGTCAGCCTGCACAAGCGCGGCTACCGCGCTGTGGGCAACGAGGCTCCGCTGCACGAGACCATGGCCGCCGCCATGGTGAATCTGGCCCGCTATCGCGGCCGCGATTTCCTTCTGGGACCCGTTCTGCGGCTCCGGCACCATCGTTATCGAGGCGGCGCTGGCCGCGCTGAACCGCGCGCCGGGCCTTGCCCGCAAATTTGCGGCGCAGAGCTGGTCCTGCATTCCGGAGGATGTCTGGACGCAGGCCCGCGAGGCCGCGCGCGCGGCGGAGTTCCGCGGGGAATACCGCATTCTCGGCACGGACATCGACTCCGGCAGCCTTGCCATCGCCATTGCGAACGCAAAGAAGGCCGGGGTAAGCAAATACATCGAGTTCCGCGAGGCGGACTCCACCCGTGAGAGCCTGCCGTGCGACCACGGCGTCATCGTCTGCAACCCGCCCTATGGCGAGCGTATGCTCGAGCAGCGCAGTGCGCAGCAGCTCATGCGGCAGTTTGGCCGCCACCTGCGCTTTGCCGACGGGTGGAAAAAATATATCATCTCCTCCGAGCCGGAATTTGAGCACTACTTCGGCAAGCAGGCCACGAAAAAAGCGCAAGCTCTACAACGGCCGCCTGCAGTGCAATGTCTATATGTATTTCTGAAAGGGGCGCAGACGCTTGCGGCATGTATTTCTGATCAATCCCGCTGCCGGAAAATATGACCGGACGGGCGAATTTACCCAGACGATCCGCGCGGCCTGCGAGGGGCTGGACTATGAGATCCTCGTCTCCCGCGCGCCCGGCGACTGCACCCATATCGCGCAGGCCGCCGCTTCCTCCGGCGAACCGGTCCGGCTGTATGCCTGCGGCGGCGACGGCACGCTCAACGAGGTCGTCAACGGCGCGGCGGGCCATGCCAACGCCGCCGTGACGCATTTTCCCGGCGGCTCCGGCAACGATTTCATCAAAATTTTCTCCGATCCGGCGGCCTTCCGCTCCCTGCCCCGCCTGCTCGACGCCGAGGTGGCCACATTCGACCTCATCCGCTGCAACGGGCAGAATTACGCCGTCAACATCTGCTCCATGGGCTTCGATGCCCGCATCGGAACGGAAATCGGGCGCTATAAGCGCCTGCCGCTTGTCAGCGGGACGGGCGCCTATCTGCTCTCCACGGGCGTGAATTTTATCCGCGGCATCCACGAGCACTATGTCGTCGACGTGGACGGGCAGCATTTTGACGGCAATCAGACGCTGATGTGCATTGCAAACGGCCGGTATTATGGCGGTAGCTTCAACCCGGTGCCCGATGCGGAGCCGGACGACGGCCTGCTCGACGTGCTGCTGGTGCGCGACGTGTCGCGCGCGACGGTGCTGCGTGTCATCGGCAAATACAAGGCCGGGCACTATGCCCAGCTCCCGGAGCTCATCCGCCACTTCCGCTGCAGGCGGGTGCACATCCGCTGCGACCGCGAAAGCGAGATCAATCTCGACGGCGAGCTCATGATGTCCCGCGACGTCACGTTTGAAATCGCACCGCAGAGCATCCGTTTTTTCTATCCGCGCGGCCTGACCTATCACGCCGCCGCAGAGCAAGGAGGCGAGCACATTGCAGCAACATGATATCCCGGAGCTGACGCCGGACGAGGAGCTTGACCGCACGCGCGTGCTGCCGGATCCCGTCGATCCGCTCGAGGGCTCGGCGCGCCTGCCGGAGCTGCGCCCGGAGGACGAGCCGGGACCCGAGGGCGAGCCGGAGGTCCCGCAGGAGCCGAAGCGCCGCGGCCGGGTCGTCCGGAAGATCGTCAAATATTTCCTGTTCCTTGTGTTGGCCGTCGCCATCGTCGCGGCGGGCGGCATCGGCTATCTCACGGTCACGGAATACCGCCCGGCCTATGCCGAGGACGCACAGCGCGGCAACGTTCTGCGCGAGGGCAAGCTCACGGGCGGCCAGACCGTCCGCGTGCTGACGCTCAATACCGGCTACGGCGGGCTGGACGCCGGTGAGGACTTCTTCATGGACGGCGGCGAGGGCGTCAGACCGTCCGATGCAGAGACCGTGCGGCAGAATATGCTCGGCATCGAGGACCTCATCCGCGGTGCGGACGCCGACTTCGTGATGCTGCAGGAGGTCGACACGGATTCGAAGCGCAGCTACGGCTATGACCAGTGGCGGCAGTATGAATTCGATCTTAAGGACTATGAGAGCCGCTTTGCCCTGAACTATTCCTGTGATTATGTGCCCTATCCCGTCACGGAGCCCATCGGCCGCGTGCACTCCGGCGTTGCGACCTACAGCCGCTACGACATCACGGCCGCCACGCGTTACCGCCTGCCGTGCCCGTTCTCGTGGCCGGTGCGCATCGCCAATCTCAAGCGCTGTCTGCTCGTCACCCGCATCCCCATCGACGGCTCGGAGCAGGAGCTCGTGCTCGTGAACCTGCACCTCGAGGCCTATGACGACGGTGAGGGCAAGGAGGCCCAGACGGCCATGCTCCTGCAGATTCTGCAGGAGGAATATGCCAAGGGCAACTATGTCATCGCGGGCGGCGACTTCAACCAGAGCTTCCCGGACGGCACGGACCGCTATCCCATCGCCTCCGGCGCGGACTGGACGCCCGGCACGCTCGGCGACCTGCCTGCGGGCTGGCGGTATGCCTGGGACAGCGCCGCGCCGACCTGCCGCCTGCTGAACCAGCCCTACAGCGCCGGAAGCTCCGGCACGCAGTTCTATGTCATCGACGGCTTTATCCTCAGCCCGAATGTCGAGCCGGTCAGCGTCCGCACGCAGGATGCCGAGTTCGCGGTGACGGATCACAACCCCGTCGTGCTCGAGGCGCGGCTCGTCAGCTGATATCCCGTCATTTCGACGAAAAGTGGAGAACATGTGAAAACTATTTTGGCTATTTTCATAGTTTGTTCACAATTTCCCGCCGCCGATATGATATCATTTTTGTACAGAGACGGGGTACGCCCCGTTCCGCTCAGGCAGCCGGCGATGCCGCGGAAATATCTGCGGATAAGCCAACGCCGACTGCGTGCTTCATCTGGTTTCCATCTTGTAAGGCCGTGGCCCAAGGAACGGGTCACGGCCCTTTCCATATGATAGGGAAGTCATTGTAGGGGAGCGGACAGCCGGGCCCGGCGCAATGCTGCAGACTCGAACGGGCCACCGTTAAAATGGCAACGGCTCCCAGATTTGTCATTGCGAGGGCGCTTCGCGCCCGTGGCAATCTCGGGAAGGCACTGCCGAACTGCACCGGCCACTGTAGGGGAGCGGCATGCCGGGCCCGGCGCAATGCTGCAGACTCGAACGGGCCACCGTTAAAATGGCAACGGCTCCCAGATTTGTCATTGCGAGGGCGCTTCGCGCCCGTGGCAATCTCGGGAAGGCAGTTACGTTTTCGCCGGGGCTTTCCTGTTATCCACCCCGGTACTGCGAGATTGCCACGTCGCTTCTCTCCTCGGAATGGCAATTCTGATAGCCTTGCGCCGCCGAATCACCACTGCAATACGCGCAACTGCCGTAGGCGCTCACTGAGCGCCGCTACAGATGCAATTGGCTGGTACGTTTTAATCGGCAGCCTGCAAACTGCGAGTGCCTTCCCGAGATTGCCACGGCCCCTTTGGGGCCTCGCAATGACACATCAGGGAAGCGCGAAGTGCACCAGCCCCCCCGCAATGACACGTCAGACAAATCGGCCGCTTAAAAGACGTCCCCGACGCTGTTTTCAGCGCCGGGGCATACTTTTCCATATCAGCTTTTCGGCAGCTTGGGCCAGTCCGGGCCGAGCCTGCCCCAAAGTTCCACCAGTTCGTCCGCGTCCGGAGGCGTCGCCTTCCGCACCTTCTCGCTGGTCGGACGGCGTTCCGGTCCGTAAGCAGCGCCGCTATAGAACAGACTCACGGCCGTCCAGCCGCCGAGCTGCCAGAGGCTGCTTTGGAAATACAGATCCATAAACAGTCTGCGGAACTTGTCCGTCTGTTTTTTGGACAGCTGTACGTCGTAGTCCTCATCGAGGATCCGAACCTGGAGGTCGAATCCCTCGTCCGGCTCCACGAATCCCGTCATGATATCAACGCGCATTCTCCGCAGCACCTTGTCCGCAGCAAGGGCGGCGGACTCGCGCTCCAGCCTCCGCTTTTCCGACTCGCGTTTGGAGATATCGATCTCGAACTCTTCGCTCTGGGTACGGTACAGGAGTCCCGACAGCCTTTTTCCCAGAGCGGGCTCTCCATTCAGGTCCAGCATCGGGCCAATGACCTCGCCGTTCCATCTGCGCTGCGTTCCGCCGGCCCGCAGGCCGCCGATAAAGTCCACCATGGCCTTTCCCTGCGGCGTGAGATAGAACCGATCCTCCGCAAAGGACAAGAATATCTCCTGATCCGGCACGAGAAATGACTGGCACCTCTGATTTTCGAGCGTATTGTAAACGTAGAGGAAACGGTAATATCCGTGCATGACCATATCCTTGTTTACGATCGTGCGATCCAGCGGGTCGCCCCATGGCTCGTCGCTGTAGAGCTCCCTCAGCTCGTAGATGGCGTACGGAAGCGATGCATCCCGCTGCGCAACACCGGAAAACGCAACAAAATCCTTTTTGTGGACCCGCAGGCCCTCGTAGTGCTTGAAAACTTGCCATGCATGAGGCACCGGCAGAACGCCGTAAAAATTAGACGCGCAGCGGAAGAACGTGTGCAGCAGCTGCAGCTTCTCATCCGAAAGGCCGAGCTCGGCGTATCTCTTTTCCAGTGTCTTCGGCGATAACGGTTTCTGCATGATATGTCCCCCAGTCCGCCCGCCCCGTCCGAAAGCGGGCAGCCGGCGGCAGAATTTGTGCTGTTTTGACCCGATTATACCATACCGCAGATATCTGCGCAATCCGCAAAAAAACAGCAGCCTGCAGAGGTCATCCCGGCCAGCGCAAATTGCAGGCGCTCTCCCCTCCCGTTTCCGATTTCTCTTGCATCCGGCCGGATTTTGCTGTATGATAGAAAAAAGTGGAAAATTCCGGGATTTTTGGTGCATGATCCGCACTTTTTCCGGCATGATCCGCACATCTGTTCCGGAGGGATGCCCCATGATGCGCCTGACGCCCCTGTCGCTTGCCGCCAATACCATTTTTTACCTCATCCTCGCAGTGATGTACTGCCGCGTGCTCACGCGCCGCTTTTCGTGGCCTTTTACGCTGCTCGGCCTCACGGTCGGCTACCTGCTGTACATCATCCCGACGAAGTTCATGCCCTACGCCGACGCCGAGCGGATGCTCTTCGGCCTCGTCACCTTCCCGCTCACGCCTATCGTCCTGTTCCGCGACAAGTGGTATAAATCTCTCCTGTGCGCTTTCGCCGGACTGGTCGCCATGGCCGCCTCGGACCTGCTGTCCGTCTCGTGGCTGCTGACGCCGGAGCAGCTCCGGCAGGGCCTGACGTTCCAGCCCATCCCCGTGCAGCTGGCGGTCTACGCCATCTTCCTCTCGACGGACGGCCTTCTGATGTTCCTGTTCACGCTGCTGATGAACCGCTACCGGAACCGCCTGTCCGGCCGCGAATGGGCGCTGTACCTCGCCTTTCCCGCCAGCCAGTATCTGCTGATCTACGGGTGGGTGATCTTCCTGCGCACGGACTTCATCCTGCGCCGCGTGCTGATGCTGCTGCTGGCGCTGGCCATCTGCACGGCGGCCGACGCCCTGCTCTTCACCGCCATCCGCGGCATGGCCCAGCGAAGCGAGCTGAAGGCGCGCAACGACCTGCTCGCCCGCCAGATCGACCGGCAGAACGAGCACTATGCCGCCCTCACGGCGCAGTATGAGAATCTCCGCCACATTCGCCACGACATTTCCAGCCATCTTTATACCATGCAGCTCCTGCTGCAGGAGGGGCAGTATGACGAGGCAGCCGCCTATTCCGCCGAGGTCACGGAGGCCTGCCGCTTCCGCTCCGATCTCGGCGCGTGCGAGAACCCCGTTGTCGACGCCTTTCTCTTCTCCCGCACGGAGGAGCTGCGCGCGCAGGGCTATACCCTGCAGCTGCAGGTCTGCATTCCCGCGGAGACGGGCATCCGCAACGCCGACATGGTCGTCGCCTTCGGAAACCTCCTCGACAACGCCGCCGAGGCCTGCCGCGACGCCGGAGAGAAGCGTCTTTCTCTCTCGGCCCGCATGGACCGCGGCTTCCTGTGTATCGAGGTCCGCAACCCGGCCCCGGCCGCGCCCGCACGGCACAGCCGCCGCATCCCGGAGCTGGAGCGCGGCATCGGCTCGCACATCCTCCGCGCGCTGGCGGAGACCTATGAGGGCAGCTACGCGCTCACGCCGTCCGGCGGCGAATGCACGGCCAGCCTTCTTCTGAAGGGGGCGGCGGCATGATCCCCATTGCGATCTGTGACGACGAGCTCCTGCACGCGCGGCACACGCAGGCCGCCATCCGGCGCTGTGAGGCGCAGGCGGTCACCCGCTGCTTCGAGAGCCCGCTTGCCCTGCTGGCCGCCGTGACGCAGCAGGGCTATGCCCCGCGCGTGGCGGTGCTGGATATCCGCATGGCGGGCATGGACGGCATCGAGCTGGCAAAAAAGGCTCAATGCGCTCGTTCCCGGCTGCGCCGTCATTTTTCTGACGGCCTATCTCTCCTATGCGCCGGATGTCTATGAGACGCGCCATGTCTATTTTGTTCTGAAAAGGGAACTGGACCGGCGCATCGGCAGCGCCCTGCGCGCCGCGCTGGCCGAGACGGCCGCGCCTGCCAGCCTGCAGCTGGCCACGGCGCACGGCTACCGCAATGTGCCGGTCACGAACGTGCTCTTCCTCGAGCGCATCCTGCGCAAAACGCGCGTGGTGCTGACGGACGGCGAGGAGCTGGTCACCGCCGCGCCCGCCGCCCTGCTGGAAGCCGTGCCGGACGGTGTCTTCCTGCGCTGCCACCAGAGCTACTGGGCGAATTTTTCGCACATCACCGGCATGGAGAAGGACGAGTTCGTCCTGACCGGCGGCCTCCGCGTCCCCATCAGCCGCAGCTACCGCAGCGCCGCCCGCAGCGCCTTCTTCGCCAACCTGCGTGGGGAGGAAGGCTAGGTTAGGAAGCCACCCCTGCGCACCGGCTGACAATTAACGATGTGCACCGATTGCGTCTGCAGCGGTGCTCACTGCGCAGCCGTTGGCGGCTTTGCCGCCTTACGGATGCGGCGTGCCCTTTACGGGCAGTGAGCGCCTTGCAGGCTGGCAGCATGTGCCGCATGGATTCTATGGCGTGAAGCCTCCAGTTTTGTCATTGCGAGGAGGCCGAAGGCCGACGTGGCAATCTCACGCAATAGCCTGCGAATTCGCCGAGGCTTTCCTATGATCCAGCTAGGTACTGCGAGATTCCCACGTCGCTTCGCTCCTCGGAATGACAATTCTGATAACCTTGCGCCGCCGAATCACCACTGCAATACCCGCAGCTGCCTTAGGCGCTCACAACCCGCAAGGGGCATGCCGCATCCGTAGGGCGGCAAAGCCGCCAACGGCTGCGCAGTGAGCGCCGCTACACCCCATACTTCGGCGTTTGCCGTTTTAACGGCAGCCTGTGTCGATCGTTCGTACCGTGTCAGAGAGACATGGCTTTTCTCTGCTTTATAAAAATTTCGAAAGTTATAACTGATAAAAATCTAAATTTCGGTTGTTTTTTCACTTACACTCTGATAAAATAAGACAAGCCACGAAGGGAGGCCTGCCAATTGATCAAGCGAGAATCCTATATGCGCCGCATTCGTCCGTTTATCGGCGGCGAACTGATCAAGGTGATGACCGGCATCCGCCGCTGCGGGAAGTCCGTCATGCTCGAGCTGGTGAAGCAGGAGCTGCTGGATTCCGGCGTCGGTGCAGAACAATTCATCACGCTGAATTTTGAAGACCTGCGCAATGCGCCGCTGTGCCGCTCAGAGGCCCTGCACGCAGAAATTCTACGTCGCGCGGCAGCGATCCCCGGAAAGGCCTATCTCTTCTTCGATGAGATTCAGGAGGTGCAGGAGTGGGAGAAGTGCGTCAATTCCCCTGCGCGTGGCGCTGGACTGCGACATCTATATCACAGGCTCCAACGCAAAGCTCCTCTCCGGCGAGCTTGCGACCTATCTTGGCGGCCGCTATGTTGAGTTTGTCATCTATCCGTTTTCGTTTGCGGAATTTCTGGAGCTGTACCGGACGATCGCGCCGGAGGCCTCTGGGCAGCAGGCCTTTCAGAAATACCTGCTTGCAGGCGGCATGCCCTATCTTGCCAACCTGCGATACGCCGAAGAGCCGTCGCGCCAGTACCTGACGGACGTGTTCAACTCCGTGCAGCTCAAGGATGTCGTCAAGCGCAATATGGTCCGCGATGTCGACCTGCTTGAGCGCATTCTTGCCTACGTCATGGCGAATGTCGGCACGACGTTCTCCGCGTCCTCTCTCTCCCGTTTTCTGAAGAACGAGCAGAGGAATGTCGCGCCGGAGACGATCCTGAACTATCTCAAATACTGCTGCGACGCCTATCTGTTCTATCAGGTCAAGCGGCAGGACCTGCAGGGCAAGCAGGTCCTTTCCACAAATGAGAAGTATTACATTGCAGACCACGGCATCCGCGAGGCGGTGTTCGGCGGCAACCTGCGGGACATCAACCTGATCCTCGAAAATATCGTGTTTCTGGAGCTGCTGCGCCGCGGCTATACCGTAACAGTAGGCAAAACAGGCGAAAAGGAGATCGATTTTGTCTGCGAAAAACGCGCCGAGAAGCTCTATGTGCAGGTGACGTATCTGCTGGCCACAGACGAAACGATCGAGCGCGAGTTCGGCGCATATGCCGCGATCCCGGGACAATTTCCCAAAATATGTCGTCTCGCTGGACGAATTTGACCGCAGCCGCGACGGCATCAAGCACCGGAATCTCCGCGATTTCCTGCTGGCGGAAAAATGGGATTAAGCGCCACTGACCGCACATGCCATTGTAGGGGAGCGGACAGCCGGGCCCGGCGCGGTACTGCCGACCGGTACAGGCTGACGTTAAAACAGTACGCACCGATTGCGTCTGCAGCGGCGCTCACTGCGCAGCCGTTGGCGGCTTTGCCGCCTTACGGATGCGGCGTGCCCTTTACGGGCAGTGAGCGCCTTGCAGGCTGGCAGCATGTGCCGCATGGATTCTATGGCGTGAAGCCTCCAGTTTTGTCATTGCGAGGAGGCCGAAGGCCGACGTGGCAATCTCACGCAATAGCCTGCGAATTCGCCGAGGCTTTCCTATGATCCAGCCAGGTACTGCGAGATTCCCACGTCGCTTCGCTCCTCGGAATGACAATTCTGATAGCCTTGCGCCGCCGAATCACCACTGCAATACCCGCAGCTGCCTTAGGCGCTCACTGCCCGTAAAGGGCACGCCGCATCCGTAAGGCGGCAAAGCCGCCAACGGCTGCGCAGTGAGCGCCGCTACATTTTTCTCTCGCCCGGCGGGCTTGCGCAGTGACCGCCGCTACGGACGCAATTGGTGCATACCATTTTATCGGCAGTGTGTACGAATCGCCGCTCCCGACAATTATTGTTTATCTTGTTTATTCTAAAATCACCGCGCTGCCGGTTCATTTCCGGCAGCGCGGTTCATCTTGTCAAAAAAGTCCCTTTGGGCTTTTTCGCCAAGCTGCTTTCAGAATTGCAAAATAGAATTTTGTTGTATCTTATTTTGCAATTCTGCCGCTGCGGCGGGTGATGGAACGCGAAAGGAAACCCTGACGGTTTCCTTTCACACTTTCCTTCCCTCCGAAACTTTCGGCTAAGCAGGTTTTTGACAGTCTGTACCGCGCTGCCGGTTCATTTCCGGCAGCGCGGTTTTTCTCACTCGATGGATTTGAGGGACTCGGCCATGGAGATGCGGTCGATCTTGCGGATGAGGCACAGGCACACGGCCACGGCCAGCAGCAGCGTGGCGGCGAAGGCCAGCGCATAGCTCAGCGGCGTGACGTGGATGTGGAACGAGACAAGGCTGATGCGGATATTCTGCATGATGAACCGGTGCAGCGCCCAGCCCGCCGGCAGGCCGACGAGCGCACCGCAGAATGTCAGGAGCAGAATTTCGCGGAAGACATAGTTCAGCGTCTCGCGGTGGTAGAAGCCCAGGACCTTCACCGTGGCGATCTCGCGCACGCGCTCCGTGATGCTGATGTTGCAGAGGTTAAAGAGCACGACGAGCGCCAGCGCGCAGGCGCAGACCACGACGAGGCCGACGATGTAGTCCAGGCTCTTCATGGTGTTGTCCACAATGTCCTGCAGGGCCTCGGAGACCGTGACGGACGCGACGCGGGAGTTGGATGCCAGCGCCGCGCCGAGCGCGTAGGCATCGCCGTCCGTGAGGATGTAGGCCGTGCTATATTCGCAGTCTGCGCCGAACAGGTCCCTGTAGGTCTCCGCCGTCATGTAGGCATAGTGGTAGACATAATTCTCGAACGTTCCGGCGACGGGGAGATTGACGCTCGTCGTGTCGTCCACGGAGACCGGGAGCGTCTCGCCCACAGAGACCCCGGTATCCCGCGCCAGCGCAGCGTCGAGCAGCACGCCCTGCTGCGGCCAGGCGACGGTCCTGCCGTTCTCATGCAGGTCGATGGCCTGCGTGATGGCGGGGTCGTCCGTCGCAATGACGTTGACCTTGTTGATGCCGCCGGACGTGCGCGCCTCATAGGCCGCGGCGTGCACAAAGATGCACTGCGTCATCTCGTCCGCATATTTTTCGCGGAAGGCCTGCTGCTGCGCCTCGTCCATGGGCGAGACGAACGTGACGGCGATCTGATAGTGCGTGACGCCCTGGAACTGATCGTCCACGACGGTGGAGATGGAATCGCGCAGGCCGAGACCAGCAACGATGAGGGCCGTGCAGCCGCCGACGCCCAGCAGCATCATAAACAGGCGCTTTTTATAGCGCACGATATTGCGGATGGAGACCTTGTGCAGGAAGGACAGGCGGTTCCATACGAACGGAATATACTCGAGCAGGATGCGCTTGCCGGCCTTCGGGGCCTTCGGGCGCATGAGATTCGCGGGGTTCTCGCGCAGCTCCGCATGGCAGGAAAGCCACGTCACGCCCGCCGAGCAGGCCAGCGCCGCCAGAACGGAGATGATGAGCAGCCAGCCGTCGAACACATAGACGATGGGCGCAAAGTCATATAGCATGGAATAGCCCATCCAGATGAACAGTGGGAAGATCCATGTGCCGAGGGCAAAGCCGAGCGCGCAGCCCAGCAGCGCCGCGCCGCCGGAATAGGACATATATTTCCACGCGATGGTGCCGTCGCTGTAGCCGAGGGCCTTGAGCGTACCGATCTGCGTGCGCTGCTCATCGATCATGCGCGTCATGGTTGTGATGCACACGAGAGCCGCCACGGCGAAGAAGAACAGCGGAAACACCTTCGCGACGCCCGCGACGATGGAGCTGTCGTTCTCAAACGAGACGTAGCCCGTGTTCGTGCTGCGGTCAAGCACATAGCTCTTCGGATGCTCAAGCTTGTCGACCTCGACCTGTGCGTCCTCGAGCTGCTGCCTGCCGTCGGCAAGCTTCGCCTCGGCATCGGCGAACTGCTTTTCCGCCTCGGCCTTTCCGGCAGCATAGTCGGCCTCGCCCTGCTCCAGCTCAGCCTGCGCGGCGTTCACGGCGGCCCAGCCCGCTGCGATCTCGCTGCGGCTGCTCTCGAGCTGCTTTTTGCCGTCCTCGAGCTTCTGCTTGGCCGCATCGAGCTCCGCTTGTTTTTCATTCAGTGTCTGCATGGCCTCGCTGCGCTTTGCATCCAGCTCCGCCTGCGCCTGCTGCAGCTGCAGGTAGCCCTGATAGGCCTCGCTCTGCTCAAACTGGCGCAGCAGCAGATCCGTCGCTTCGATCAGTCCCTGCGTCAGCAGGGCCTCGGCGCTGCCCGGCTTCTGTGAGGCAAGACGCTCGGTGAGCTGGCGGCGCGTGATCTGCAGGGCCTCATACTGCACGAGGATGCCGCTGTCATCGAGCTGCTTCTGCCCGGCGTCGATCTGGGCCTGTGCGGCATCGAGCTGGTCGAGCGCGTCCTGCTTTGCCTGCGTGAAGGCGGCAAGGCCTTCGTCATACTCCTTCTGCCCGGCCTCCAGCTCCTTTTCGCCGTCGGCCAGCTGAGACTCGGCCTGCGTGAGGCGGGCACGGTTGTATTCCAGCTGCTGCGCGCCGTCGTCGAGCTGCGTGCGGGCGTCAGCAAGCTCCTGCTCGGTCTGCGCGCGCCGCTCCTGATATTCCGCAAGGCCGTCGTTATATTCCTTCTGCGCCTTGGAAAGCGCGTCGCGCGTCTCGTCGATGATGTCGTCATAGCGCTTCTGCGCGCGCTCCTTCAACGCGGAGGTCAGCGCAGGACGCACGGCGTCGACGGCGGCATCGTAGGCATCGGAATAGAGGTCCGTACCCTGCGTGCCGTCCAGCAGCAGGTAAATTTCCGTAAAATAGTCCATGGCGAACGCCTCAGGCTGCAGCAGCACGAAGCCGTTCAGTGTGCCGCCGCCGAGGCTCGTCGTACCGCGCTCCGCGCCGAGATACAGCGGTGTTTCCGCAAGGCCGACGATGGTGAAGGCCGTCTGCGTGAACGCATCGTCCACGGACGCGGCCTGCACCGTGAGCGTTTTGCCAAGGTCGGCCTCCGTGAAGCGGTCGGCATCGGCAAGGCACTCGTCCGCACGCTCCGGCATGCGCCCGGCCGTCAGGCTGGGGCGGTTGACCGCATCGGAGAGCGTCAGCGCCTTGAGCGTCATGCCCTCGTCTTCAAACTCGGCCGTGAGGTCGACGCTCCGCGCGCCCTCGGCAGCCCGCACGCCGTCCAGCCCGGCAAAATAATCAGCGTCCTCCTGCGTCAGGCCGAGCGTGCTGACAAGACGGTAGTCAAACAGCTCCGTTTTCTGCACATACTGCGATCCGGTGCGGAGCATGGCGGGCTGCGCGACCTTCAGGCCCGCAAAAAAACCGACGCCGAGGGCAACGATGGCGACGATGGCCAGAAACCGCCCGAGCGAATGGCGCAGCTCGCGGCGATTGTTCTTCCGCCAGGCGCTGCCCGTTACCATTCGATCTCCTCCACCGGCGTGACGTGCTCATTCAGGTGGGCATAGGCCACGGTGCCGTTGCGGATGCCGATGACGCGGTCAGCCATGGCAGTAAGCGCGGAGTTATGCGTGATGATGACGACGGTCATACCGTTCTTCCGGCTCTGGTCCTGCAGCAGGGCGAGAATCTGCTTTCCCGTGGCATAGTCCAGCGCGCCGGTCGGCTCGTCGCACAGCAGCAGGCTCGGCTTTTTTGCCAGCGCGCGGGCGATGGCCACGCGCTGCTGCTCGCCGCCGGAGAGCTGGGCCGGAAAATTCCTCATGCGTTCGCCGAGGCCGACGTCCGTGAGCACCTGCGGCGCGGGCAGAGAGTCGCGGACGATCTGCGAGGCAAGCTCCACGTTCTCCAGCGCCGTCAGATTCGGGATAAGGTTGTAAAACTGGAACACGAAGCCGATGTCGCGGCGCCGGTAGTCCGCAAGCTGGCGGCGGTCAAAGGCCGAGACCTCGCGGTCGTTCAGAAAGACGCGGCCGCTCGTCAGGGTGTCCATGCCGCCGAGGATGTTCAGAAGCGTCGTCTTGCCCGCGCCGGACGGGCCGACGATGACGCAGATCTCGCCTTTTCCGATCGTAAAGCTCGCATCGTGCAGGGCACGGACCGCACCCTCACCGGAGCCGTAAATTTTTTCCACATTTTCAAAACGGATGAATGCTTCTCCCATTCCGGGACCTCCTTCGGGTTCACCACGATTCTGTTTATGGCAGCACCGCATAATTCAGTGAGAGCATTCGGTGAAAAATATCCGGCGAAGGCCGAAACTGCAATTGTGCGGTGTTGCCTTATTTATATATAGTATAGCGAATCGCGGGGACGGATTGCAAGCGCAGCGCACACGGCGGGCGTAAAATTCACAGAAAATTCAGGAACCGCGCGCCGGGCTTCGGCATAAGCTGGCGCGAAGGGAGGCGAAAGCATGGAGCTGCATGAATGCATCCTCACGCGGAACGACTGCTGCCGCCGCGGCACACCGCTCGTCCCGCGCGGCGTCATGGTGCACTCCACGGGCGCGAACAATCCATATCTGCGCCGCTATGTGCAGCCGGATGACGGCGAATTGGGCAAAAACCGCTATGATAATGATTGGAACCGGCCGGGACTTCCGGTGTGCGTCCACGCATTTCTGGGCAAAAAGACCGGCGGCGGCATCGCGGTCTATCAGACGCTGCCGTGGGAGGTGCAGGCCTGGCACTGCGGCCGGTCCGGCAACCGGACGCACCTGGCCTTTGAAATTTGCGAGGACGGACTGGACGACCGGGCCTATTTTACGGCGGTGTACCGCGAAGCCGTCGAGCTGACGGCCTATCTCTGCCGCCGGTTCGGGCTGGACCCGCTGGCAGACGGCGTCGTGCTCGACCACGCGGAGGGCAATCGCCGCGGCATTGCCAGTGCCCACGGCGACGTGGCGCACTGGTTCCCGCGGTTTGGGAAGACCATGGACGATTTTCGGCGGGAGACGGCCGCGCTGCTGCGCAGGCCGGCGGAAAAGGAGGCGGAGGATTTGACACTGCAGGAGCTTGATGCCCGCATCGATGCGCGCATCCGCACCGTTCTGGAGGGAACGGGCAGCAGGGCGAGCAGCTGGGCGCAGGAGGAGCTGGCCCGCGCCATGGCGCACGGCATCACGGACGGCACGCGCCCCGGCGGCTACGCCACGCGCGAGGAGGTCGCCCTGATGGCCGAGCGCGTATATTCCGGGCGCGCATAAAATTCGGTCCCGGTGGGGAGGATATTCTCTCAGACTGTCAAAAAACCTGCCAAGCCGAAAGTTTCGGAGGGAAGAAAAGTGTGAAAGGAAACCGTCAGGGTGTCCTTTCGCGTTCCATAACCCGCCGCAGCGGCAGAATTGCAAAATAATAATACAAAATTCTATTTTGCAATTTCGGAAGCAGCTTGGCGAAAAAGCCCAAAGGGACTTTTTTGACAAGCTGATTTCCCACCGGGAAATTTTTATGGAACCCGCAGAGAATTGCGCCGTCTAATAGCCGTATTCCATTTTCGAAAGGAAATCATGAACATGAAAAAACTGACCGCACTGCTCCTTGCCGTCCTGCTTGTTTTCGGCCTTGCCGCCTGCGCAGGCTCCCCCGCCGAGTCGAACACGAAGCCGGGCGACACAATGACGCTGCAGGACATCCTCACCTCCATCACGAAGGACGTCGCCGACCTGCCGGACACTGAGACCACGGAGCTGACGAAGGACAACTTCGAATACTTCGCCTTCACCGCAATGCCCGACGGCGTCGAGGCCATTGATGCCGACGCGCTCATCAACGCCGTGCCGCACTCCGTCGTGCTCATGCGCGCGCAGGATGCCGAGACGGGCCAAGCAGCTCGCCGCTGACGTGGAAGCCAACCTGAACCCGGCCAAGTGGGTATGCGTCGAGGCCGAAAGACGGCCGTGCTCGTGCACAACTGCACCGTGCTGCTCGTCATGTCCTGGAGCGACGTGACCGACGCCCTCACCGCCAACTTCAACGCGCTCTGGAGCTGAGATGGTATTCTCCGGCGCGGTATTCCTCTATTTTCTTCCGCTCACGCTCGCGGTCTACGCTCTCGCGCCGCAGCATGGGCGGAAGGCCGTGCTTCTGCTGATCGCAAGCCTGCTGTTCTATGCGTTCGGCGAGCCTGTATGTATTCCTGCTGCTGCTCTCCGTCCGTTTCGGACTGGGGCGCTCACCCGCAATCGAGCGGCGGCGCGGCACGCGGACAGCAAAGCTGGCGCTGGCGGTCTCCGTCCTGAATCCTCGGGCTGCTCGGCTTTTTCAAATACGCCGACTTCTTCCTGACGACGGTGAACGGCCTGTTGGCCTTTCCCGCCGCTGACAGGCGTGCGCCTGCCGCTTGGCATCAGCTTTTATACGTTCCAGACCAGCTACACCATCGACGTCTACCGCGGGCACGTCCGGCCGCAGCGGAACCCGCGACGCTCGCCACGTTTGTCTGTCTGTTCCCGCAGCTGATCGCCGGGCCGATCGTCCGCTATTCCGATATCGGGCCGAGCTGCACACGCGGCGCTTCTGCCTCGAGGACATCGGTACAGGCGCGCGGCGCTTTACCGGGTCGGTCTGGGCAAAAAGGTCCTGCTGCCAATGTGCTGGGCGAGCTGGTGTCCTCCGCCGGGAACGCAACGGTGCTGGTGCGTGGCTCGGGGCGTGGGTTATCTGCTGCAGATTTATTTTGACTTTCTGGCTACAGCGACATGGCTATCGGCCTGGCGGATGTTCGGCTTCACGTTCCCGGAATTTCGACTATCCGTATCTTGCCCGCTCCGTGACGGAATTCTGGCGGCGCTGGCATCAGACGCTCGGGCAGTGGTTCCGGGGACTATGTCTATATCCTGGGCGGCAGCCGCACCGCGCCAAATGGATCCGCAATGTTGCCGTCGTGTCTGGCTGCTGACGGGCCTGTGGCACGGCGCGGCGTGGAATTTTGTGCTGTGGGGCGGTTATTTCGGTCTGCTCCTACCGATAGAACGGCTCTGGCTCGAAAACGGCTGGCCCGTGCGCCCTTTGCCCGTGCAGCATGCGCTGCTGCTCCTGCTCGTGACGCTCGGCTTCGTTCTGTTCCGCGCCGAGAGCCTGCAGGCCTGTGGGCGAGACGCTCCGGGCCGTTCGGCGGCGCGCCGCTGTGGGACGCGGACGCGCTGTATGCCCTGCGCAGTTTTGCGGCGTGCTCCTCCTTAGGGCCGTCGGTGCAACCCGCCTGCCAGAAGCGCCTGTGGCAGGCTGGAGCCGCACCCCGTCTCAGCTGCGCTCCGACCGGTGCTGACGGGCCTGCCAGCCTTTCGCGCGACAGCCGCGCTCGTGGACGGCTCGTTCAATCCTTCCTCTATTTCCGCTTCCTGAGGTGAGCCATGAAACGCAAAGCATCCATCGCCACGGCGGCCGTGTTCCTCGCGGTGCTGTTCGGCTTTTTCCCAGCCAGCATCTGCCCCTGCCGGACCGGGAAGTATCCGCAGTGAGCGGCGGCTGGCGCGCTTCCTCCCTGTCTTCCGGCTTTTTCGGACAAGCTTTGAGGAATATATGCTTGACCAGTTCCGCTGCGTGAGCAGCTGCGCACGGTCAACAGCTCGTGTGGCTCTACGGTCTCAGGCGAGCGGATATCCACGGCATCTATCTGCAGGCGGGGCCTTCCGCATGGACGGGCCCGCTGCAGGAGCAGGTGTGCCATGCCGCAGCGGTCTTTTCCGCCGCAGGGAGAAGTATTCGCCGCCTTCCGGCGCACTATGTCATCGTGCCGGATAAAA
>VOFH01003122.1_pt1 | contig 17897 bp, 35 predicted proteins | sample 5384091 | NCBI WGS metagenome assembly VOFH01 (sample SAMN12384727, study PRJNA508395) | human gut metagenome | isolation source: healthy gut G | host: Homo sapiens
TCGGTATGCTTCGTTCAGTTACGTATTGCTCTCCTCAAAGAACAAGCTGTAGAGTCAGCGCTTCTACGACTTACCTTTCTTTTGCTTTTCTTTCTTTTCTACCTTTGCCACTGCCTCTTTGGATCTCGTAGACTGGTAAGTTAAAGACACCGATTCCTACGCCGGCTGCCACAATAACAATTGCGCTCAGAATCATAATAAACTTTCTGTTATGAAATAATTCTTTAACTTTTCCATCTTCCTTTGTCTTTCTCTTTGTTCTAATAACACTTTCATAACCTAAATACTGTTCTAACAATACCCCAGGCTTGTGAGTTCTTTTTTTTCGCTTCTGCCCACCGCTGCATCATAGCATCATGATTCTTTCGTATCGTCTTCAACATCTTGCAATATGCAGAAGTCTTTCCATCCACGGGCATAACTCTTTCTGTCTGTCCCGCCCCTTTTTTTTTTCTTCATCGTAGTGGAACACTTTTTTGCGCCAAAGGCAATGCCACTATCTCTGAGTCCTGCCACCTTAAGAGCTCTTGTACTCGAAAATCCAGCGTATGATTGCCCACACACTCCATGCCAGATAATGACTGTGGAATCCGTTTTCTTCTACCATATCCTCGGTCAGTCCATAAGCTGACAGTTCTTCGTACTTATAATTGTACTTCGCAAGTGCTGCATGTTTCTCAAGCGGATCTATGGTCTTAAAAAGTCCGGTCCTTTGTAGAAATCATCAATAGCCTCATAGATGATCTCTGCATCTTCATAACGATACCGATCCATGGCGCCAACGACACGATTTGAAATATGGTGGATGACCTCCTGTGCACTGGCACAGTTTTTCGAACCTGCCATACCAATGAGCATATTTCGACATCATAATACGTCATGCGCGTAGCCGCCTTATTGATTCCTGCGGATGCCATACACAAATTCCATTTAAAAAGAATCGTACCATTCTTCTCGTTTTCGCCCCCATATTCCATATCATCATAATGGATAAAGAGTGGTATCGGCAGATTACCTTCCGTAATAATGGAGGTCGGGATAACGCTGTACCACCAGCCGCTATAATTGATCGGATTCTCGCATTCATTCGTCGCAACACATTCCTGTCTGCGCAAATCCCACATTTTATTATAAAAAAGTCACTTCTGTTCCGTGCCACTTTGCTCCAGCCTCAAAACTGTTTATAGCGAAGATTTAACATAAACATTTCGCCTCCAACCATCATATCATGATGTTCTTCATCAACGAATTGCAGAAAATGATAGGTGCGTTCCAATACATCTGTAGAAAGGATGATATCGTCGTCCATCAAGATGATATGGGTAAAGGTGAGTCCTTGCGATGGAAAAGAGACTCGATCATGGTTCTCGTGAAACCGCCCGCACCACCCGCATTTTTATTTGGAAAAGATGCACTTTATCACTCTGAAAAGTATTCTGTGGCACCGTCTGTCCATTATCCGAGATGTAAATTTTACATGATCAGACAGCGGCGACTTGGCATTATTGATAACCTTATCCAGTACCAGATTCACATTTTCTTTAAAAATTCCTCTCTTTGGAAAGTGCAGATGCCAAGCACCAATTCCACCGGATTAACATCCTCTTTTTCTGCGTCTGTCGTATAGGCTCCGGACAAGAGCGAAACAGTCTCCTCACACGGCGTCATCGTAATATAGTAAATTCCCCTCATCGGCTAATTTAGCAAATTGGATGGTCGTCTTAATCGCCTGCTGACCCTCATCCGTCACAAAGGCTTCTGTCTCCTGCGAACATTCTATTTCCTGTCTTGCCATTGTGCAGGAAACTGTACATGGTCTCCTCATCCGGAAACTCCTGTGACATATGCTCTGTCTCTACCATGCCAACCGTCTGATATGCCCTAATCTCTACCGGGCCACTTGTCACAATCTCCAATGCCAGATCAGATAACTTTGTATATTTCTTCCATTTACCAATAGAAAAGGCATTGAAATAAGTATCCAGAGATAAAATCTCTCCATGCTTAATCTCAAGTGGAAACGATTCTGCTGCCACTTCCGACGCTTCTACGCCATCAATCATCTTATGGAACATGACATCTCCATCATCACATGGGTAGGTTGTAATATCATTTCCCTCTGTATCTACTTTTCTAAAATACATCCCCCACTCATTACACACTTCTTTTTGTTGGTCCAATTAATTTCTGAATAATCATTATTTTCTTTCCCTCATGTCAAATACTCTATTTCCGGGTCAAATTTCACGCCCGCGCGCATTCCCTTCCACATCGTCTGCAAGCGCAGTTTTTCCCATCTTTGCTTTTTAACAGTACGCAGCATATTCAAAAAATACGCCGCAAAATATATGATAACTTCTTTTGTTCCACGCCGTTTTGCCGTGCACAGATCATTGCGAAATGCATAGAAATATCTTGGCACGCGCTATGGCATCAATCACGATATTGCTCCCGGCATTGATTGCCATTTGTGGATAACCACACTATTTTTCACGTGATAACATGGATAACGCGCCGACAAGCGAAGCGTATATTCCTTATCATCGCCCCAGATAAAATACTCTTTGATCGAAGTCCCATTTTTTCTACTGCTTCCCGCGAGAAGAGAAGCGATACAAAGGTAGCACTGTCTACTGGTTGTAGGGTCAAGATGTCTTCTTCTGCATCCTTACCAGATATAGAAAAACGTATCTCTCCACATAGTGCTGACGATTCATCTCACACGGACTTCCATCTGTCAAAGGACCGTGGATGACACAAAACCAATCTCACTTTTCGGTGCCACTTGCTTCCTTATGCATGCCATGCCTTCCCATAATTTCTGCAGTGCATCTTCCTTGGGAATGGTATCATCATCCATAATCCAGATGGCATCGGCACCATGTTCATACGCCCATTTCATCCCATGATAAAAGCCGCCCGCGCCACCTGTATTTACGCTAAGGTGCAGTGCATATATCGGGGTTGTGTCATGGCTTTCTGTATGCGCAATCTGTTCCTCTATCCACTCTTTGGTGCCATCATTGCTGGCGTTATCCACAAGCAGGATGTCAAGTTGTGTATCTGTGCAGTCTTTTGATGTAACAGTGCATATACACATTCCTTCAACAGCGTTATTCGATTGTAAGTTACAACTACAGCTATTATTTTTTTCACATTTTATCCTTTTTTCTATTCTTGATTTAGTAGTGATACTTTGGATGTTTCCCAAGCTTTCCTGCTTTAGCATCCTGTATCACATCACGCAGGATTTGCATGTTTTGTTTTCCCTGCTCTCTCGTTTCTTTTTTCCACGTCATAAAGAAACTGAGAAGCCAGAACACACGGTATTGCCATAGAATCACTGCAGCACTTAATTTCCCAAGATGTCTTTTGGCGGTATCGTAGCGATTTCGGTAGCCATAATACTGACGCCAGCCAATCCGATGCAAGACGCCTTTTGCTACCATGCCCTCTTTGGAAAGTACGGTTTTATGCTGGAGTACCGCATCCGGTACAACGGTAATGCCACCAGCATCCATCAGGCGCAGACAATACTCGATATCATCATACCAGAGGAAGTATTCTTTTTTTCCGGCAATCCCACGGCTCGCATCTTCTCTCCTTGCACCAGAAGACCACAAAACGTAGCAGCATCACACGAAAAGCTCTCCTGCTTGTATTCCTCCTCTGCCACATTTCCTTCCACATAGAGCAGGCGGTTCGTAATACGCCGTCTGTGACTAAGTATCAATATGGCCTTCTGTCACAACCTTTCCAGCCAGACCACAAACAGATGGATGCTTCTTTGCATAGATGATTAGTTTTTCCACATAATCCGGTGCAATCATAGCATCATCATCAATGATCAGCACCCAATCATATGCATCTTGGCTTGCCCAGCGCAAGCCATCATAAAATCCCACCAGCGCCACCAAGGTTTTCTGCTTCCTCTAGCACCCAGATTTTTTATCTTCTCCTATCTTTATAACTTTCTCGTCTGGCTTTTTATCCGTCACATGAAAAACATAGGTATCTTCCCTGCCTTCCAGATAATCTCGCGTTCCATCGGTACTGTGATTATCAACCACGATAACACGCGAAAAAGGAATGGTTTGCCTGCATACGCAGGCAAGACATTCCTTTTAACAATTCCAAACGGTTATAAGTTACAATTACTACTGCATTATTCATTCTTATACATATCCTGATAATACTTCTGATAATCCCCGGAAGTTACATTCTTCATCAATCTTCATGCTCAAAGAACCATGCAATCGTCTTGCGGATACCTTCTTTGAACATTGTCTCCGGCTCCCATCCTACCTCTTTCTTAATCTTATCCGGAGCGATCGCATATCTTCTGTCATGTCGCCCACGATCTTCCACATAAGTAATCAAATCTGTGCTGACATTGGCACGTCTTGGATCATCTGCAGGGAAGCATTTCCTGTAATGTCTCAATAATGATATTGATAATTTCGATGTTCTGCTTCTCGTTGTGACCACCGATATTGTATTCATCTGTCGATACATGAAGAAACTTTTTACCAGTTTTAAAACTGCCATCCGGCAGCTCCCATGCTTTTTTTTGCACAATTAAGCATAACTGCTGTTCCAAGAACATTTGTCTTGACAAAAACTTCCGGATTTTTAATACTTCTGTCAACATGACTTTCTGCCGCGAAATGCACAACACGGTCAATATCATTTTCTTCAAAGATCTTCATGATAGCATCCTTGTCCGTGATGTCCGCTTTAATGAAAGTGTAATTATCTCTATTTTCAATATCTTTTAAATTCTCCAGATTACCTGCATATGTCAATGCATCTACATTGATAATTCTGATTTCATTATCATATTTGCGAAACATATAATGAATGTTATCCACCATACGCATACATCCCTTTGTTGGATCCGTAATGGTTGTCCCGGTCAACACGCGAATCAACCCAGGTAAAGAAGCGAATCCCTATACGGCGCATCCCGGTCGACTGAAAGCCCCTCGCCCTCTAGAAATCGGGAAACCGATGAGCATATTCACCTGTTCTTCTTCCATAATATCCGCCATTTTTTCCAGGAATTTCGCATCATGCTGCCCATCTCCATCAATCTGGATGGCATAGTCATAGCCAAAACATGTCCATACAAATAGCCTGTCTGCAACAGCCGCTCCAATACCGGAGTTGATGCTAAGCGTCACCATATTATACCCAGACGGTCGCAGAGTTCCTTTGTCCCATCCATTGAATGGTCATTGATAATTACATAAATCAAAACTCGGTGCATTTTTTTGATGTCCTCTACAGTTCTCTCGATCAGGCCGACTTCATTAAAGCCGGTATAATCACCAAGCGTTTTTTCATTGTTACCTCACAAAAAGTTTTAAATAAATACCACCTAGAAAACTCATCACATGTCGAATCGCAACACTTAGATTTACTTCAAATCTGGATAAGTGCAATTCTAACGCATAGCGTTCTACCAGCCTTCTATGTTCTGCCAGATAAACAGATTTTTTATCCCCGTCATCACCTGACTCGTATTGGAGTCATTACGGATGCGGAAGGAATTAGTTGGTTCATAGTATATAAATCTTGCTCTTGCAGCATATGCATAAAAAGAAATCATAATCAATCATATAGACAGAAAGGACGGATCAAATCCTCCCCAGGTCTCATAAGCACTGCGGCGATCAGATTGGCAAGTGGTGCTCTAAACAGTCTCTCGTAAACACCGAAAACGGCATGCTTTCTTTCCATCCACCACACCACGCGCATGATATCTTTTATAAAAATCCTGTCGTCTTGCCATGCATGTCCACAAAACGCGTATCCGTCTGTACCAGGCTGACCTCCGATACTGCTCCATAATTGCAACTTCTCTGAAAGCAGGCTTTCATGGATCAGGTCATCTGCGCAGAGCAATTTGATAAATGCTCCCTCGCATAGTTCCATACAGCGGTTCCAATTGCCCGCCATGCCGGAGTTTTTTTTCATTTGCGATATAAGCGTAAACGCTCATCCCTTGCATCCTTTTGCAAACTGTTCTACTCGTGCGTATGTCTCATCTGTCGAACGATCGTCAACGACAATCAATTCCAAATGCTGATACCGTCTGTGCCAACACCGATTGTATGGTCTCTATAATCGTATCCTCATTGTTGTAGGCAGGGGATACATACACTAACAAGTGCCGATTCCATTAGCAATTCTCCATATCAAAATCTTTCAGATATACATCGAGTGCATCTTCCCAGTTCGCCGCAGTAGCAAACTGATCCGTTGTCAGGCGCAGCATGTAATTATCAAGATTAGAATATGCCGGCGCTTTGCAGCCTCTGGATTCATCTTGGCATATTCTTCGCTTAATGATGTGATTGACTTTTGCTGTACCATAACAAAGGCCACGCCGCCTTTTCCGGACTGGCTGTTAATACGGACGATTGGTTCATACTCTCTTCCCAGATCACTTGGATCAATTGGAAGATAGGGAACTTCCCAATGCTCACTATTACGCTCATGCATTGCCTGAACCCCTTTGTTGATCGCATCCTGATGAGAACCGGAAAATGCAGTAAATACCAGTTTACCGGCATATGGATGACGCATATCAATGTCCATTTTATTGCATCTCTCGTATACATCGATAATCTCGTTGACATTTTCAATGTTCAGTTCCGGATTGATTCCCTGGGAGAACATATTATAAGCAATATTTAAAACGTCCACGTTTCCGGTACGTTCACCATTTCCAAACAACGTTCCTCCACACGGTCAGCTCCGGCAAGCATTGCCAGTTCAGCAGATGCCACCGCTGTACCACGGTCGTTGTGTGGGTGAATACTTAAGATAACACGCTCACGGTCTGTGAAGTGTGTTGACATCCATTCAATCTGATCAGCATAGACATTTGGTGTATTCATCTCCACCGTAGATGGCAGGTTGATGATCACCTTTTGTCTTTGGAAGCACCCCATTCATCCAGGACTGCCTCACACACTTCCAATGCATACGGAAGTTCCGTTCCGGTAAAACTCTCCGGAGAATACTCTAAGATTACTTCTCCATCGTAATCTTTCATATATTTTTTAACCATCTTGGTTCCATCAATCGCAATCTGTTTTACTTCATCCTGTGACATATGGAATACTACATCACGCTGCAATGTCGAAGTCGAATTGTAAATGTGCACGATCGCACGTTTGATTCCCTTCAGGGATTCAAATGTCTTTTGAATCAGATGCTCACGGCACTGTGTCAGAACCTGAACCGTCACATCATCCGGAATCAGATTATAACCGTTAGCAAAGCATGTTCTCTAATACATAGCGGTCACCCTTTTTTGTCTTTTCAATGTGTAAGTTGCGCTCTTGCCCCATCAGGGTAAATCCAAGATTGGACATAACGGTCACAACAACTGTATCTTTCTTTAATGTACCCTTTTCTTTCATATAATTAGCGCAGATTGCCCATGATCTCATCGCCATCTACCACCTTACCGTTTTCATCCACAGCAAGCATGCGGTCTGCATCGCCATCAAACGCTAGTCCGACTGCTGCTTTTCATAGACAACACGTGCCTGTAACTCTTCCATATGGGCAGAGCCACAGTTTGAATTGATGTTGGTTCCATCATCCGGATTTTATTGGATTGCTACAAGCTCTGCGCCAAGTTCACGGAGTGTCTCTACCGATGTCTTATAAAGAAGCCCCCTCTGCACAGTCAATCACAATCTTCATACCGGTTAGATCTACCGGAACTGTCTTTTCATAAAATCAATGTATTCACGAATCAGATCGAAACGATACTCAATCTTACCGATTTCAGAACCTGTTGGAAGTGTGATATCTTTCATATCATTTTGCAATAAGTGCTTCGATTTCATCTTCTAATGCATCCGATAATTTATAGCCGTCTCCGTTAAAGAACTTAATACCGTTAAACTCCATCGGATTGTGTGATGCGGAAATCACAACGCCGGCGTCTACTTTATGCTTTCTTGTCAGATATGCAATGGCTGGTGTTGGCATAACACCGGCAAAGATAGCATTAAGCGCCGACAGAACAAATACCGGACATCAATGCGCGCAAGCATACCGCCGGAAATTCTTGTCACAGCCAACGATAATCGTTGGCTTATGTGCCCTGTTCTTTGGTAGCACATACGCACCCGCCTGCCCTAATTTTGTTGCAAGCTCGATGGTAAGCTCAGAACCAGCTACACCTCTTACGCCATCTGTTCCAAATAATCTACCCATTTCTCTCTCCTTTTTACTCTGCTGTAATCACCAGGTTTGTCGTTATGGGTTTCTGCTGAAAATCCCTCGTCAGATCAAGGCTGACAGAAACCGTATGCTTACCTTCACCAAGTCCACTGGCATCCACAGATCCTGTAATCGCATCTGCTGCAAGTTCTGCCAAATCGGATGCCTTGCCTGTAATTTTCACATCGACGGTTGTTGTTTCAAAAGTTGCCCCTTGCTGCCGTCCGCCAAATTACGGATTGTCAGATTAGCCGTAGGCACACGATATGTCTTGGTCTCATCCCCGGATACCGTGACTTTTACCGTCGCCTGTGTCTGATTGCTGTCAGCAATCTTTACTCCACTCGGCAGATACGTATTCAAATCCACCGTCGTTGTCATATTCGCTGTGATTTTTGATAAATCAGTGCACTTCCGCTGATCGTAATCTCTGTGATTTCATTGAGTACGTCCGCTTCTCCGATAATCTGTACCGTCTCCGGATCCACGGTAACGCTATCCAGGTATACGCCATCTGGCAATGTACCCGTTGTCTCTACCTTAGTTGGAACGGTCTTGAGGATTGGATATATCTATATGAACTTTTACCATCTCGATCCATTTCCATACGACTCTGATCGATTTCCTTGCCCTGATTTATCCAGAAAATGCGGGGTTGCTGTCGTATCAGAATCCTCATTGATGCCATCAATATCAGCATATGCAACCACTCTTGCTATTGTGCTGTTGATAATGTCTTCGGACCGGCTACCGATATGCTTGCAGGTGTCAATGCTTCGGCCTTGTCGACCACACATCCCTCCGCCGGTTTCCTGTTGTCTCTACATCCACATCATGTTTGATGGTCATTTTATTTCAATCTTTACCTGCAGATATAAGCGCTTTGCAGAGACGGTAATCCCACTATTATTGTTATTGACCGTGATCGTCACCGGAACACGGCTGTCATCTTCCAGATAATTCATATCTGCTGTCGCTGTAAAATCGGCTCCGGACAAGCGTTCCATCACGGATCGTCGCGCTGTCACGCGAAAACTTACCGTACTGCCGCCCTCCGGTATTTCATAATAGCGTCAGCATCTGTCAGCACATCCGCATTAACGACTGTGACATTCGTCGTAAATGTCTTTGTCTGCGTCGGGTCATCTACATTGACAACCACAAGCCACAGCACAATGGAGAAAAAGACCGCCAGAAGTTTTAATGCCCAGTTTTCTAAAAGATTCGTTTGATTTTTAGGAGTTATGCTTTGTTTCATTTTTTTTGCCCCTCCTTCCCAAACGTGGTTTGCTGTTTTCTTCCGGTTCTTTCTCCGGATTCTGTAATTCAACCAGTTTAGCGCGCAGCTGTCCATCGCTCACGCCTTCTGTTAATTTACCATTTTCAGCGATGGATACTCTTCCTGTCTCCTCGGATACCACAATCGTCAATGCATCACAGACCTCACTGATACCAATCGCCGCACGGTGTCTGGTTCCAAGAGCCTTATTCAGACTCATATTCTCAGATAGCGGAAGATAACATGTTGCTGCCACAATACGATCACCGCGCACAATAATCGCGCCATCGTGAAGCGGCGTATTTTTCAAAGATATTGATTAACAGCTGCTTTGTCAAAACGGCATCTAATGTAATCCGGTTCTTTCTACCTCATCCAGGCGCATCTGGTTCTCTACAACAATCAGGGCTCCTGTCTTAACAGCTCCATCTCAAAACACGCCATCGTCATATCACTTATGGTCTTATCCTCAAAGCGCTTTGTAATGCCGCGCCCCATTCCAAGATTTGTAAGGAACGAAAACAGCCGCCGCCTTCCCAGATCTTCCAACGCTTTTACGAAGCTCGGGCTGGAACACAACAATGACCATAATCAACGCCACATTGAGAAGCTTCTCTCCCAACCATAAGATGGTACTCATCTGAAACAGTGCTGCCTAATATAAAGAATGCGATCACGACCAGCAGTCCACGGAACAGCATCCATGTACGCGTGTTCTGCACCCAGATCAACAACTGGTAGATAAAGAAGGCGATGATGATGATTTCCACGATATCCGTGATCTGCACATCCGGAAGTGTAATTCCAAAATAATCTCCAAAAAAATGCATCCAGACTATTTATGATGTTGTCCATATCATCTCACTCCCTTTCTATTCTTCTTTTTTGTTGTACTTCTTTCTGCATCTCTCCCAGATTCTGCACCGGAAGTGATGATGTCTCTGATGTAACGCTTGACTTCTTTTTCCTGTTCTGCAATATGTACCTTTGGCACGGCTGTCACATAGTCAGTAGTATTCATCATCTTCAAACTGTACATGCTCGGTACGGAATAATCAAATCCCTGGCAAAAAGACAAGAAGCAGTCCACAACAAGGGTAACAACATTACCAATAATAAGAAGAATGACATCTTCCTGATTGCCAACAAAAGTACGCCGGCAAGCATCAGCACGAATTCTGTGACAACACCGGATAACACAGCCACAAGCCATGCGTGTTCAATGCCTTTGATCCGCACGAAATACACAACCAGAAACATTGCTGTCATTGCCACAAGATAAATATAAAACATCCCATTATTTAACATTTGATTTTGAAGCAGTTCTGCCGCCCCCAAGATCTGTATTGGGATCCAGAAACGAAGATGCATTTTCAACGACGATCTTGAGATAATAAGAAAAAATACTACCACATATAATCGTCGGCAGCTCGTGAATACTGCGCATCAAGCCCGATACCATCGGCACCACAAACGGAATATTCAGATAGCGGCACGCAGGTATCACCACCATATTATATGTATCATCCGATCGAAAATACGCCGCTACCGCATAAATTAATGGCAAGTAAAACCAATGCTACCACACAGCAACATCTGTCGATAATGTCATCATGTGCATCAACCCCACAAAATGACAAGAAAAGTAGACCCTGCCAGCGGAAGCAGTACACCAATGCCTGCAAGCCCCACAGAGACCCACCAGTGATTTAAAATTTTCTGATAACCAAAAACACCGGTTCATGACCAAGAGCACAGTCAGCATAATTGCAAAACGCAATAATCGAACAACCCACTCTTCTCTTGTTATGATAAAATGCCTGATTTTCGTTCGTAATTGTATAAAAACGTCATCCTAGTCCCATCCCTCAGGTATTTTTGACAAGTCTTCTTCTTGGTACATCTCATGCAAGACATGATAATCTTTGCGCAATCTGCGCGCCAGCATCTCACTTTCTTTGTACCGCTTCGCCGCATGGCGACGCACCATGCGCAGGTAATAATACATATATAAAATATAAAGCACTAGTCCCAGCAAAATAAAAAGAATCGTGCTGACAAGATGTAGATTCACTACCACGGTACTGATGACAAAAAAGTATCCCTCCGCATAAAGTGCTATATAAATCAATGTCCCCAAGAAGACTCCACCTAATGTACACATATCCAGATAATCGCGTTTGCGATACCGCAGTGTCGGACTAGCTTTCGCCCATACCGATCTTCGAGCATCGCCATCTTTGTCATATGTGCAACGCGTTTTTCGCTTAACATCCGGCTTCCTCCTGCCATTCTTTTATCCGGTGCCGAAGCATTTTGACACTTCGCACTACTAATACATATTATAACATAATGAGAACGCGGTGCAACCACACGCGCCACATAAACATAATAAAACACAAAATAACCCCTTCTTCACCGGGCGTCCTGCATCCAGTAAAGAGGGCATACATATTTTATTTTATTTCTTCAAAAAACGCATCTTGTCCGAATCTCTTACCAGTTTCTGACTCGATGGTTCCGGCTGAAGCCTTGGCTTTCGATTACACTATTAAAATCTCCACGCATGCGGTTCTTACAAGCTTCACAGAACCTGCCTGTACGGATAGACGCTCCACATCCCTCGCATTCGATTCCCACCGGTGAATCGGCAGCAACCCAAACGTTCCTCCACGAATCCACTGGCGAATCTATGCACGGTCACATCATTGTCCTCAGATACCATCTGAATGGTCGCTCGTGATTGCTCCGCACATATTCCTTTACCTGTTGAAACTTTTCTTCCAAAAGCATCTCTGCACCTGGACAAATCTGTGGTCCACTCAAATAGTTAAACAATCTACCACATTGTCTGCAATTTCGTACGTCCATATTTCCTCCTCCCGGTCACACACCTTAGCCTTGTCCGGCACATATGGTCAGACAACAGACTTCTTGCACCCCCGCTGCAAGCAAAGCCGTCGTCACACCATCCAACGTGCTTCCTGTCGTATAGATATCATCAATTAACAGAATTTTGTTTAATTTTACACCATTTTTTCTGATTTTAAAAGCATTTTCCAAATTCTTTTTTCTTTGTGTGTCGTTTAAACTCTTTTAAAAAGGCACTGTATTTTTGGCGCGAACCACCAATTTTGTTTCCACTGGACACCCCAGCTTTTGTGCAATCCCATGCGCCAGCACTTCTGCCTGGTTATAACCACGTCTTTTTTTCTTTTTTCCGATACATCGGTACAGGGACCACTGCATCCACAGACAAGTTTTGCAGCCAGATGGCATGCATTTTCCATACGTCTTCCACAAATGTCTTCCCATATGTCCGGCAATTACTATATTTAAAACGATACATTGCAAGCTTCATCGGCCCTGTATACACATACACCGCTTTATTCTGCACAAAAAGCGTGATTTCTGCGCCTGCAGTCACTGCAAATGGTTTGTGTGGCATCTTTCAGCTTCTTTCCACATTTGATACATCCCCATCACCGATGTAACGGATGTTTGTTTTGCACCTTCTGCAGTAACCATCTGGTTTTTCCTCTTCGTACAAAATCTCATTACATCCTGGCGGCGCCTTGGATAAAGGAATTCTTTCCACCTCTATTATGTTTTTTTCTATGACCTATCATTGACTTTTCTCCCCTTCTCTTTAAAATGTATGTTCAGAGTCAAACTTATAAAAAAGACAATATTACACGTAACAACGGAGGTTTTATAAATATGCGAAACAGCAAACGTATCGCCTGTACCGGGCTTGCCGCCATACTGGCGCTGTCTCTATCCGCCTGGCAGCAAAGACAAAAAAACCAGCTATGATCCTCTTCCAGAAGAAGATGATACGATATATAACATCAGCATTTGTCAGGATGAAAACAGCGAATACTACAACCAGATAGCGCAAAGGATTTCAGGATGCCTTAGATGATTTATTCGGTTCGGCACACGTCAATGTCACAACTACAATTGCAAGTGATGAGGCAGGCACAGACAGCATCTGCACAGGCTGTGAACGCTCCAGACAAATCTGATTTTTGCCAACGGCAAAAAGAGCCTTTCTTCTGCAGCTACTGCCACCGAAGAGATCCCTATCGTCGGCGCAGCTGTTATGGATTATCAAAACGCACTCCATCTCGCCACAGCTTCCGATACCAGCTGGAATAAAAAGACCGGAACAAATGTGACCGGTATTTCTTCTAAACCAAACCTGGAGGAACAGCTTTCCTTACTGATTGAGGCAACACCGGATTTAAAATCTGTTGGACTGTTATACAACCCGGAAGATACCGATGGCATTTATCAGAATGTTCTCCTTGAGAAATATTTAGATCAGGCCGGCATTCCATGGAAAGAATACGCGATCCCATCGGATGACATCGAGGCTGGTCTCAGTGATCAAATTACGGATACGACAGCCATCGCTCCATCAAAGCAAATCGCCTCTTCTGTCACAGAAGGCACGAACAACGCCGTAGCATCTTTCGATGGAAACGACTTGTTAAGTGGTATTTTTTCACCGAGCAGCGCACATGAACCAACCGCTTCTGTGACATGGACAGAAGCATTATCCGCTGCCAACACGACTCCGCTTGCGGCAGATGCTTCTTTAGAGGAAATCGTTCAGTATGCCTGCAACGAATGCAGCGTTTTGTTCCTTCCTGCAGAAAGCCAGTTGACAAGCGAAGTAGAGACCATTGCAGATATTGCCACATCCTGTGGCACGAGAACCGTCGGTGGTGATGCCACTCTCGGAGAACAGACTTTTAGTTTCTATGTACAAAGACCCTACGGCATGGGATATGCTGCTGGAAAGATAGTTTACCGCATCCTTGTTGACGGAGTGCAACCGGGCGAAATCAAAATCAGCAATTCACCTGCTGAAAACATCAAACTGTACAACGCATCACGCGCTGAAAGCTTTGATATGACATTCCCAAAATCTTTCCACGAGATTCACGAGTATTTTTCAACATACGAAATTGGATCTACCACTACCAGAATCAGTAGTGATGATGAAGAAGAATAATTGCATATGCGATAGATGGGAGGGGTTTTGCTTACGACAGCAAAGCCTCTTTTTATTTCTCTCTTGCAGCCCTGAATAGCGTCGTTGCTGCGTCGTATTATCAACCATCTGATAGAATACATTTTCATCTCCCACAATGGTAATACACTTGCGGGCTCTTGTCACTGCAGTATATAACAAATTGCGGTTCATAAGCATCCGCGGACCCGGTAAAAGCGGCATCACAACCGCCGGATATTCGCTTCCTGTGATTTATGAATCGTAATGGCATACGCCAGTTCCAATTCATCCAGCCTTGAACGGATACTGTACTAGTCTATTTTCATCGTACAGCACACTCACGGTACTGCTGTAATCATTGATTTCCTGAATGATTCCGACATCCCCATTAAACACGCCAAGGCCTTTATCAATCGCAAGTCCATAACGGCTGCGAATTTCCCATTCAACTGATAATTGTTGCGAATCTGCATTACTTTGTCACCTTCGCGGAAAATCCGATCTCCACCACCTGGTGCTCTTTTTTCTGTTTTGCCGGTGGATTCAGATACTGCTGCAAGATTGTATTCAGGCGCTCTACACCAAGCAATCCCTTTCGCGTTGGCGTCAGCACCTGGATATCATAACTGGTCGCATCCACATAACGTGGCATCTTTTGTTTGACCAATTGCAGCATAACATTAATAATCACATCTGCATCATAACGTTTGAGCAAGAAAAGTCCTTACTCTTATTATCAAGTGCAATATGCTCTCCATCGTTGATTTTATGCGCATTTACAACGATGTCGCTCTGACTTGCCTGGCGGAAAATCTTTTGCAAAGTGACCACCGGAAAGCATCCGGATGCAATGATATCACGCAGAACATTTCCCGGACCAACACTTGGCAGCTGATTCACATCTCCCACGAGAATCAGCCTGGTGCCAGCACCAACGGCTTTTTAATAAAGCATAGAGCAGGGTAATATCAACCATCGACATCTCATCGACGATAATCACGTCCGCCTCCAGCGGGTTCGATTCATTCCTCAAACATACCACCAATTTGCTTCGCGCTTTCCTCTGCCTCACTCATCGCGCCATTGACTTCAAGCATACGATGAATGGTCTTTGCCTCATAACCGGTTGTCTCACTCATCCGCTTCGCTGCACGCCCCGTTGGTGCCGCCAAAAGATATCATAACCCTCTCCCACAAAGTAACTGATCATCGCGCGAATGGTTGTCGTTTTTCCAGTACCAGGTCCACCTGTCAAAACAAACAGACCATGTGTCGCCGCCTGCCGCACTGCCTCAGCCTGCCATTCATCCAGTTCCATCTGCTCTTCCTCGGAAATTCTTGCAATCGCCTGCGCAAGTTTTGCCGGCGTCACATCATATTCCTGATTGAGCGCATGCAGCATACCTGCGGACCTTTGTTCCATACGATAGAAACTCTTTGCATAAATACCTTCTTCTTTGAGCTCTACCTTGCCATCCATCGCCAGGTTCATGATATGACCCTCGATGTGTTCCGGCTCTACCCCAGAAGCTGGTTCGCATAACGCAGCAGTTCCTCACGCGGCAAATACGTATGTCCCAGCGTCGCTGCTCCTGTCAGGCAGTATAGAATTCCACTACGGATACGAAAATCCGAGTCTGTACGGATACCGACACGCGACGCAATCTCGTCTGCGATTTTAAAACCAATCCCAGACACTTCCTCCGCCATACGATATGGATTCTCGTGAATGACACTATAGATTTCCTGCCCATATGCCTGGTAAATCTTCACTGCCAGATTGGTCGATATGCCATATTTCTCCAGAAAAATCATAGCATCACGCAGATCCTTTTTTCTACCATCTGATTGGAAATCTCCATCGCCATACGCTCACTGATTCCCTTGACCTCTGCTAAACGCTCCGGTTCTTCCTCCATAATACGAAACGTATCGTTTTAAACCGGCGCACAATACGCGCTGCTAATGCAACACCTATGCCTTTGATCGCACCGGAAGCCAGATACCGTTCCATAGGAAAGCACATCCTCGGGTGGTTTCGTCTCGTAGGATTTCATCTGAAACTGCTCTCCGTAGGTCGGATGCGACGTGTATTCTCCATGTAATAAAAGAATCTCCCCCTCCGTAACGACAGGGAAGATTCCTACACACGTGATCTCATCTTCATCACTTATTAAGTTAAGAACGGTATACCCGTTATCTGCATTGCGGAACACAATGTGATCCACATAGCCTTGTAATTCTTCCATATACTATGTAGTCCTGTTTTTACTCTATGCCATAGTTACGCTTCATCTGAGAGACCAATTCATCTGTCAGACTACCGCCATATTCCGATACCATCTCACCCGCAAGCTGCTGTATGGTTGCATCCATATACATGTCTTTATATTGGCTCATAGATGCATCCTCGTCATCATCGGATGTAACGGAATCCTTCATTTGCTTTATTACCTGCTCTAACATATAGGATTCAAAAGACTCTACAGCCTCTACCAACTCTTCTTCTGTCGAGTCCGAAGATATGCCGGAAAGTGCTCCTGTTGCCTTTTCCGAACGTGATGAGCTCTTTACATTGCTAGCCATCGTGTCATAGTAGGAAGATAATCCATCCACTGAAAAACTCATATCCTACCTCCTATCGCTTGAGATTGTTTGCCTGCTCCAACATCGTATCGGATGTCGTAATCGCCTTTGAGTTCATCTCATAGGCTCTTTGTGCCACAATCAGATTCACCATTTCGTCTGCCACATTGACATTGGATGCTTCGAGATATCCTGTGCAATGGTGCTTCGTGTCACACCGGCTGTAGTCGCTTCACTCAAAGCCACGCCAGATGCCTGTGTTGCTTCAAACAAGCTGTCTCCTGATTTTCCAAACCTTTTGGATTGTTGAACTGATACAATGCCACCTGTTGTCCTGTTGGAATATAGGTGCCATCTGCCGCTTTATATGCAACCGCTCCATCTGTACCAAAAGAAACACTGTCGCCAGATGCTCCATTTGGGAGCATAATTGGATTGCCCTGATAATCAAGAACCTCCTGCCCTTTGGATGTCGCAAGTACACGGTTGCCCATGTTATCCAGTGCCCAGGTGAAATCACCGCTTCTGGTATAATAGGTACCATTATCTGCGCCACGTACTGCGAAAAAACCGGACCCGCTGATGCAAAGCGGCTGTCTTGCTGGCATTGGCCCGCATGGTTCCCTGCGTATAATCTGTATTGGTAGATGCCACTCTCGCGCCAAGTCCCACCTGTGCTGTTGTCGGCTTATCTTCGCCATTTGCCGTGGTGGTCTCCGTCCGGAGTGTCTGGTATAAAGTGACTTAAATTGCGTCGATTGG
>VOFH01001612.1_pt1 | contig 17889 bp, 31 predicted proteins | sample 5384091 | NCBI WGS metagenome assembly VOFH01 (sample SAMN12384727, study PRJNA508395) | human gut metagenome | isolation source: healthy gut G | host: Homo sapiens
TCAGTAATAGCGTTCAGTTACGTATTGCTGTGCTTGCAGTTACACACTCATGAAATAATTCCAGCGAATCTGGGAAGCGTGATCAGCCTCTTCGTAAGCAGCCTGCTTGTAGTACATGCAACTTCCGGATAGCCTTCTCTGAAAGCGACTCTGGACATAGCCAGGTACATACCAACTTCAGAACATTCACCCTCGAAGTTTGCTCTTAAATCTTTGATGACATCTTCACGAACGCCCTGAGCTACTCCTAATTCATGCTCAGCTGCCCGCGAACATCCTCTTCCTGTAATTTGAACTACCTCAGCCAGTACCTTACATACTGGACAAAATTACGGAGCAGTCTCTCCTTCGTGAACATAACCGCATACTGTACAAACCCATTTCTTCATAATTCATGTCTCCTTTCATTTTTATATGTTTGTTTTTTATTGAACTTGTTTTGTTGTAATCAATAGCAGTAATGATTACTGATATTAATTTAGCACATCTTTGCTTCATAATCGTACTTATTACCAAATTTTTTTCCTAAACAATTTTGCAGGTACCGTAGAAAAAAGATTGTATGGCTGTCAACATGGCCGGCCGCATATTCCTGAGCCAGTTGATTGATGTTATCCAGGGTTTAAAGGCAGGTCGTAGACCTGGCCGCAATCCTACATACAGGAAATGATAGTGCGGTGGTGTCTGCTGCATCAAAATGATCTGCCCCATCTCCACATGTCAGCTTCTGAATTTCCCCCATCATAGGGTTTTAAATTGCGGTAGACAGTCCCAAGGCTGATGTTTGGATATTCTTGGATTGATGTGTATGGGGCGTCGGCAGTCGGATAATTCATGCCTGGCCATCAAAACGCAGATTTGATGGATTCCGCGGCTATACTTCAATATGTCTTCATAGCAGCTCCTTTGCATTAAAATAGTAATAATACTGATAATGGTTACTATTTAATGATACACCACCAAATGGTGATTGTCAATGCTGTGAAGGTCGAAAATACAGGTAAAAACGTAGTTTTTCTATATTAAATCAGTTTTTATATGTTTTCCCTGGCGATCCGGATAAATTCTTCCGTAGCCTGGGACAGATAGCGGCCTTTATGGTAGCCGAAGGCCAGAATGTGGGTGCGCCCTTTTGGAAGGGAATAGAAATTGAGTCCCTTTTTATTCTTTGGCAGATCGGTCATGAGCCCGGTTCCCGACATGAACATCTTGGGATAAAATGTGATTCCCATCCCTTGCCCGCCAGAGCCAGTACGGTTTCGATATTTTTTCCGTTTCAGAGAACGATGGAGGGCGTGATCTGTATCCTCAAAAATTTCGTCGGCAATGGTCCGGACGCGGTTTCCCTTTATTAATAAGAAGATATGGACAATCTTTTAACAAACGCACGTCCGCATTTTCTTTCAGCTGACTCTTAATTTCTCCCTGGCGGCCGGGGAAAAAGCTGTCCAGGATCTGATCGGGAACGATGAAGAATCTCTTCTTCACAGATCGACATTGGTCTCGTTTTCTGCTTTAAATGGAAGCAGGTCAATAATTAAGTCGATGTCTCCCCGGATCAGGGAAGTACTTAACTCCGACGAATTGCCTTCACCAGGTGAAGCTCGATGTTCGGAAACTTTTCGCGGTAGACCGGCAGGATGGCGGGAAGGAGAAAACGTCCCCGCGTGTGAGAAACCCCGATGGATATCTGTCCGGTGGTAAAATCCATAATATCGGCCAGCTGGCGGTAAGTCTCATCCTTTAGTTCCAGCAGCTGTTTGGCGCGCAGCTTCAGCGCTCTTCCGGCATAGGTGAGTGTCAGCGGTGTTGTCCGGTTGAACAGCTGGACGTCAAACTCCTTTTCCAGATTGGAAATATGATTGCTTAATGACTGCTGGGATATATAGAGGCGTTTGGCTGCCCGGGTGATGTTAAGTTCCTCGGCCGCTGCCAGAAAATATTCCAGATTCAGAAAGTTGATCATAAGCCCACTCCTTCAGCCTGGGGATATACGGAAGCAGACGGTCCAGAGAACCGTTTTTACAATCAGCTCTTCCGGGAAGCCGGTCTCGCAGATGAGCTCCCAGGCAAGTTTATGATTTCCCACATCAGCTTCAATGTGAGCGTCGCTGTCAATGATTACAGATGCTTTATAATGTTTACATAAATCCAGCATCCGGTAGTTTTCTTTTGCGTGGAGCCGCATGCTTGCCGAATGCAGCGAGCTGCTGTTGAGCTCCAGCAGCGTGTGGTGTTCGCGGCGGCGGCTACGACCGTGTCGTAATCAATAGGGAAACCGTCCGTCATCCGGGTGGCCGATGATTTTTAACATAAGGATTTTTGATGGCCCCTAAATAGGCATTTGTATTTTCTGTAACAGTACCGCATTTGTAGCAGGGCTCGTGGATGCTGGCGATGGTGTAATCGAGACGTTCCAGTATGCCTTCCCTTAAATCAATGCGGCCGGTATAATCCAGAATGTTGAGTTCAGACCCCATCAGTATCTTTACGCCGAACAGGGTACGCGGTATGACTTTAAAATTAATAAAAATAAAATTCATGACAGGGTTCGGCATCTTCGGTGCATGATCTGTCGAACCGAAAGCGTGAGTCCTTTCTCTGAGGCAGAGCGTGCCATCTCATAAAGTGTGTTGTATGCATGGCCGCTTGCGGTGGTATGGGTGTAAATCCATGATATCTTTCATAAATAACGTATGGAGGGCCTGCGCCTCGTCTCCTTTGTTATACAATTTATGTCTGCCTAAAATGTAATCTTTCTAATTACAAATATACCATATTCTGGATAAAAAGTAAACAGAATTGTCACCAAAAAAGCAGAGAAATCAAGAGGCAGCGCGCTGTATACAAGATGCCTGCCTGCTCAGCGGCAGCTCTCACTTATCTTTCCCCAATCATATTAGAAAAATAATTCATTAAGACATTTGTCCTTTTATAAAATGATTTTTATGGAGTATAATACCAGTATCGAACCAATATAAATAGTGTTGCAGACAGAAGGAGAATGATACAATATGGAAAAATATCAGAATTTTTACCATTGTGCTGGATTCCCTGGGGAATCGGGGCAATGGATAATGCGGCGGACTATGGCGACGTGGGGACAGGATACGCTGGGACATATCGATGAGCGGATGGAGAGCTTCCACATACCGAATCTTGCAAAAAATGGGAATTGCAAACCTGCATCCCCTTTAATTCATGCAGAGCCGGCAGAGAAGCCGCTGGCCTATTACACTGAACTGAATGAAGCCCAGTACCGGCAAGGACACGATGACCGGACACTGGGGAGATGATGGGACTTCATATTACGAAGCCGTTTCAGACATTTACTGAACACGGATTTCCAAAGCGAACTGATCGAGGAGCTGGAAAAGCGCACGGGACATAAGATCGTGGGCAATAAATCGGCCAGCGGAACAGAGATTTTAGACGAGTATGGCGAGCATGAGATCGCGACCGGAGACATCGATCGTCACACCTCTGCCGATTCTGTGCTTCAGATCTGCGGAAACGAGGAGACCTTCGGACTTGACGAGCTGTACCGCTGCTGCGAGATTGCCAGGGGAGCTGACGATGAGAGACGAGTGGGAAGGTGGGCCGCGTGATTGCCAGACCGTAAGAGCGAAGGAAGAAGGGCGAGTTAAAACGGACTCTAACCGCCATGACTACGCGTTAAAGCCCTACGGACCAACCGCACTGGATGCCTTAAAGGAAGCGGGATACGATGTGATAAGTATCGGCAAGATTAAGGATATCTTTGACGGTGAAGGAATTACGAGGCTTATAAGTCACAGAGCAGCGTACATGGAATGGAGCAGACCATCGAAGTCATGGATAAGGATTTCCACGGCCTGTGCTTCGTAAATCTGGTGGATTTCGACGCGCTGTGGGGACACCGCCGCGACCCGATCGGTTACGGTAAAGAGATCGAGGCGGTTTGATGAGAAGCTGCAGATCGTTCTGAGCAAGCTAAAAAAGATGATTTACTGATCTTAACGGCTGATCACGGCAATGACCCGACCTATACCGGTACGGATCATACGAAAAGAGAAAGTACCATTTCTGGCATACTCTCCTTCCATGAGCGGAAGCGGAAGAATCCCGTCAGAAGAATACCTTTGCCGTAATCGGGCTACCATCACAGACAATTTTGGGGTTACAATGCCGGAAGGAACAAAATTGGAAAATCGATACTTCAGGAATTAAAATAGAAGTGATGCGCCAGGGTTTGAAAACCGTCCATGAGAACAAAACTGAATAAAGCTTTTAAATGAGCGCCGGAATACGTGAGGAGATGCAAATTCTCGGTATTTCCGGCGCTTTTTTTCGTGCGCAGTTTCACCAGTTTCATGCAGCTTTTAAGGTTACGGTTACATTACAAATAATTTTAAATTATTTTCAAAAACTTAAAATGTAGCAATTTGTAACCATTCTGGTATATACTGGTTATAGACACTGGGCAAAACTATATTTATTTGAAGAAAATGTAATAAAATAGATAAAACAAAAGCTCTGAACAGAGGGAGAAGAAAAATTTATGACGATAGCAAAATGAGTATGAACCGCAACTCTTCCCGCTACTTCAAGATATCGGTAAATGGATTTGAGAATGGCTGCATGAGCGGCATCATATATCACGCTGGTACGGCGCCGGGGATCCGGTTTGAGAATTACCTGGAGATGATGTTTCACGTGAACCGGATATTCGACGAGTTGGCGAATCCGAAGAGAACGATGGATTACCGGAGATTTGGCGGAACGAAGCTTCCTGAACCTCCCGTACAGGAATATGATCAGCTGGAAGATGGAACGCTGGCCACATTTAAGCTCAACGTAAAAGTTCAGATACAACACGAGCTGGCAGGAGAGATCTCCTGGCTGGAAGGGCAGGGAAAAACAGGAATTTGAGAGTTTTCTGCAAATGACCTACTGGATAGAACGGTGCTGAACGGACCGGGCGAAGAGCAAAGGCAGTCACAAAAGACCTCAAATGTCTGCCAGATCGCCGTAGACTCCTTCGAGGGCGGTCTGCTGGCGGGAAGCGTTCAGAACGCCTTCCTCAATTATCTGGAAGATTTTACGGGACCATAGCCCTGGCTGATGCCATGGGGCACTTTATCGGACTTGGCAGTCTGAGGGAAGACGATTCCGGAGGACAGAACGAAGACATCAGGATTATACCGATAAGATGTGGTCTGTTTACCGGGAAGGTGGGAAAGAAGCCACCTTTTCTGATAAAGATTCTGTTCCGGGAACATTCGACATGGCAGGGCGTTACGCTGGAGGGAAACCGGTGAAAAACAGGCCTTCCGAAGTTTCATGGAGCTGGTGCTCTGATGACCTCCGCACTGGAGAGCAGACGGATGGATTTTATATGAAGACAGATATCTGCATAAAATAGAGAGAGTGCCCTGATGGAAGGGTAAGAGGAGGGAAGCTATGAAGGATTAAAGAAAAAGTTAAGAAGAGGTTTAGCGATTCCTGTCATTTTGTTCTTACAATGACCTCATTTAACATGGTGTCATGGGCGGATGTGGCCGCTGCTTTTGAGAAAGAGAATGCTACATTTGTAATGAGCGGAGGATTTGAGAGACTCTGCGCAGGCAGCCATTGATAATGGCGATGAATTTAATTTTGAGGACCTCGGCGTGGATACATCAAGGACCGAAGCCTTGCAAAGGAATATCAGAGGCTGTTTGAAAACAGGTTCTGTATTTGAGTTTGCACCGGCTTACGATATGGACGAAGAGGAATATGCAGACGGGCAGAGCTTCGCATGTTTATTCGTATTAACGGCGATCGAAGGTTATCAGATTACAGGCGATGAGGATATCATTTTCCTGTATATCAATGATTCTGATGCGAGGAAGTGACATTCCGTTCCAGAATTGACGGATATACGACTCAGAAGGTAACGTAAAGGGAATTCCACTTTACTGGATGCGGAAGCACCGACAGCACCGGTTGGCGGTGAAGGCAACGGAAACGGGCCGGAGGCACTGGAGCTAATGGCGGAGCTGGCAGCGAAGTGCAGAATCCCGACGGCAATGCCGGCGGCGAAGACGGAGCAGTTGACGGAACCGTACAGAACCCTGGACGGAAATGCAAAATATGGGCGAAGCGGCTGACGGCAATGGTACCACGAAAAGGCGATGTACAGAACCGGATGCAAAATGCAGGCGGAGCGATTGACGGAGAAGGCGCGGCAAGCGGTGATGTTCAGAATCCGGATGCTAATGTAAGTGATGGAAACGGAACAAATGACGGAACGGTTCAGAACCCGGATACAAACGTAGATGGGGAAAATACCGACCATTCCAATACAAATACAGGAAAGAAGAGCAGGTTCAGAAGCCGGAAGATCATGCCGGGACGAACGGCGGCGTACAGAATAGTGATACGAACAAGACCGAAGACGGCGGAAAGGCCGAAGCAGGGAATTCTGAGTGGGTCTTCGAACAGGGGCGGCATCTGATGGCGGAGCTTCGAATAGTGGAGCGTCTGATGGTGGGGATTCGAACAGCGGGTCTTCGAACAGTGGGGCTTCGAATAGCGGAGCATCTGATAGCGGATCTTCGAACAGCGGCTCTTCTGACAGCGGTTCCGATCAGGGGGACTCTCTGGTATCGGCAGCGACTTTGAACCGTCATTATACTCATATTCTTACAGCAACTGCAGTCAATGGTGATGTGGGAAGTAAGGAGAGCGACAAGGTATCTACTGATGAAGGTAAAGGAAGATAAAGTTGATGCCGCAGATAAAACCGATAACACACAGATACCAGTGATAAGCATGATAGCCGAAGCTGTTAATAGCGATACAAATACAGAAGACGGCAGCAACGGCGGCAATGCTGATAAGATGCTGTGGTGACTCCTGATGGAGAAGAAGGAAACAGCGCTGTTGAGGACAATAAGGCAGATGCTGTGACTTCTGACAACGGAGAAAACCAGGATCCTTCTGATGATAAGGCGAAGACCAGGGGCAAAGTATCCAAACCGGACGACGGCCAGGGCGATGCTGTAATTGATGATAATTCTGATAAAGGATAATGCTGATAAAGATAATGCAGACAAAATGCTGCGGAAGATAATAAGGCAGACGATACAACCGTTGATGGAAAGGATCATGCTGCTAACGGAGAAGACGGAAAGAAGAACGATTCTCTGGTAGTGGATCCTGAAAGCTGACGAAAAGAAGAAGTATCGAAAACAGGAACCACCAGCGGCAAGACCTATGGCCAGGTAGTATTGGATAGGTCCTATTATGCAAGGCCTATGTTACTACTTTGAATAAGCTGCATATCGACGTGTCTAAAGAAGGCTATGCCGTTACTTATACAGTTACACCAGTTATTACGGCTGCTGTAAAGGGCGCTAAGAATGTAGAAGAAGGAAAAGATTTAACATTTACCGTAAAACCACAGGTTGGCTATGTCATTGACCACGTAACTGCAAATGGGGAAAGCCTTGAAGCAGTAGAAGATGACGAAGCTACTGCTTCTAATGCAGATACAGGTGTAAAACGGTTTGTTGTTCGGAGATTGAGGAAGAAAACAGGAAATCGTTGTGGTGATGGCGGAGATTGGGAGCATCCGGAATTTAATTTCAGCAAGACTCTGGGCGATGTAGTCGTGAGCCTTCATGCAGAAGAAGGAATTCTGCCGGCAGGAACTGTGGCGAAGGTGACGGAAGTTACGGAGAAGGTTGAGGAGGCTGTTAAGGAAAAGACGGCAGAGGAGACTGGTGAAGATACTTCCGCGAATACGGTTCTGGCTTATGATATTAAGCTGTTTGTGGAGAATAAGCAGGCGAACTGGAGGCTCTGGATAATAGCTGGAGTGATAATGGATATGTAGAAGTTACATTTGCTGGTAAAGGCGATTGAAGAGAAGAGTGCGGAAGCTGAAAAGGTAGAGATTACTCATATTGATACCGGTGATGTTGATGCAACATCTGAAAGTGTTGAAAAGGTTAGCGTTGAAGAAGTTGAAAAGGTCGAATCAGTATCTGACGCGGTAGACGTAGCCGATAATAATTCGATCGAGATGATTGCTTTTGAGGCAGAACATTTTTCAATCTATGCAATATATTTTACCAACGGAGGAATGGCTGCCAAAAATTAGAACTATGGTATTGACGGGAAAAACGATAGGTAGCAATAATTATGTTGGAGACTGGTGGAACCGTTTTACACTTACAACTTCGAGGCTTGATGATTTCCAATATTGCTCAAGATAAAAAAATAATGAAAGTGAGGCTTTTTAAGTCCTATAAATTTGTGAAGGCAACTATTGGCAACCAATATGACGGTGAATCTGTACTTCGCATTCGTCAACAGGCTAAAAGAAAAATATATATTAGAATATTCTCTTAAAGATAAAAGGAGATAGTTGGCAGAGTTTCAATAGTAATGAAGATCTCTATTTTTGGTTTGAGCCAATAACAATAACGGTGACCTTTGATCCTAATGAGGATTATGGAGGCACTGGTGAACCATTACCATGATAGTGGGTGATGAAGGGAAAATTATAACACCTGATAATCCTTTTTACAAATAAAATGGATATGAGTTTGTTGGTTGGCATGGTGAAAAGTCTGGCCATCATAGTGGTACAGAAATGCTTCAACAGACATTTATTGAAGGCGTACAGTATCCGCCGAATATTGATAATAAAACGAATACTATTACCAGTGATATAACACTATATGCTACGTGGCTTAATAAGAAAAGGAACAGATGGCCAGGAGGCTAAATTCTTTATTAGAACAGATGGGAAAGCTCCTTTTTGAACCTAATGGATATGGAGCAAGTGATTATTATCCGTCAACCACACAGACACAGTTAACTGGTACCTTAAGGAATAAAATAGAAATAAATAATAACCCTGAAATGGTTGCGGCTAATATTTTAAAAGAACCATCTGGCACAGCTATGGCGGCAGCAGCCCAAAAAGCAGGAAAAAGTTTTAATCCAGATACGCAGAAAGTTCTATGGTACGTAATTAAAGATCAGGGAGATTGGCATGTCGACGGTATTGTAGTAGATAAAAAATACTTATTCTGTAAGATATTGGCCAAATGGTGGTAACGAAAATGTTCCGCCTACGCAGAATTATAGCGAGGGGAACCACTGTGCGTGTAAATTATAATAATATACCTACCCGCATAGGATATGAATTCTTAGGCTGGGATACAGATAAAGCATCGACATCACCTCGATATGTATCAAACGGCACAAATAATTCTTTTGTAATTAAAGATGCTAATGTTGACCTGTATGCAATCTGAAACCAAAAGATGGTATACCATTCACTGTAGAACATTATACACAGCAGTTAGATAAAAGTTATCCACAAAAACGACTGACGTAGCAACCAAATATTCTACTACAGGAACTATTGTAAAGGATGATGATTATAAGAAAACAATGCCGGGATTTACGTATGTTTCGGAATTGTGGATAATATTACAGAGGCAGAAGTGCAAGGTGATGGTAGTACTGTATTGAAGCTTATATTATACCAGGAATACAGATACTCTTAACAATAGAACATATCAGCAGTCCGTTGAAAATCTGAGGAATATAAATTAGTAGAGATTGACACAGAGACTGGTTCAGGGTAACTGGAGAGAAGGCCGCATTTACGCCGAAAGATTACACAAACGACGGATTTGAGTATAATGCTGCTTTGACAATGCCTGAAGACAGAACAATTACAGGTGACGGAAAACTGGTTGTTAAATTGTATTATGACAGGAAAAAGTTATAGTGTAAAGTATGAATATACAGGAAACGTACCAGATGGTGTTAGTTTTCACCTCAGACAAAAAACATACAGAGTCGGGGAAGATGTAACATAATTGCCGCCGATGCAGCTGCCAAAAGGATATAGCTTTAGCGGTTGGAAAATTAATGGTAAAGATGCTGAAATGTTTAAGATGCCTGCTCACGATATAAAGATAACGGGAAGCTTTGGCGTTAATAGTTATACAGTAACCTATAAAGTAGACAATTCCACATACGGCAGTAGAAACGTATCAATATGGCGAAAATGTTTCTTTAAGAGAAAACCAGTAAAGGAAGGATATTCTTTTAAAGGCTGGAGTCGTGACAGTGGATTTACAATGCCTGCAGAGAACGTGATAATCGAAGGGCACTTTAGAGATCAACAAATATACGGTAAGATATGAAGTAGATGGAGCTCTCTTTTACGGGAAGAAGAATCGTATGACTTTGGCGAAATGGTTGAGATTAGAGATGAACCGACAAAGACGGGTATACGTTCAGCCATTGAGTCAAAAAGAAGCATTTTCGATGCCTGCAAATGATGTTGTAATTAAGGGAAATTTCAGTATTAACAGCTACAAAGTGACATATAAGGTAGATGGAGTCCAGTATGGAGATACTCATGAGTATGGAAGCGCAGTAACGCTGAGGGCTGAACCTGAGACGGAAGGTTACACATTTAGTGGCTGGAATCGTGAAAATAACTTTACAATGCCGGCAGAGAATGTGGTAATTGAAGGAAACTTTAGTGTTAACAGCTATACGGTGACGTATAAAGTTGACGGTGAGATAAGGGTGAAGCAGAAACTTATAAGTATGGAGCAGTAGTAACACTGAGAGAGGAACCTGCAAAGAAGGTTATACGTTCAGTCACTGGAGCCGTGAGTCAGGATTTACGATGCCTGCAGAAAATATAGTGGTTGAAGGACATTTCGAGATTAACAGCTATACAGTTACCTATAAGGTTGATGACCAGTTATATGGAAGGTAGATACCTATAAATTTGGGAGAAGATGTAACGCTGAGAGATGCGCCAACGAAGGAGGGATATACCTTTAGCGGCTGGAGCGAGACCAGCGGGTTTAAGATGCCTGCAAAAGATGTAGAGATCAAAGGAAACTTCAGCATCAACGATTATACGGTAACCTATAAGGTAGACGGAAAAGGTTATCGCTGAGAAAAAGCACCAGTATAATGAAGAGGTAACCGTAAGAGCAGACGAAACGAAGGAAGGCTATACCTTCAGCGGCTGGAGCAGTGAAGATGTCAGGCAATCATTTATCCAAAGATTACTGTCTTCTTCTATCGCGGGAAAAGACGTTCCGTATGCCGGCGAAGGATAGTGGTAATTGAAGGCCATTTGATATTAACAGCTACAAAGTGACCTATCAGGTAGACGGAGTACAGTCCGGAGAAATAGAAACCTATGAGTACGGAACGCTTGTAACAATCAGAGATGATCTGGAAAAAAGAAGGGCATAAGTTCAGTGGCTGGAATCTGAAGGAAGACTTCGCCATGCCGGCCGAAGATGTAGTGATTGTAGGAAAGCTTTACTGCAAACGAGGTATACGGTAACGTATCTGGTAGACGGTACAACCTTATGAAACAGCAGAGACGTATTTGTATGGAACTGCTGTGAAGCTGAAAAAGCGGAGAAGGGAAGGCTATACCTTCAGCGGCTGGGACCATGAGGGAAGACTTTACGATGCCTGCAGAAAATGTAGTCATTAACAGGTCATTCAGCATTAACAGCTACAAGGTAACGTATGAGGTAGACGGAAGTGCTTATGGCAAGGAAGAAAACGTATGAATACGGAAGTGCAGTAACACTTCAGAAAGAGCCGAAGAAGAAGGATATACCTTCAGCAAATGGGATCATGAAGACGGATTTGCAATGCCGGCACATGATGTAGTGGATCAAGGGAAGCTTTAAAATCAACAGCTATAAAGTGACATACAGAGTAGATGGGGAACAGGTAGGAGAAGGGAAACGTATGAGTTTAATGCACCTGTGACTCTTAGAAGCCCCGGAAAAAGAAGGTTATACCTTCAGCGGCTGGAGTCGTGATACCGGATTCAATATGCCCGCAAAAGATGTGGTAATTGAAGGAAGCTTTACGATTAACAATTATACCGTGACGTATCTGGTAGATGGAAAGCAGACCGGAAAACAGAGACCTACCAGTATAATCAGGAAGTCACTGTAAAAGCGGACGCAGAAAGAGAAGGTTATACCTTTAGCGGCTGGAGCAGTGAAGATGTGAAAGAGAACTTTATTCAGAAGCTGCTTTCAAACTCCATAGCAGGCAGAACGTTCCATATGCCGGCAAAAATGTTGTAATCGAAGGAAGCTTTGACATCAACAGCTACAAAGTAACGTATAAGGTAGATGGAAAGCCAGTTGGAGAGGTGGAAACGTATAATTACGGAACGCTGGTAACGGTAAGGCAGAGCCCGGAGAAAGAAGGTTATACATTTAGTGGCTGGAGCCGCACGGAAGCATTTGAGATGCCAGCAAGAGACATAGTAATTGAAGGCTCCTATAAGATCAACAGCTATACTGTAACGTATAAGGTAGACGGAGAGCAGTATGGAGAGACGGAGACCTACGAGTATGGAGCAGCGGTAACGCTGAGGGAAAAGCCGTCCAGGGAAGGCTACACATTCAAGGGCTGGAGTTATGAGAATTTAAGATGCCGGCTGGAGACGTCGTGATTGAAGGTTCTTATAAGATCAACAGCTATACAGTAACGTATAAAGGTAGATGGACAGCAGTATGGAGAGCCGGAAGTATATAAGTATAACGAATTAGTCCGGGTTGAAATCGAGCCGACAAAGGAAGGGTATACATTTAGCCATTGGAATTACGGTGAAGATTTCCTGATGCCGGCAAAAAGATGTTGTGATCGAAGGAAGCTTTGGAATTAACAGCTATACCGTAACGTATAAGGTAGATGGAGTCCAGTACGGAGATACCGAGACTCATAAGTATGGAAGTGCAGTAACGCTGAGGGCTGAACCTGAGACGAAGGTTACATTTAGTGGCTGGGAATCGTGAAAATAACTACAATGCCTGCAGAGGATGTTTGTAATCGAAGGAAGCTTTAAGATCAACAGCTATACGGTGACGTATAAAGTTGACGGTGAGATAAGCGGTGAAGCAGAAACTTATAAGTATGGAGCAGTAGTAACACTGAGAGGAACCTGCAAAAGAAGGTTATACGTTCAGTCACTGGAGCCGTGAGTCAGGATTTACGATGCCTGCAGAAAATATAGTGGTTGAAGGACATTTCAAGATTAACAGCTATACAAGTTACCTATAAGGTTGATGACCAGTTATATGGAAAGGTAGATACCTATAAATTTGGAGAAGATGTAACACTGAGAGATGCGCCAACGAAGGAGGATATACCTTTTAGCGGCTGGAGCGAGACCAGCGGGTTTAAGATGCCTGCAAAAAGATGTAGAGATCAAAGGAAACTTCAGCATCAACGATTATACGGTAACCTATAAGTAGACGGAAAGGTTATTGATGAGAAAAAAGCACCAGTATAATGAAGAGGTAACCGTAAGAGCAGACGAAACGAAGGAAGGCTATACCTTCAGCGGCTGGAGCAGTGAAGATGTCAGGCAATCATTTATCCAAAGATTACTGTCTTCTTCTATCGCGGGAAAAGACGTTCCGTATGCCGGCGAAGGATGTGGTAATTGAAGGCCATTTTGATATTAACAGCCACAAAGTGACCTATCAGGTAGACGGAGTACAGTCTGGAGAAATAGAAACCTATGAGTATGGAACGCTTGTAACGATCAGAGAGATGATCTGGAAAAAGAAGGGCATAAGTTCAGTGGCTGGAATCTGAAGGAAGACTTCGCCATGCCGGCCAAAGACGTAGTGATTGTAGGAAGTTTTACTGCAAACGAGTATACGGTAACGTATCTGGTAGATGGTACACCTTATGAAACAGCAGAGACATATTTGTATGGAACTGCTGTGAAGCTGAAAGAAGCCCCGAGAAGGAAGGCTATACCTTCAGCGGCTGGGACCATGAGGAAGACTTTACGATGCCTGCAGAAAAATGTAGTCATTAACGGGTCATTCAGCATTAACAGCTACAAGGTAATGTAATGAGGTAGACGGAAGCGTTTATGGCAAGGAAGAAAACGTATGAATACGGAAGTGCAGTAACACTTCAGAAAGAGCCGAAGAAGGAAGGATATACCTTCAGCAAATGGGATCATGAAGACGGATTTGCAATGCCGGCACATGATGTAGTGATCAAGGAAGCTTTAAAATCAACAGCTATAAAGTGACATACAGAGTAGATGGGAACAGGTAGGAGAAGCGGAAACGTATGGGTTTACGCACCTGTGACTCTAGAGAAGCTCCCGGAAAAAGAAGGTTATACCTTCAGCGGCTGGAGTCGTGATACCGGATTCAATATGCCCGCAAAGATGTGGTAATTGAAGGAAGCTTACGATTAACAATTATACCGTGACGTATCTGGTAGATGGAAAGCAGACTGGAGAAACAGAGAGACCTACCAGTATAATCAGGAAGTCACTGTAAAAACGGACGCAGAAAGAGAAGGTTATACCTTTAGCGGCTGGAGCAGTGAAGATGTGAAAGAGAACTTTATTCAGAAGCTGCTTTCAAACTCCATGAGCGCAGAACGTTCCATATGCCGGCAAAAAAATGTTGTAATCGAAGGAAGCTTTGACATCAACAGCTACAAGCTAACGTATAAGGTAGATGGAAAGCCAGTTGAGGTGGAAACGTATAATTACGGAACGCTGGTAACGGCAAGGCAGAGCCCGAGAAAGAAGAAGGTTATACATTTAGTGGCTGGAGCCGCACGGAAGCATTTGAGATGCCAGCAAGAGACGTAGTAATTGAAGGCTCCTATAAGATCAACAGCTATACTGTAACGTATAAGGTAGACGGAGGCAGTATGGAGAGACGGAGACCTACGAGTATGGAGCAGCGGTAACGTTTTGAGGGGAAAAGCCGTCCAGGAAGGCTACACATTCAAGGGCTGGAGTTATGAGAACGGATTTAAGATGCCGGGCTGAGATGTCGGATTGAAGGTTCTTATAAGATCAACAGCCATACAGTAAATATAAAGGTAGATGGACAGCAGTATGGGAGAGCCGAAGTATATAAGTATAACGAATTAGTCCGGTTGAAATCCGAGCCGATAAAGGAAGGGTATACATTTAGCCATTGGAATTACGGTGAAGATTTCCTGATGCCGGCAAAAGATGTTGTGATCGAAGGAAGCTTTGGAATCAACAGCTATACCGTAACGTATAAGGTAGATGGAGTCCAGTATGGCAGTACAGAAACCTATGAATATGGAAGTACAGTAACATTGAGAGAAGAACCAGAGCGGGAAGGTTATACATTTAATGGCTGGAATCGCAAGGAATTTCACAATGCCTGCAGGGGATTCGTGATCGAAGGAAGTTTTTAAGATCAACAGTTATACGGTGACGTATAAAGTCGACGGAGAGATAAGCGGTGAAACCGAGTCCTATGAGTATGGTGCAGATGTAACATTGAGAGAAGAGCCGGTAAAAGAAGGCTATACGTTCAGCCATTGGAGTCGGACGACAGGATTTACCATGCCTGCAGAAAATGTAGTGATTGAAGGAAGCTTCAAGATCAACAGTTATATTGTTACCTATAAAGGATTGATGGTGAAATTACTGGAGAAGTGGAGACTTACGAGTATGGTACAGAGGTTAAATTGAGATCCGAACCATCAAAAGAGGGTCATGAGTTTGGCGGCTGGAACAGAACAGGAAGATTTCACTATGCCGGCTGAAAATGTTGTAATTGAAGGAAAATTCGGATGTTAACGAGTATACCGTAACATATTTAGTAGACGGCAAGGATTATGGAGAAAAAGAAACATACAAATACGGAACTCCTGTAACCCTGAGAAAAGATCCTGAAAAAGAAGGTCATACATTTAGTGGATGGAATCAAACAGATGGATTTGTAATGCCAGCTAAAACGTAGTAATTGAAGGCAGCTTCAGCATCAATACTATATTTGGGTTGTATATAAAGTTGACGGAGAGATAGTTGGGGGATACAGAAAGCTATGAATTTGGAGCGCCAGTGTCCTTGAGAACAGAACCTCAGAAAGAGGGCTATACATTTAGCGGCTGGGATCGTGAAAGCGATTTAATATGCCGGCTGAAAATGTGGAAATTGCGAAGGCCATTACAGTATTAATAGTTATACGGTAACATATAAGGTCGATGGTGAACTTTACGGTGACATCGAGACCTATGAGTACAATGCACCTGTAGAGCTGAGGCAGGAACCTCAAAAAGAGGGCTATACATTTGGCGGTTGGAGTTCTGAAACGGGATTTAATTATGCCAGCTGAAAATGTAGTGATTGAAGGAAGCTTTTAAGGTGAATGAATATACTGTAACATACTTTGTTGATGGTAAGTTTTATGATTCAATAGAAACGTACTCTTTTTATGGATCGTGTTAAGCTGAAAGAAGCACCTCAGAAGGAGGGCTATACATTTAGCGAATTGGGATCATGATGACAGATTTACAATGCCAGCAGAAGATGTAGTAGTTAAGGGATCATTTAACATTAACAGTTACAAGGTAACTTATGAGGTAGATGGAACGCCGTATGGAATGGAAGAGATTTATAAATATGGCGAATTAGTAACATTACAGAAGAATCCAACGAAGGAAGGATATACTTTCAGTGGTTGGGATCATAGTAATGAATTTGCAATGCCGGCCAGAGATGTTAAAATTAAGGCAGCTTTTAGTAAACAGTTATACCGTAACGTATAAGGTAGATGGAGCACAAATTGGTGAACCAGAGACTTATAAGTACGGTGAAGCCAGTAACGCTGAGAGAGAAGCCGTCTAAAGAAGGTTATACATTTAATGGCTGGAGTTATGAGGCTGGATTTAAGATGCCGGCTGAAGATGTAGTGATAGAAGGCTCCTATCAGATCAACAGCTATACTGTGACGTATAAAGTGAATGGAGAGCAGTTTGGAGAACAGAGACATATGAGTTTAATGAATTAGTTCAGCTGAGATCCGAACCAACAAAAAGAGGGTTATACATTTAGCCACTGGAATCGCAGCAGTGAATTTAATATGCCAGCGAATGATGTTGTAATCGAAGGAAGCTTTAAGATTAACAACTACACAGTAACATATAAGGTGGATGGAAGCCAGTATGGCAGTACAGAAACCATGAGTATGGAAGTGCAGTAGTACTGAGAGAAGAGCCAAAGAAGGAAGGTTATGCCATTTAGTGGTTGGGATCATGAAGATAAACTTTTATGATGCCTGCAGATGATCTAGTTATCGAAGGTACTCATCAGATCAACAGAAATAACATAACGCATAAAGTTGATGGAGAAGTGGTGAAGTAGAGACCTATGAATATGGTGCCGAAGTAACACTGAGAGAGGAGCCTTTAAAAGAAGGCTATACGTTCAGTCACTGGAGCCAGGACACTGATTTACAATGCCTGCAAAAAAAAATATGGTTATTGAAGGAAACTTCCTTATCAACAGTTAAGGTGGTGCAACCTATAAGGTCGATGGAGAATATATGGTGAGGTAGAGACTTCAATTACGGTACAGTAGTTAATTTAAGATCCGAACCAATAAAAAGAAGGTCATAAGTTTGGCGGCTGGAACAGAACAGAGGATTTCATTATGCCGGCTGAAATGTAGTAATTGAAGGAAACTTTGATGTTAATGAGTATATCGTAACCTATTTAGTAGATGGTAAGGATTACGGAGAAAAAAAGAAACATATAAATACGGAACACCAGTAATCCTGAGAGACAATCCAGAAAAAGAAGGATACACATTTAGTGGTTGGAATCCCGCAACTGGATTTATAATGCCTGCTAGAAATGTCGTAATTGAAGGCTCTTATAAGATTAACAGCTATACAGTAAACATATAAGGTGGATGGAGAGCAGTATGGAGAACCAGAAACCCATGCGTATGGCGAATTAGTTCAGCTGAAATCTGAACCGATAAAGAAGGTTATACCGTTCAGCCACTGGAATCAGAATGCAGAGTTCACT
>VOFH01001529.1_pt1 | contig 17875 bp, 26 predicted proteins | sample 5384091 | NCBI WGS metagenome assembly VOFH01 (sample SAMN12384727, study PRJNA508395) | human gut metagenome | isolation source: healthy gut G | host: Homo sapiens
AAAGAAAGCAGGATACATACTTTTTCATAGGAATATTCCTCCTTTGAAAGTATTATCTGCTTTCTTTTCTATTTTTAAACACATAAAAAAACCAAATTTTTGTCCATGCACTGACAGTCAGCTGTCCCGGTTTATTTCTGTACTTTCCGACTCTGCATCAGATGCAGTTTTCTGAACACTCTCAGGGCTTCGTTCCGCCCGGCATCGTCTTTAACTCTGCCGCGGACAATGCCCCAAGCTTAATAAGCAGCACGCCATAAACAACTACTGCGATCATCATCGCAAACAACGTAGAAATCGCGTTGGTCTTCACCGCGAGATGCGCGAGCTGGTAGGAACCGAAGGTGAAGATTCCCATCACCGCGGAGGCGATCACCGGAATGATCACCGTTTTCTTCATCTCCTGCCGGTAGCCGAGAAGCTTCCGGATTGATCTCGCGTTCATCAAGACCATGAAGAGCGCGAACAGGATATTCGCGAATACCATGCTGTAGATTCCCATGTGGAATCCGAGAGCCATGATCTCCAGGGCGATCAGGTGAAGCACCAGGAGATCACCGCGTGGAAGATCGGAAGGCGCATTTTATCGATGCCCTGAAGGATCGCGTTTGTGACCGTGGACACGGGTAGAATACCACCGCAAAGGGGAACCGTAAATCGTCATCCGGATCGCCAGGAATTATCCCCGGAGAACAAAAGGTTGTTTACCGGTCCCGCAAGCACCGTGAGTCCCACCGTAGACGGGATCGCAACGATACAGGAGAACCGGATCGCGGATGCCACGCGCTCTCTCACAAGTTTCTTATCTCCCATAGCCACCGCCCTTGATACGGACGGGATCAGCGAGGAAGAAAGGGCATTTGAGATCGCCATCGGCACGTTGATCAGCAGATGGTATTTTCCTGTATACACACCCCAAATGGAGGCAAACTCATCCCCCTGTCCGAGAGTCTTAAAATTGTACGCAAGGATTCCGTTGTCCAGCACGCTGTTTAAGTTGTCGCGGAGCTCAAGATGACCGGAACTACCGTGAAGAACAGGATTCTTGTGATGTCCCTGTAGCTCTCCGGGATCTCCGTCTGGTCTCTCCTGATCTGGCGCTTTCTCATCTTTGCGCAGGCTGCAAATAAAAACAGCAGGAAGATCAATGCGGTAAACGCGCCCGCACCTGTACCGATGGTGCCTCCGGCAGCGCCCCAGGCGTTGGAATATCCGTCTCCCGTCTGATTCTTTAACACTTCTGTCTTTAACGCCTCGTTAAAGAGGAAGCTTCCCGCCGCAACGCTGACAATGGCGTTTACGATCTGCTCAAAAACCTGGGACAGGGCCGTGGGAACCATGGTCCCCTGGCCCTGGTAATAGCCTCTGAACACGCCCAGATACGCCATGATCCAGACGGTGGGAGCCAGGGTCTTTAACGCAAAGGCCGCATAGGGCATAAAAAAACTTCTCTTGCAAAGAAGTCGGCTCCGAACCAGATAACGGCCGCTGCCAGGGCTCCCACCACCGTGGCGTAGACCAGGGCTGCCCGCAGGATCCGGACAGAATTCCGGTACTGCTTCCTGGCCAGCCGGACAGATACCATCTTGGATACGGCCAGAGGAAGGCTGTAAGAGGACAGGAGCAGGGCAATGTTATACACGTTAAACGCAGTCCCGTAATAGCCCATTCCTCGTCGCCAATGATGTTTATCATGGGGATCCGGTAAGGCGATGCCGATGATCCTCACCACAATGGAGGCGATGGCCAGGATGCTGCCCTGGACCACAAAATTGGATTCTCCCCGTTTTCTCCGGCCGGGAGCCGGCCTTTTCCGGCTGGCTCTCATTTCTTTACTTTCCATAAATCTCAGCCTTATCATACCGGTCTGCACCGATGATGCAGATCCAGGTCTTTCCCTTGTTTAATGTGATCTCATTGCCATCCAGGTCATAATACCGGGTCACACCAAATTCCCCGTCCTTTTTCCAGGTGATCTTCTGGTATTTCCCGTTGGTGAAATAGTATCCCTCACGGCCCTTATGTACATTGATATTCAGATAGGGAGTAGAGGCATAGTGGCCCCATTCCACATACTGGAAAAATGACATTATTGACTGCAATCTGCCCGCCATTTCGCCGTTGATGCTTTCCGCCGTACTGGAACCGGTGATACTTTCCGTCCACTCCATTGTACTCAAACCATGGCTTGTTCATGGGATAGGCCGGGAACCACCTTGAATGCGTCGTCACTGTCCGGAACGATCTGGGACATTTTCTTTGCAAACTGGAAATGGCCCCATAGGAATCCCCGTAGCCAGTGCGGTAGCCCAGCTTTTCAATGGCCTTATTGACCCGCTCTCCGCTGGTATAGGCGTTATGAGGCGCTTTCCGGTCCTTGGTACGGTAATAGGCCGTACCGCCGTGCCGTCCAGGCCGTTGATATTGTCCACATTGTTCAGATATTTCTTTGCAAAGGTGCTCTGGCCGTAGTGGGCAAAAATAGCGTCGTACTCTCTGGCAAAATAGGTATAGCAGGTGCGGGCGCTCCGGACCGACCCGATCCGCTCCAGGCCGTCATAGTCCTCGATCAGGGCCATATAGCGGTTCATTTCCCCCTCCACCGGCACCTCATAGACCACTCCGGCCCGGTTGATGCCGTACTGGGGCAGGGACTCCTTATCGTTGCTCATCATCACCGCCAGAGGACGGCGGTTTCCTATGGCCACATCCACCATTTCCCCGGTGAGATAGCTCCGGATCTTTCCATCCACCTCAACGCGCTCCAACGGCTCCTCTGGTTCTGTCTCCGGCGGCTCCGTTTCCGGCTCAGTCTCCAGGACCACCACCCGGGTGGGTTCAGCCTCTGTCTCTGCCGCCGTGGTCACCGCCGCCTCCTCATACTTCTTTCCGCACCCGGAAAGAGTGACCGCAAGAACAGCTGCCGCCAGCACCATGATTCCCTTTCTGCCATGCCTTCTCATCTCCTGTAACCCCTCCGTTCCAGAATCTCCCTCTGTTTTTCTTCCATATCCAGCCGTTCCTCATCCTCCATATGGTCATAGCCGCTTAAATGGAGCATGCTGTGGGCCACTAAAAAGGCCAGCTCCCTGGTCTCCGAATGGCCGAATTTTTCCGCCTGTTCCTTTACCTTTTCCACAGAGATCACGATATCCCCCAGCATCAGCTCTCCCGTATCCGGATTGAAATACTCCTCCGGCGTCTCCTCCAGCCCGTCAAAATCTCCCGGTGTCTCAAAGTCGCACATGGGAAAAGAAAGTACGTCTGTGGGACGGTCGATGCCCCGCATGTCCAGGTTGATCTGATGGATCCCCTCATTGTCCGTCAGGACCACGTTTCACCTCCGCGTCGTAAGGGCACTCCACGTAGTCCAGGGCTTCCTCCACCACATTTCGGATGATCTCCTCATAAGGAACTTCCAGCCTCTCTTCGGCCTCATACTCGATGGTTACTGTCATTTCTTCCGTCCCTTCCGGCCTGGCGGTCCGGCTTTTTTGCGCCTTTGCCGCGGGCCTCATATTCATCATATGCTTTTACGATCTTCTGTACCAGCGGATGGCGCACCACGTCGTCGCTGGTGAAAGCAGATCCCGATATCGTCGATGTTCTTTAAGATCTTAAGAGCCGTATCCAGGCCCGAGACCGTTCCATATGGAAGGTCCTTCTGGGACTGGTCGCCGGTGATGATGACCTTGGAGCCGAAGCCGATACGGGTCAGGAACATCTTCATCTGGGCCTGGGTGGTATTCTGGGCCTCGTCCAGGATAATAAACGCATTGTCCAGGGTGCGTCCCCTCATATAAGCCAGGGGAGCCACCTCGATCAGTCCCTTTTCCGCGTTGTGCAGATAGGACTCGGCGCCCATGATCTGGTAGAGGGCGTCGTACAGGGGCCGCAGGTACGGATCGATCTTGCTCTGCAAGTCTCCCGGCAGGAAGCCTAATTTCTCTCCCGCCTCGATGGCCGGGCCTGGTAAGGATGATCCGGCCCACCTCTCCGTTCTTAAATGCCTGGATGGCCATGGACATGCCCAGATACGTTTTTCCCGTTCCCGCCGGGCCCACGCCGAACACGATCATCTTTTTCCGGATCAGGTCGATATACTGCTTCTGTCCCAGAGTCTTGGGCTTTACAGGCTTCCCGTTGATGGTGCGGCAGATGATATCGCGGTCCAGGGAAAAGGGCATTTCCGTGTCCTTATCCTCAAAGGAAAGGGCCAGGGCATAATCCACATTCTGCTCCCCGACCTCTTCTCCCCGCTTTGAGAACCTCGGAGACGGGGGAAAACACGCTTTTGGCCGTCTTCACCGCATGGTCCGGACCGATGATCTTGATCTCCCCCGTCCCGCGCCACCATGGATACGTGAAGCGTCCGCTTTCGATTTTTTCAGATAACTGTCAAACTGTCCGCAGACCTTCCGCTCATGTTCCGCGGGAACGTCTATGATTGTCTCAATTAAACTCATTTACTGTCTGATTCTCCTCATGTTTTTCCGGTATGGGGGGGATTCTTTCGCGATGTCCTCCACCACGGTCAGTGTTCCATGAATCTTCCAGTGGATTCACCTTCTTTCTATTTTACCATCATTTGCAAGGATTTGTATACCTTTTCCTGTAATTTTTCCATATATTCCTCCATATACCGGTCTTTTTCGGCAGAAACCTCCTGCTTTTGTTAAGCCCGCTCATAGGGAACGTATTCCAGAGCCGTCACGAGCCCTCCGTATACCGGAAGGAAAAATTTTTCGAAAAGCCTGAGCTGGCCTCTCTTCCATAAAAGTTCCCAGCTGCATTTCTTTTTAGGTCCGGCATCAGGAAACAAAGGTCCGTATCCAGGAATTTATGCCCCACGCCCATGCCCTTTCCCTGTCCGGCTCGGATCTCATCCACAACCGGGATCTTCTTTTCCGTCTCATTGTTTTGCATAGACCTCCGCGTCTGCCCGGATCTCATGGGAGCTGACCAGGTTCTCTGAATCATCGTAAATGGGGATCGTCCCGCCACCAGGAGATCCCCGGCGGCCACCGGATCCCCGGCCCTCACCTTGAGAAGGCCGGTCCGGACTACGCACCGCTCGATAACGCCGTGCCCTTTTCAGCCGTCAGATCGCAGGGGCGTCCGGATCTGGCTCCACAGGCGACAGCATGGCCTCGTTCTCCTTGATCCGCACTGTGAGCCTTGGTCCGCTTTGATCTCTGCCGATACCCAGGTGATCTCTGCAAACTGGTTTCTCGGATCTGTTTTTCAGTTCCCCACAGGAGACTGCTTTTTTCTCATGCCGCAGGCCACTGGCAGCGTCTCCATATAGTGCAGGAGCGTCTGGTCCGTAAAAACTTATGATTTCCATCAAAGGAAATGTCCCACACATAAAAAGATGAAAGATAGATCAGCAGAAAAAGGCTGCCAGACCTCCGGCCCAGAGACTTCTGCGGCGGCCCAGGATCAACCAGAATGGAAAACCGTGCTTTTCCGTGATCCGCAGACGGACATCTGTTTTTCCGGGCGATCGGCTTCAGACGTTTAAAGTTTCTCGGTGATATCTCGAAGCAGACAGTTTTCCCCTGTTTCTTGTCCTCTTTTTCCAATTCTTTCTTTTTCAACATAGTTATCATATCGATCATGCCGATTGCCGTCATATTCCGCAGCAGGGATCTCTTTTGTCTCGATTTTTTTCGATCACGATCCCTCTCTGCGCCGCGATATTAAAAAGCGCTCCATCCCTCTCCCATCGATCCGGACTTTCACGCTTCCCTCCCACAATTTTTTCAAATCTATTCAAACCGGATCACCTCCAGGCGGCCGGATATTTTCATCTCATCTTTATCGTAATAGCAGATCTTTAACTTTTCCCGGAGACAGAAAGAATATAGTGCCTGCATTGGATTCTGATCTCCGTATCCGTGTATACAAGAATGCTCCTGTAATTTTCAATATGTACCGCCCGTGTCCCGATGAGCGTCAAAAGCGTCTCCCCGCCCAATGCGTCCGCAAACACCCCGGCGGAGTCCGTCCGGGTAACATCATCGTTTTTCTGACCTCTCATGTCTTACTCCGCCGAATTATGCCTTGCAAAATCTTATGCGCCATGTCTTTCTATTATTCTTTCCTGCCTTCTGTCAACCGGCATCCTTTCGCCATATACAGGAAATTCCTCAAAATTTTCTATTACAAAAGCCGCCCCTCTCCCCGGCACAAAACCGGAGAGCAGACGCGGCTTAAAAATTCACAATTTTAATTTGTTTTCTTCTTTAACTGTCGCGGATCGCACCAAACAGTGTGAACGCGATCAGGGCAAGAAAAAGAACCAGCAGATCGGGGTGTTGAAGAATACGACCGGGTTACCACTGGACTTTAACAGTGCAGTACGGAAATTCTTCTCAGCCATCGGCCCTAAGATCAGACCGAGGATCGCCGGGCTTGTCGGGATCTTTACTTTACCCATGAGCCAGCCGATCACGCCTGCAATCAACATCGTTCCCACATCGTAGAAGTTGCTTCTCATCGCGTAGCTTCCTACGACGCAGAGGATGAAAATGACCGGTGTAAGGATCGTCTTCGGAACGCTTAATACCTTTGTGAAAAGGCGGATGCAGGAGAATCCGAGGAGTACCATGATGGTGTTTGCCACAAACATTCCAAGGAAGATCGTGTAAACGAGGACCTTGTTTGTCTTAAAGAGCATCGGTCCCGGGGTAAGACCCTGGATCGTCAACGCACCGATCATGATGGCTGCTACGGCATCACCCGGAACACCGAGTGTCAGCATCGGGATCATGGCACCACCGGTTACACCGTTGTTACCACCCTCAGAAGCAGCTACTGCCTCCGGGCTTCCTTTACCGAACTGTTCCGGATGTTTGGACATGCCGCGGGCAGTGTTGTATCCAACGAAGGATCCGATATCGGCACCGGCACCAGGGATGATACCGATCATGGTTCCGATGAGGCCCGTAACCGGAGCAACGCGAGAAGGATCGTCTTCACATCCTCCTTTGTCGGAAGAAGTCTTGTTACGCTCTCGCATCGATCTCATCGGTGCTGTAGATATCCTCGATGGTCTCGAAAGCCTGGCTCATCGCGAAGAGACCGATCATAACCGGAATGTACTGAATACCGGAGAGAAGGTTTGCGTTGTCTGTGAAACGAATATAGCTTGTTACGCTGTCGATACCGACAGTAGCTGTTAAGATTCCTAAGAATCCGCAGATCAAGCCCTTTGCCATATTCTCGCCGGAGATGTTGGCAATGATACAGAGTCCGAATACCGCGAGTAAGAAGAACTCAGCAGAGCTGAACTTTAATGCAAGCTTCGCAAGCTGCGGGCTGATGAGCCATAAGCAGAGAACGCTGACAACACCGCCCACATAACTGGAAAGTGTTGCGATACCGAGTGCACGTCCTGCCTCACCGCGCTTGGAGAACTGATATCCATCAATAGCGGTTGCAGCAGAGGCCGGTGTACCCGGTGTATGTAAAAGGATCGCGGAAATAGATCCGCCATAGATTGCTCCCACGTAAATTCCAAGTAACATGAGGATACCTGCTGTGGCATCCATACCGAATGTAAGCGGCAGAAGAAGGGCTACAGCCATAGTTGCGGTAAGTCCCGGCAGTGCTCCGATACAGATTCCGGCTGCTACACCTGCGATCATGTAGAACAGTACCATGGGGCTGAACGCGCTCTGAAATACTTCTAAAAAGAAACTCATTCTGCTACCCTTTCTTTTAAATGCTGAACATACCGAAGTCGATCGGCACATTCAGGAAGTTCTTGAAAATAAAGTAAATTGCCAGGACCACGATCACGGAGATCAGTGCGTTTTTTCCAGAAAGCGCCTTTATGAAACCACTGGCAGAACGCGAACAGCATGATCACTGACGGAATGATAAATCCAAGTGTAGATAATACCAGCATGTATACAAGCAGGATCGCCATGGAAATGTATACACGTTTTGTACCCGGTGTCCACATCGGAAGCTCCGGGAACTGGTCTTTCTTCATAATCAAGGTAACGACGATAAGGCCTACGGAGCAGATCAGAAGAAGGGCTGCGATGATCCCCGGCCAGAGTCCCGGACCCGGAACGCCTGTACCGTAAGCTTCTGCTCTCGGTAGCCAAGACAGGTAACGATCACATAAACAGCTAAAGCTGAGCAGATCAGACCTGCGATAATATTTCCTTTTCTCATATTGAAACTCCATTCTAAAACAACTGTCTCGCAGAGGTCTCCCTGGGGAAAGCCCTCACAGACAAAACCGGGGAGTGGGTTTCCCACTCCCCGTTGAGCCGGTTTACATTACTGTACTTTCAGACCAAGATCTGTAACCAGAGCTGTGTATGTCTCTAAGGTCAGATTTGATACGTCCTCGAATGTAGCGCCGTCAAGAACGTCGATCACGTTGTTGGACTTGTTCATGAAGTCAACAAACGCGTCAGACTCTGCTGCCTGAGAGAAGATCTCATAGAGCTGGTCAACAACTTCATCCGAGTATCCTTCGGAACACCAAGACCCTCCTCCATGTACCAAGAACTACATTGTAACCAGCTTCCTGGCATGTCGGAACGTCCGGAATGGAATCAAGACGTTTGTCGTTCATAACTGCAAGAACCTTTAAGTCGCCGGACTCAACGTAGTTAGCAACCTCAGCGTAGGAAACTGCTACTGCGTCGATGTGCTCACCAAGAAGGTCTGTGATCGCACCTGCTGCTCCATCGTAAGCAACGTGTTTGAACTGAGCGCCTGTCTCTTTGCAAGACCTGCTGCTGCAAGGTGCCAGATCGCGCCGTTACCGGAGTTACCCATGGAAACCTCGTTCTCTTTTGCGTAGTTGATAAAGTCTTCGATAGTGTTGAAACGATCATCCTTCGCGTTTACTGTGATAGCTGCGCATGCGCTGTTTACCATCATGATCGGTTTGAACATGGAATATGTAAGACCAGCGTTTGTTCCCATAGCCTCAAGAGTTGCAAGCTCTACTGTGATCATGGTAACGGTTGTGCCATCAGCCTTAGCGTTTGCGCCAGCAAGCATACCGGTTGTCCCGCCGCCGCCGGAACGGTTCTCTACGGAGATGTTTTTGAAGGAACCCTTCGCTGCGTCTGCTAAAGCACGCATAACTGTATCGGTACCGCCGCCTGCATCGTAAGGAACGATACATGTAACTGTTTTATCCTTCCATGCGGATGTGTCAACGCCAGAAGCTGCTGCCTCTGTAGCTGCTCCCTCAGCTGCTGCAGTTGTCTCTGTTTTTGCTGCCTCTGTAGCTGCTGCAGTTGTCTCTGTTTTGCTGGAGCTGCTTCCGCAAGCTGTGGGGGAGAGAGCCATAGCTGCTGCCATTGCGAGCGATACTACTCTTTTCTCATAAAACCTACTCCTTTTCTCTTTCCTAATACTTTCTTAACGATTTTTTTAGGTTTCTTTATGAAATTTTTACACGACATATTGTAGACGTTTGTGAACAACTTGTCAATGGTTTTATGGAAAGTCTTCACAAAAAGATACTTTCAATTCCATACGGTTTTTCATGATTTTGTAGCTTTTTACCAAAAAAAGGCGCCTGACCGTTGGACATTAATTTCAAACCCGGTCAGGGTGCCCTGAATTTTTATACATTTTTTTCTTAACGGTTATTCCGCTTTTTCTTTATTTGTCCGCGGACCGCGCCAAACAGGGTGACCGCGATCAGGGCCAGGAAGAACCAGCAGATCGGAGTATTAAAGAATACACCCACATTCCCGCTGGACTTTAAGAGCGCGGTGCGGAAGTTCTTCTCAGCCATCGGGCCTAAGATCAGGCCGAGAATCGCCGGGCTTGTCGGGATCTTTACTTTACCCATGAGCCAGCCGATCACGCCTGCAATCAACATCGTTCCCACATCGTAGAAGTTGCTCCTCATCGCATAGCTTCCCACTACGCAGAGGATGAAGATGACCGGTGTAAGGATCGTCTTCGGAACGCTGAGTACCTTTGTGAAAAGGCGGAAACAGGAGAATCCGAGGAGCACCATGATGGTGTTTGCCACGAACATTCCAAGGAAGATCGTGTAAACGAGAACCTTGTTGGTCTTAAAGAGCATCGGTCCCGGGGTAAGACCCTGGACCGTTAACGCGCCGATCATGATAGCTGCTACAGCATCACCCGGAACACCGAGTGTCAGCATCGGGATCATGGCTCCACCGGTTACACCGTTGTTGCCGCCCTCAGAAGCAGCTACGGCCTCCGGGCTTCCTTTTCCGAACAGTTCCGGATGTTTGGACATGCCGCGGGCGGTGTTGTATCCAACGAAGGATCCGATATCGGCACCTGCACCGGGGATGATACCGATGATGGTTCCGATGAGACCGGTAACCGGAGCGACCCGGAACATGGTCTTCATATCTTCTTTTGTCGGGAGAAGTCTTGTCACCGTCGCATCGATCTCGTCGGTGCTGTAGATATCCTCGATGGTCTCGAAGGCCTGGCTCATCGCGAAGAGACCGATCATGACCGGAATGTACTGGATACCGGAGAGAAGGTTCGCATTGTCTGTGAAACGGATATAGCTTGTTACGCTATCGATACCGACGGTAGCTGTTAAGATTCCTAAGAACCCGCAGATCAGGCCCTTTGCCATGTTCTCGCCGGAGATATTCGCGATGATACAAAGGCCGAATACCGCAAGTAAGAAGAACTCAGCGGAGCTGAACTTTAACGCAAGCTTTGCGAGCTGCGGGCTGATGAGCCATAAGCAGAGACAGCTCACAACACCGCCGATATAGCTGGAAAGTGTCGCAATACCGAGGGCGCGTCCCGCCTCACCGCGCTTGGAGAACTGGTATCCGTCAATAGCTGTGGCCGCGGATGCCGGTGTACCAGGCGTATGAAGGAGGATCGCAGAGATAGATCCACCGTAGATCGCGCCGACATAAATCCCAAGCAGCATTAAGATACCGGATGTAGCATCCATACCGAAGGTAAGCGGAAGAAGAAGTGCTACACCCATTGTTGCGGTCAGTCCCGGAAGTGCTCCGATGCAGATACCCGCCGCAACGCCCGCGAACATGTAGAATAAGACCATCGGGCTGAACGCTGACTGTACAACTTCAAGAAAGAAACTCATATCTCAGCCCTCCTATATGCTGAACATACCGAAATCGATCGGCACGTTCAGGAAATTTTTGAATACATAGTAGATCACAAGGATCACCGCGATGGAGATCACCGCATTTTTCCAGACGGCCCCTCTGTGGAACCACTGGCAGAACGCAAACAGCATGATCACAGACGGGATGATGAATCCAACCGTGGACAACACCAACATGTAAACCAGCAGGATCGCCATGGAAATGTACACACGCTTTGTTCCCGGTGTCCACATCGGAAGCTCGGGAGATCTTCTTTTTTCATCATCAGGGTTCCGGCGATCAGACCGACCGAGCAGATGAGGAGAAGCGCCGCGATGATGCCCGGCCAGAGTCCCGGACCCGGAACACCTGTACCGTAAGCTTCCGCCCTCGGATAACCGAGACATGTCACGATGACATAGAGGGCAACTGCCGCGCAGACAATGCCCGCAATAATATTTCCTTTTCTCATAGCTGAGACCTCGATTCTTCATAATATCGTTTTCTGCCGTACCCGGAAATTGTTTCCTCCGGCAGAGCCTCCAGATGGGAACCACGGCTGATACCGCGGCTCCCTTTTGATATTTACTGAATCTTTAATCCGAGATCGGTTACAAGAGCCTTGTAAGTGTCAAGGTCAGCAATGATCCTGTCCTCGAAGCTCGGTCCATCCATGATATCGATCACATTGTTAGACTTGTTCATGAAATCAACGAACGCGTCGGACTGTGCCGCGTCAGAGAAGATTTGGTAAAGCTGCTCTACGACGTAATCCGGTGTGCTTGCAGGAACGCCGAGGCCTCTCCATGTACCGAGAACTACATTGTAACCGGCTTCTTTACATGTCGGAACATCCGGGATCGCGTCGAGACGCTTATCATTCATAACTGCAAGGACCTTTAAATCTCCGGATTCAACATAGTTTGCAACCTCTGCGTAGGAAACCGCTACCGCATCGATATGCTCACCGAGAAGGTCTGTGATCGCACCTGCTGCTCCGTCGTAAGCGACATGCTTGAACTTCGCCCCTGTCTCCTTTGCAAGCCCTGCCGCAGCAAGATGCCAGATCGCGCCGTTACCGGAATTGCCCATGGAGACCTCGTTCTCCTTCGCGTAGTTGATGAAATCCTCGATGGTGTTGAAACGGTCGTCCTTCGCGTTTACCGTGATGGCAGAGCATGCGCTGTTTACCATCATGATCGGCTTGAACATGGAATATGTAAGTCCTGCGTTTGTCCCCATAGCCTCAAGTGTCGCGAGCTCTACCGTGATCATGGTAACGGTAGTTCCGTCTGCCGTGGCATTGGCACCCGCGAGCATGCCTGTCGCTCCGCCGCCGCCGGAACGGTTTTCAACGGAAATATTCTTGAAGGAGCCCTTCGCTGCGTCTGCTAAGGCACGCATAACTGTATCGGTACCGCCACCTGCATCGTAAGGAACGATACATGTAACCGTCTTATTCTTCCAGTCGGATACATCCACGCCGGAACCGTCAGCCTCTTTGCTCTCTGTATTTGCATTTTCAGCAGCTTTCGTCTCCTCGGCAGCTGCCGTTGTCTCTGTTGTGGTGGAATTACCGCTGCATGCGGTGAGGGATGCCGCCATTACTGCGGCGAGGGCCAGGCTTAATACTCGTTTTTTCATAACAAGTCTCTCCTTTTTAGATATTTTCTTCTGAATCTCTTCCCATTTTTTCAGAAAGTTTAGAGATTCTTTATACATATCTATTTTAGGAAAACCAGCTCTTGCCGTCAAGCTGTCAGGCGCTTAGAACGTGTTAAGTTGTGTGATAGATCAATAAAATTGATGTGAATTCTGTCTGAGTTTTCGTAATTTTACTTATTTTTTTCTGTCAGAGATACAATATGCAGGGCTCCTTTGGCAGATGTAGGAACGGAGTCCTTCGGGATGAATTCCGTCACATGCCTAAAGAAATTCTCCTTAGCGAAGAGGTCCATGAGAGCTTCTCTCAGGGGATTCTTCCCGTAGATCACAACCGTTGTATCAGCATCGCATTTTAACGCGCTGCTGTTCTTTACGGCCTCCATATCGTTCTGTAAGACAGCGCCGAGAACATAGCTTGCGATCTTCGTCTTCATCCGGCTCCGCGAAGGTATTTAAGATCCTTGCAGAGAAACATGCGCGGCCGATTCCCGTCTTCCTGGCAGTCTCGTATCCCGCGAGAACATACTCTTTCGCATAAGTCTCCTCAGAAGCGAAGGAATGTCCAACCGCATCCGCGATCAGGGTATCGTTTGTGATAACAGAGAGGAGCTCTCCCGTGATCGTTGTGAGGCAGCCAGTGATCTTTCCGTCGCGGTCCACGGAGACAAACTTCGTGTGGGAACCAGGAAGAACGAGAAGATACGGTTGTCCCTTTGGAAGGCTCTCGATCACAGCAACGGTCTCAACCTCCTCGCCGCGCATCATATCCATCGACTCGAAGGTCGTAAGATCCAGCTTTCCGTCGCGGTTTTTCACTCCCGGGATAAAGAGGATCGGGAGCGGGCATACATCCTCGATAAGAACACTCTTTGCCGCCTTCGCAAGGTCCTCTGCAGATGCCGGGGCAACCACGTGAGGGATCTCTGTGAGTCCCACGTTGGAGGTGATCATTCCGGACGCAGCGACCTGCTTTACATCGTCATATGTAATATCAGCCTGCTTTAAGACATCCTCAAGACAGCCCTTGATTGCTGCCTTTAAGCGGTTATTGTTACCGTCGATAGCGGTGATGCGGACACCGATCTCGGATTTTGCGGATGCCACCGCCTCATATTTCTCATTAAACAGGTACACACGGGTATTCGTTGTTCCTGTGTCGATCGTGATCGTATAGTTTTTCATTTTATGACTGCTCTCCTGTTGTTTTAGTTCTCTGCTGCTTTTTTACATAAACCTCAGCCAAGACCTTCAACTCATCGTATCTGCCCTCTTCGATCATCTTCTTGTTTGTAAGACTGGAACCGATTCCAAGACCGATAAAGCCAGCTTTTAAGAAGTCTGGAAGGTTCTTGTCATCCACACCGCCAACTGCGATCATCGGAACGTTGTTGATTGGTGCCATGACAGCCTTACAGTAAGAAAGACCAAGGTTTCCTGCCGGGAAAAGTTTTACAACAGATGCGCCGTAACGGTAAGCGTCAGCGATTTCAGACGGAGTCATAGCGCCCGGAATTGACTCAAGACCGCATGCTACAGTCTCTTTAATTACAGTCTCGTCCACATTCGGAGCAAGTGCGAAGGATGCGCCTGCCTCTTTCGCCGCACGAACTTCCTCCACAGACATCACGGTTCCGGCTCCGATCACCATCTTGTCCCCCAGCGCCTCGCGGACTGCGCGGATAGCGTTCGGTGTATCAATGAGCTTTGTCTCGGATTTCTGGTTAAAAGTGATCTCTAAAGGCGGATTCCGCCATCATATAATGCCTTTTGCAACATCAACGATCTTCTCGGACGGCACACCTCTTAAAATTGCGATGATCTTGTGTTCTTTGATCAGACTTTCAATTTTCTTCTCCATGATTTTTTCTTCCTCCGAATTGTATAGTTTGCTTGTAACTGCGCAGCAGGTCTGCACGCCTGCTGCGCTGACCGCAAGAAAACAATCATTGTATTTTATATTTATTTTCTAATAGTATAATACTCATACCTGCATCCGGCAACTGAATTTTATCCACTGCGAGTATCCATATCAGGCAAAAAAAAGGAGCCATCCCTAAAGGAACAGCCCCTGTACGCTTATTAGTTGTATTTACGCTTTCTTGCCGCTTCAGACTTTTTTTACGTCTTACGCTGGGCTTTTCATAATGCTCTCTTTACGAATCTCCTGCTGAATACCAGCCTTTGCGCAGTTTCTTTTGAATCTGCGTAAAGCGCTGTCCAGGCTCTCGTTATCTTTAACGATTACGTTTGACATAGCTCACACCTAACCTCCCTCCAGTTGTGTAATTGTGCATAATACAACTGTTTGGGTATTTTTTAGCACTGGTATGATTATATCATAAATTACACATTCGTCAACCTATTTTTACTAGAAAAATGCATTTTTTTCAAATTTATTTTTGATGCCGGGCAACCTTGCACAGCCCGGCATCAAAAAGGCTTGAAACAGCCTTAATTCTTAACTTATTTTACCTGCTCAGAAACGACTTCCGCAACCTTTATGAGTGCGTCCGCAACGCCTTCCGGTTCTTACCGCCGGCCTGCGCCATGTTCGGACGTCCGCCGCCGCCGCCACCTACAAGACCTGCGATGGCCTTGATGAGGTTACCTGCGTGAGCGCGCCCCCTTCTTCTGGGCTTCGTCTGTCACAGCAGCCATAAGATTTACCTTGCCGTCAAGAACGGATGCGATCACAACAACGCCTTCTCCGATCTTCTCCTTTAACTGGTCGCCTAAGTTTCTTAAGCCGTTCATGTCAACGCCGTCTGCGCGGACTGCGAGGACTTTCACGCCCTTCACTTCCTGAACCTGATCCATTACATCGCCCATTGCCTCTTTGGCAAGCTTGCTCTTTAACTTCTCGTTCTCGGAGTGGAGTGTCTTGATCTCCTCCATCATGGACTCGATCTTTGTCTTTAAATCAGCCGGAGTGGACTTTGCTGCAGCTGCTACCGCATGAAGCTCCTGCTCTACATTCTCATAGTGATGGATCAGACCATCAGAGGTGAGTGCCTCGATACGTCTTACACCTGCTGCTACACCAGCCTCGGAAAGGATCTTGAAGCAGCTGATCTCGGAGGTATTCTTAACGTGGGTACCGCCGCAGAGCTCTGTGGAGAAGTCTCCCATTCTTACGACACGGACCTTATCGCCGTATTTCTCTCCAAAGAGCGCCATCGCGCCTGTCTTCTTTGCGTCCTCCAGACTCATAACATCTGTAACAACCGGAAGTGCCGCGCGGATCTCTTTATTTACAATATTCTCAACTTCCTTGATCTCATCCTGGCTCATTGCAGAGAAGTGAGTGAAGTCGAAACGAAGTCTGTCTCTTGTTACAAAGGAACCAGCCTGCTCAACGTGTGTGCCGAGTACGGTTCTTAATGCCTTGTGGAGAAGGTGGGTCGCACTGTGGTTTCTTCCGATCAGGGAACGGTTCTCCTCGTCTACCTTAAGAGTTACTGTCTCACCTGTCTGGAACATACCGCTTACCATATGTCCGATATGACCGATCTTTCCGCCCTGAAGATGGATCGTATCTTCTACCTCGAACTTGCCGTTCGCACTCTCGATCACGCCGCGGTCACCGACCTGACCGCCCATGGTTCCGTAGAATGGAGTCTCAGAGGTGATAACGCATGCTTTCTCACCGTCTGTCACCGCGTCTGCGATCTCATCCTCGCCTTCGTCATCAGCGGCAAGTCTTACGAGGGCTGTCACCTTGGACTCATCCTCAAGCTTGTCATATCCTGTGAAAGCGGATGTTAAGGATGCGTCGAGTTTCTGGTAGATATCGTCGCGTCCCATGTAGTTTGTGGTCTTTCTGGCACTTCTTGCAGTCTCTCTCTGAACCTGCATTGCCTTGTGGAAACCTTCTTCATCGACAGTGAGTCCCTTATCGTCGAGGATCTCCTTTGTTAAGTCGATCGGGAATCCGTAAGTATCGTAGAGCTTGAACGCATCCTCACCGGCAAGGACCTTTGTTCCCTTTGCTTCCATATCTTTTTCAAGATCAGCAAGGATCTCAAGACCTTTGTCGATGGTGTTGGCAAAACGCTCTTCCTCCTGGTCGATCACGCGGAGGATCATATCTTTCTTCTCCTCTAACTCCGGATAACCGTCCTTGGAGAGATCGATAACGACCTGTGCAAGCTTTGTCATGAAGCTTCCCTCGATGCCGAGGATACGTCCGTGACGTGCTGCTCTTCTTAAAAAGTCTGCGGAATACATAACCTCTGCCCTCGTTGGACGGCATGATTCCGTCAGATGCCATAAATGTGCAGCTCTTTACGTGGTCAGCGATAATACGGAGAGAAACGTCCTTCTTGTCGTCCTCCTCATATCTGCAGTGTGCAAGAGCGCCCCCCTCGTCCATCAGGGCACGGTTTGTATCTACATCGAAAAGGGATGCCACATCCTGGCAGACAACAGCCAGTCTCTCGAGTCCCATACCGGTATCGATATTTTTCTGGATCAGATCGGTGTAATTGCCGTGTCCGTCATTGTTGAACTGGGAGAATACGACATTCCATACTTCCATGAAACGGTCTCCCTCGCCGCCCATAACGTCCTCCGGGCCTGTACCATACTTCTCTCCGCGGTCATAGTAGATCTCAGAACACGGACCGCAAGGACCTGCGCCGTGCTCCCAGAAGTTGTCTTCTTTTCCGAAACGGAAGATTCTCTCTTTCGGGATGCCGATCTCCTCGTTCCAGATGCGGAAAGCCTCATCATCGTCAAGGTAAACGGACGGATAGAAACGGTCTGCCGGGATTCCTACGCATTCGGTCAGGAACTCCCATGCCCAGTGGATCGCTTCTGTCTTGAAGTAATCGCCGAAGGAGAAGTTTCCCAACATTTCGAAGAATGTGCCATGGCGGGCTGTCTTACCGATATTTTCGATATCGCCGGTACGGATACATTTCTGGCATGTGGTGACTCTGCGCCTCGGTGGGATCTCCTGGCCTGTGAAGTACGGCTTTAACGGTGCCATACCGGAGTTGATCAAAAGTAAACTGTTATCGTTGTGCGGAACGAGGGAGAAACTCTTCATCGCAAGATGTTCCTTGCTCTCGAAGAATTCAAGGAACATTCTCCTCAGTTCGTTT
>VOFH01001392.1_pt1 | contig 17870 bp, 34 predicted proteins | sample 5384091 | NCBI WGS metagenome assembly VOFH01 (sample SAMN12384727, study PRJNA508395) | human gut metagenome | isolation source: healthy gut G | host: Homo sapiens
CAGATTTCCTGGCAGCGTTTTTTCCATTTGTTCTTCTCCCAGCTCTCATACCACTTTTCTCTGAAACAATTGGCGACATAGGCGCTGTCCGTAAACACCTCTACAGTCTGTCCCCCTTGATTCAATGCCTTAAAAGCTTCTATTACTGCAGTCAGTTCCATGCGGTTGTTAGTCGTATTGGCTTCTCCGCCGAACATTTCTCTTTTGTGTTCGCCAAATTCTAAAATAGATCCCCATCCGCCGACATTTTCGCTGCTCTGATTACCTGAACAGGCTCCATCTGTATAAATTCTCAAAATCGTCATCTTTTTCCCCTTTGTTGAAATTTTTAACATATATATTATGCCTTATTTTACCGGAAAGTACAACAAAGATTGGAAAATTTTGTGGTTAATAATATATTCGCCGATTGTTACGAAAAGGTAATCTTTCCTTGGTGTTTCGTTACGAAAAGGTAACAACCTTAGATTGAGCTAGCAATTATCAATGAATTTTGTAACGTACATTATTTTTTAAAACATTGAAATTTCAAAGGATAGAGGAAATGTGACAAAATTATTTGAAAAATACAAAACTTTGGCATGAGAATCGCAATTATGTCAGTACCAAAATACAGGAGGTTAGATACATGCAAGTGAAAGAGAAATATTTGAATTTCTATTATGAGACGATTGGTCAGGTTGAAGAGCCCAAGATAGATCCGAGAAAGACGGCCCTTTTGCTAGTCGATCTGCAAAATGAGTTTGTACTCAGAGATTTTGGAGAGGCTCTACAGTTTAAAGAAGCAGGAGAGTGGGAGCGATGGATTCCATTTCACGACAGACTGGACGATATTGTAATCCCCCAATAACAAAAAAGCTTTTTGAATTTCTTCAGATCAAATAATTTGATGGTAACTTACGGAAGAATTGCCTGTTTGCGAGAGGACGGGGAGGATCGATCCCCGGTGCAGAAGTCAGAAGGCTGGAACGGCATGCTGATTCCGGTCAATAGCTACGCCGCACAGATGATAGAGGAACTGGCTCCACTGGAAAATGAGATTGTCGTAAACAAGACGACAGACAGTGTGACCACAGGTACGAACTACCTGACACTGCTGCAGTTTATGGGCATTGAGACAGTTGTCGTAACAGGAATTGTAACCGATCAATGCGTAGCAAGCACTGTCAGAGGTTTGGCAGACGCAGGCTTAAAAAGTCATCTGTGTAGAAGATGCCTGTGCTGCCGGCAGTCAGGAACTTCACGATGCAGAGCTGAAAATTATGAGTGTCATCTATTGTGATGTCCTGTCCACTGACGAAACAATTGCGTTAATTAAAAAGAATTTATAAGAGGAGGACGACATGGAAAACGGTTTAAGAAAGGAACTGAAGCTATCTGGCATGATAGCTATGGCCGCTGGCGGCATGATCGCAGCCTGGATGGTCGAAATCAAATACTGGTTCGAACTCAGTGGGCCAGGCGCGGTATTTTCCCCTAATTACATGTGCAATTTTAATTTTACCTTTATGTTTTATTTATTCAGAAATGACGAGTATGATGCCGTATGCGGGAGGGCAAAACATTTGGATTACCAACGCTTTTTGGCTGGAATACCGGGTTTGCATCCTGCTGGCTGATTATGCTGCTTTATGTCATGGCCATGCCGACGGTAGCCTACGGCATTGCTAGTATGCTGGGGTACATTTTTCCAGTTACGGCATTGCAGGTGAAAATTATTGCAGCCGTCATCCTGGTGCTGTGGTTTTCTTAACCAACAGGGAATTAAAGGTGTTGGCACGATTACAAAATATCCTGTTTTGGAGTACGCTGGTCATTAGCGTCGTCGCCTCGTCAATCTTTATTCTCAGCGGCAAGTGGCATTATTCTAATATAACCCCGTGGTTCTCAATGGCACTGCCGGTTACACCGCTGCAATAGGATTATTGATTATGAAGTTTGTAGGATTTGATCTGATTCCACAGCTATCTGAAGAAGCAAAATTTCCTAAGAAGGACCTGTGGAAAGCCTTTGTGGGTTCCCTTGGCTGTACGGTCCTAATCTATGGCTTAGCGGTAGTTGCGGTTGGCGGCATTGTTTCAAATCAATGGGTTGCAGAGACGGACATTGTAGACCCGAGGGTCGCTGACATCCTCGGTATGCATTGGCTGGGACTGATTATTGTAATTATGGGATCCTTGACCTGTATTACGACGCTGTCCTCTTTCTGGCTCAGCGCATCCAGAATTCTGTACGGTGCGGCAAAGCAGCACCAGATGTCGCTCGAGATTCGGCAAATTAAATAAGCAGGGACAGCCACAGTTTGCAAATGTAATCGTGGGAATCCTATCCGTTTACTTTACTGTCTTTGCGCCAGACGCTTGGATTAACTACATCTATACCATTTACGGCGTCGCTGCAGGGGCGGTATACATGATGGTGACACTGTCGTTCCTGAGGACGAGAAAACTACATCCAGACTGGCCGAGACCATATAAAGGTAAAAGCGGGAACTTTAATGGGCGTTATAGGCATCATCTTTTGCTTATGGGTTCTATATTCGTCAATTACTGCCATGGATATAGGCGCCTGGATTGTTCTGGCGATCTATGGAGCACTGGGAGTCGTTCTCTGGGGTTATGCAAAGTATCATCAGAAGATAGATCCAATTGGCTGGGCGCCGGTAGAACTGTCTCCAGACACCGTTGATTCCGGTGATACAAATCAACGAGACGCATAATATGTAGATACCACTTTTTTTCAGCCTAGGGACAATTCCCTGGGCTGATGTTAAAATAATAGGAACGATATAGAAAGGAACAGCATGAAAAAAGTGAAATTTAGAAAATCACTAGCGACAAATATAATCGTGATCTTTATGGTTTTTAACATCCTTTCTATTGTTCTGTTTACATATTATGTGACGATAAAAGAAGAGAGCAAATCAACAGAATATGCGAAAAAGAGCATGCAGGGAAATCGTTGACGAAAAGAGCGAACTGATTGCAATTACCTTTGATCGAATTAAGACCCAGGTCGGGCTGCTGGGCATATGGACGGAAAAGCTGCTGCAGGACGAGACGATCTCCCCAGGATTTATCAACAGAATATGTGCTTCGAAAGGATGGCACCATCGTACGAAAACGGGATGAATCTGTGTCTATTACGGCACAGAGCAACATCATGGTGCCAAAAACAACGGTGAAAACGGCTGAACTAATGAAGGAAATCAATTTGACCGAGGAATTAGATGAAGCATTTGCACAGATTCTGGAGAAAGAAGACGTGACATGGGCGTATATTGCTACAAAGGATAATTTATTAAGGTGCAGTCCTTATAGAAAGCTGCAGGATGACTTCACCAGCGACCATAGCCAAATTAAAGATATTTTCTATACAATGGCTAACGAAGAAAACAATCCCCAGCGTAAGCCGGTCTGGACGCCGCCTTATACCGATTACCTGGGAACGGGATGGACCATGACCTGCTCACAGCCAGTTTATGATGCGAATGACCAGTTATACGGCGTCATCTGTCTCGATCTGGCTATTGACAATATAAAAGAAAAGTATTTTGAGGGCTTTTCTTTGGGTGAATCAGGGAAAAGTCTATTGGCTGGATCATGAAGGCAATATCCTATACCATACAGATTTCAGCCGCGTCAAAGCAGATCAGGGGCAGGTATATGAGAAAAATATCTTTACAGAAGGAAGAATGTCGTCTGAAAGAGTAAATGCTCTGAAGGCAGCGTTAGATGAGGACAGCGGCATTGAAGTCTTTGGTGAAGATCATAGCCAGAAAATGATGGTCCATTCTCAAGTCCGGGAACCGACTCTGCTCTAATCATCGAAATAGATATGAAGGAATATAAGACTACCAACGAATTCGATCTGAAAAAGGCAGGCATTCTTATCGTCATTGACCTGTTTTTGGCTGCGGTCTTCGGACTTTTGCTGTATGATAAGTTCTCTCGGCCCATGAAGGATCTAGTCAACAGCGCCAACCGAATTTCTAAAGGGATTACAGTTCCATTCAAGCAAAGCAGGAGGACTGTGAGGACACTTATTATGAAATTTCACAGCTAAATCAGGCCTTTATGGCCATGAACGACAGTATCGAAAGCTACACTGAAACGCTGCTGGATAAAAATCGTCAGATTAATACCATACTGGATACCATTGAAGGGACTTTGATGATTGTGGATATTGATGGTATGATAAAGATTCAGTCCAAAGTTTCGTCTGGTATCACGCAGGAGAATATTACCGGGCAATTGCACAAGTCAATGAACAAAAACAGTATTTTACCGAACAGCTGATTGTGGACGGGGGAAGTTTACAAGAACGTATATTACCCAATCATGAAGGAAACCGGCCTGGTCGATCAGGTTGTTATATCCAGCGAATGCATTACAAAGAGCATTTTATTGGAGAAAGAAATGCAGCAGCTCGAGAAGATGGCAGGCGTAGGGCAGTTGTCCGCCGCCATAGTTCATGAGCTGAAAACGTCTTGGCGCTGATAAAGGAGCGGCCTATATTCTGGACCTTTTGGACGAAAAGAAGACGGGTGCGAAGGAAATTGCCACCATCATGAAAGCCGTGGAGGAGGCAGAAAATGTGATAACGACTCTGCTGGACTTTTCGAGACGGGATTCCAGCGGCAGTGAGATGATTCATATCGGGACCCTGGTCAATCAGATTTTACTTCTATCTAAAAAGGAAACCATCGGCAAAAATATCGATGTAAGGTTAGATGTTGACGTCAGCTGCTATATTTATTCTTCCGGCAGAGAAGCTTTGAAGGTAATTTTGCAAAATATTATTATTAACGCAATTCAGGCAGTTTCTTGTGACGGGTGGATTGAAATCAGCTGTCACGAAATTGACAGCAGGGTGTTAATCCGAATTAGAGACAATGGAGGCGGGATTAGAATCGAGCCGAAAGAACGAGTCTTTGAACCATTTATGACGACAAAAGAACGAGGCACCGGCATCGGTCTTTGATTACGAAGAGGCTCGTCGACTCACTGGAGGGCGAAATAGCAGTCACAGAACCGACAAATGGAGAGACGGAGTTTGTAATCTCCATTCCAAAGAACAGGAGTGAGTAAGTATGACCAAAATACCCATTTTACTAGTAGATGATGACAGAGAACTTCTGGAGGTATACGAAAAATATTCAGACTGAAGGGTTTCCAGGTACTGTCCTGTGATAACAGTGAAGCGGCATTGACAATACTGCAGGAACATAACGTGTCTGTGGTCATTTCAGATATCATTATGCCCAGAATGGACGGAATGGAACTTCTCCATGCCATCAAAAGAATACGTCCTGCAGTAGAAGTTATCATGCTTACGGCTGAGGGCTCTATTTCGGGAGCGGTAGAGGCTGTAAAGAGGTGCATTCTCCTACTTTGTCAAGCCGGCGGATATTGAAGAACTGATATCCAGCGTAAAAAAGGCGGAGGAGCTGGCCAATATAAAAGAGGAGAACGACACCCTAAAAGAGCATATTGCCAGTTTGTCTGACAAAAGGGATTTTATTGGCGTTTTCACATTGCAGAAAACCTGCGTCAGAAAGCAGAGGTAATTGGAAGAACTGACTCGGCAGTCTTGATAACGGGGAGAGACCGGCACTGGCAAAGAAGTCCTGGCCAATATGATTCACAAGAACAGCAAAAGGGTGGGGAAACCCTTTGTCTGCGTCAACTGCGGGGCGCTGAATGAAAATCTAATTGAAAGCGAGCTGTTCGGCAGTGAGAGGAGCGTATACTGGAGCCGAAAACAGCGAAAAGGCCGCTTTGAAACGGCAGATGGCGGTACAATTTTTGATGAAATTGGGGAACTGAGGTATGAACATGCAAGTAAAAATTACTCAGGGTGCTGCAGGAGAAATCTTTTGAACGAGTGGGGGATCCGAATCGATTAAGAGTGACTTTCGATTAATAACGGCTACCAATAGAGATTTAAAGAAAAGGTAGAGGCAAATCGATTTCAGGCAGATCTGTATTACAGGATTAACATCATACCCATTGAGATCCCTCCTCTGCGAGAGCGTCGACAAGATATTTCGGTACTCTGCGAAAGTTTTTGTTACAATATGCAAAAAAAGAAATGAATAAAAAAATCAATCCCTTTGGTTCCCAATTGATTAAAATGCTGGAAAACTACGACTGGCCAGGCAATGTGAGGGAGCTCCGCAATATTATTGAGCGGCTGTTGGTATTATCCGTAGACGGAGAAGTAGACATCGAAGACTGGCCGGATGAAATTAGAGGAGCAGCAGAGATAGAGACCGTACCGGCAGACTTAAAGAATATGACCAAGGCCTTTGAGAAAGAATATATCACAGAGATGATAAACAAGCATAATGGAAATGTGGCAAAAGCGGCGGAGGAGATGTGCATTGCCAGGAAAAAATTTATATAAGAAGCTGAACGACTATGGCATTAAATACAGAAAGAGACAAGAGTGATGGCGGACGTCACGGCAAAGGCATGAACAGATTTTTCGCATTTATTGTAATGTTTTGGAAGATGCAGGTGCGCTATTTTACTTTCATGTCTTTGCCGTGTGACAAACCGATTTACGACTGGAACCTCGTATTTAATTGTGCTATAATGATTCCAAAATCTCACGGCGTTGCCGCAAAGTAGGAATCATTGAATCATGACGTTCGATTCTATTTCCAAAGGAATTGTCATGGTATAATGATTCCAAAATCTCACGGCGTTGCCGCAAAGTAGGAATCATTGAATCATGACGTTCGATTCTATTTCCAAAGGAATTGTCATGGTATAATGATTCCAAAATCTCACGGCGTTGCCGCAAAGTAGGAATCATTGAATCATGACGTTCGATTCTATTTCCAAAGGAATTGTCATGGTATAATGATTCCAAAATCTCACGGCGTTGCCGCAAAGTAGGAATCATTGAATCATGAATTTCAATTTATTCTCAAAGGAATATTCATGGTATAATGAACGCATCGATCCTACAGCTTTGCTGCAAGGAAGCGTTCATTGAATCATGAATCTCGATTGGATTTTTAAAGGTATATTCATGGTATAATGATTCCACGATTACAACGGCGATGCCGAACGGAAGAAATTATCTAGGAAAAGGATACGAGGTAAATTATGGCACTAAAATTTTGCTCTTTTTTGCCAGCGGCAGTTCTGGAAACTGCTATATGGTTAAAAGTGAACATACAACGTTATTGGTAGATGTTGGAATTACAGGGAAGCGGGTCTTCGCCGGGCTGGAGGAACGGGGTGTCACACCAGAAGAAATCGACGGCATTCTGATTACCCACGAACATATCGACCATGTGAGGAGTCTGAGAATGGTCAGCAAAAAGGCGTCAAATGCAGGCGTTTTTGCGTCAAATGGAACTTTGAACGTAATTGCAGACAAAATTCCAGAAGAGAGAGCCTATGGTGTCCCTGAATGAAAGCCCTTTTATATTGGAGATATACGGGTGAATCCTTTTCACCTCTCACACGATGCGGCAGAACCGACAGGATATTCTTTTTGCCCACGACGGCAGACAGGTGACGATCGTTACAGATACGGATTTGTCTCTGAAGAGATTTTTCACCAGGTGGAATCAGCAGACTTGTTGATTTTAGAGGCGAATCACGAGGTGAATATTTTGAAGATGGGGGCATATCCATATCCTTTAAAGAGAAGAATTTTAGGAGATGAGGGACATCTCTCCAATGAAGCGGCCGGTCATTGTCTTTGCCAAATGTTAAAAAAAAAGAGTGCATGACAAAATCCCCACGTGGTTCTTGCACATCTGAGCAAAGAGAACAATACGCCGGGCCAGGCCTACTTGACCATCAGAAACATATTATTTGAAGAAGACTTTTTACATAGACAAGGATTTAAAATTAGATATTGCAAACAGGGACGAAGTAAGTCCATTTGTGGAAGTGTAAAAATTTTATGAATATTTCAGTCATATGTGTTGGAAAACTAAAGGAAAGATACTGGTCAGAGGCGATTGCTGAATACCGCAAGCGACTGAAAAGCTATTGCAATTTGGAAATTGTAGAGTTAAAAGAGTCAAGGCTGCCAGATAAGTCTGGTCCTGCAGAAGAAAAGGCTGTCAAGGAAACTGAGGGTGAAGAAATTCTCAAGAAGATAAAAGACGGCATGGCGTCGTCACGTTAGAAGTGAATGGCAGAGCAATGTCCTCCCGAAAAGCTAGCTGAGAAAAATTGAGAAATTGACGATTGATGGGATCAGCAATATTGCCTTTGTCATCGGCGGAAGTTTAGGTCTCAGCGAGGCGGTAAGCTGCCGGGCAGACCTTCAGTTATCTTTCTCTCAAATGACCTTTCCTCATCAGATGATGAGGGTCATTTTACTAGAACAGATATACAGAAGTTTCAAAATAATTCGAAATGAGACGTATCACAAATAATATACTAAAGTACTATTTACATTTTAAAAAAAAAAAGCATATAATGAGGTGTAGTTCAAAATGAACAGGGAAAAGTTTACAAGAGAAAAATGGAAGATTTTCTTCTATATGGTGGTTTACAGTTTGCTTTGTGAGGCCTTTTCCCTGTTTGTTTTGGATTTGACTGGAGATTTACCTTTGGCTTAATAATGGGAATATGTGCAGTGACCGTTAATCTAACGGCTTTGGAAAAAAGTTGTTGATTGTGCTATAGATGGAAAACAAATATGGTTGGCCTTCCTGCTTCACATGGGGAGGTTTTTACTTTTTGGGGTAACTGGCTATCTTTGTTACAGGATTGACATCATTGCATTAGCCGCATATGGAATCGGCGTATTGGGTCTGACCGTAGCTTCAGTGATTACATATGTGAAGGAGGGATAGAATGATAAACATTGACGAGCTGGGATCTCGTATTATCCTCAGTCTCGCAGATGGGAAACTGCTGATTACAGAGAGCACGCTCTTTGGCCTCATTCTTGCCGTAATATTAGCGGCAGTAGGAATCTGGCTGGGAAGCGGACTCAAAACTGTCCCCAAAGGGAAGCAGATCGTAGCAGAGACCATCGTCGGGTGGATCTACAAGTACACCCGTGAAAATATGGGAGAGGAAAATGAACATTTTGCCCCTTACATCGGAACAATCTTTGCGTTTATCGTCTGCGGCAGTTCTTTGGGCCTATTGGGTCTGAGGCCGATTACGGCAGACTTGAATGTGACCTTTGCCTTATCCGGGCTGACCTTTATTTTTAATTCAGGCCAACAGCATAAGGAAACTCGGAGTAAGAGGAAGACTGCGGGAGATGTGTGATCCATATCCGTTCATGTTCCCGCTGAAGATTTTAGAAGATGTGACATTGCCAATTTCGCTCTCTCTGCGACTTTTCGGAAATATTCTGGGAGGCGTTATCGTAGTAGACCTGTGGATGAGCCTGATGGAGTTTTTGAGCAGCTTGCTGACGGACGTCCCGTTTTTGCGGGCAATCACTGTATTGCCGTTGAACGGTTTCTTCGATATGTTTGAGCCGGCGATTCAGACCTACATCTTCACCATGCTGACCATGGTATTCTTAACTACCGCCATGGAAGGCGTGTCATCAAGAGTTAGTAAAAATGATAATTAATAAATGGAGGTAAAAAATGGGTATTATAGCAATAGGAGCAGGCATCGCAATCGGCCTGGCAGCATTAGGTATCGGTATCGGTCAGGGTTTTGGACTGAGAGGCGGCCTGAAGGGATTTCAAGACAGCCGGAAGCCAGTGGTATCATCAGAACGACGATGATCGTAGGTATGGCCATCATGGAGACCATCGGCGTATTAGCCTTTGTCATCGCGATTATGCTGGTAAGTAAGCTTTTAAATAGATTGAGAGCAGGAAGGAGGCGGATAAGACATGGAAATGTATCAACCGCTGTTAACGATCAACTGGAACCTGTTGTTCACAGCCGTAACAATCATCGTTTTATTCATCATCCTGAAGGTATTCTTCTTGAAAAAAGTTCACAAATTTATGATGGACAGAGAAAAATGAGATTAGAGTTCAATTGAAAATGCTGACAATGTCAATAAGCTGGCAGACGAGAAGCTGCAGAATTATGAAGCAAAGATAGCCAATGTTGAGATGGAAAGCAGACAGATGCTCAAAGCCGCCAGAGACGAAGCGAAAGTGCAAGCAAAGGAAATCGTCGACAGCGCCAATGAAAAGCAAGAAATCTTATTGATCACTCTCAGAAAGAAATTAGGCGTGAGCAGTATAACGCAAGGAAAGAGTTGAAAGAAGAAGTCGGCAACCTGGCAATGATGGCTGCAGAACAGATTCTGGAGAAAGAACTTTCCCTGAGACCCATGAAGAGATTATCAACAAGATTATTGAGGAGGCTGACGAAAACCATGGAGTTAATGATAGCAATGACCTATGGCAGGGCGCTCTTTGACGCGGCAGTTGAACTTGATAAGATTGATGAAATAAAAGAAGAAATCGATCAGATTGATGGAATATTAAAAAGGAACAGGACTACGTCAGCTTGCTGTGTAATCCAGCAATTCCTGTTATAAAAAAAGAAAGCCATGATCAGGAATGTATTTAAAGGCAGGGTCAGTAAAGAAGTACTATCCTTTCTTTATATCCTGATAGATAAAGATAGAATGTTCCACTATCACAGAATTGTGAAGGAATATTTGAAGCTGATGGATGAGTACAGAGGTGAGGCCTATGGCAAAATTTACTCCGCTGTACCACTGAGTCCAGAGCAACTTGTGAAATTTGAGGCTGAGGCAGGGAAGCTTTCTCCGGGAAAAGGTCAAACTCAGAAATAAAATTGACCGCAGCTTATTAGGCGGCGTCAAGGTTTTGGTAGATGGAAAAACTGATAGACGCATCTTTGCGCGCCTGCCTCAATGATTTGGACTATAAACTGAAAAAGCTATAAGAAGGGAGGGAACCTCTATGAATTTAAGACCAGACGAAATAAGTGGTCTGATAAAAGAACAGATAAAAAACTACAGCAAGCAGCTGGAAATCTCTGATTTTGGTACGGTTATGCAGGTCGGAGACGGCATTGCCAGAGTTTATGGGCTGAACCGCTGCATGTCTGGGAGAACTTTTGGAATTTCCAGGCGAAACCTATGGAATGGCTCTGAACTTGGAAGAGGATAATGTAGGTGCGGTTATTCTCGGTTCCGATAGAGAAATCGGTGAGGGCGATATTGTAAAACCTACAGGTACCGTGGTAGACGTTCCCGTTGGAGACGCTATGATCGGTCGTGTCGTAGACGCTTTAGGCCAGCCCATTGACGGCAAGGGCCCCATCGAGACTACGGAACACAGACCGGTAGAATATCCGGCGCCAGGGGTTCTGCAGAGAAAATCAGTTAATGAGCCGCTGCAGACGGGCATCAAGGCCATCGACTCCATGATGCCGATTGGCAAAGGGCAGCGTGAATTGATTATCGGCGACAGACAAACTGGTAAGACAGCCATTGCAGTTGACACGATATTAAATCAAAAGACAAAAGATGTCATTTGTATTTATGTAGCAATCGGTCAGAAAAAATCGACAGTGGCGCAGCTGGTGCAGAACCTGGAGAATCAAGGCGCAATGAAATACTCTATTGTAGTATCCGCAACTGCCAGTGAGGTAGCGCCGCTGCAATACGTCGCACCGTATTCTGGCTGTGCGATTGCAGAATATTTTATGTACAAAGGCAGAGATGTTCTGATTATTTACGACGATTTATCAAAGCACGCCGTCGCCTACAGAGCGATGTCGCTGCTTCTGAGAAGACCGCCAGGAAGAGGCATATCCGGGTGACGTGTTCTATCTTCACAGCCGTCTGCTTGAAAGAGCGGCAAAGCTGTCAGATGAATTGGGCGGCGGCTCTATTACAGCTCTTCCGCTGATTGAAACCCAGGCAGGGGACGTATCCGCCTATATTCCGACCAATGTAATTTCCATTACAGACGGGCAGATCTTCCTGGAGACAGAACTGTTCTTCTCCGGCCAGAGACCAGCTATCAACGCAGGAATCTCTGTCTCTCGAGTAGGCGGAAATGCGCAGATCAAAGCCATGAAGAAGGTATCCAACAAGATTAAGCTGATGCTGGCCCAGTACAGGGAGCTGCAGACTTTCTCCCAATTCGGTTCAGACGTAGACGCCAATACAAAACGCCAGCTGGATCATGGAAAAATTCTCATGGAGATTCTTAAGCAGGGACAGTATGGACCGGTAGACGTAGTGCACCAGGTGATGATTCTCTATGCGGCCTCTAACGGATACCTGGACGACATCGACGTCGATAAGATTAAGTCCTTTGAAAAACAATTTTATCCATATATGGATGATCATTTCCCAGAAATCGGCAAAGAAATCCGCACGACGGGAGACTACAACGCAGACGCTGAAAAACTTCTGATTAAAGGAATCAAGGAGTTTAAGAAGGTAGGTTTTTTATCGATGGCTGAGCAAATGCAGAATATCCAGAGAAGAATCAAGAGCATTGGCAGTACAGAGAATTACCAATGCTATGAAGCTGGTTTCTGCAGCAAAACTGCGTAAAGCAAAGTCTGCTTTTGAGAGTTCCAGACTCTATTTGGGCAGACTGCTTGAATCCATTCAGGAGACTTTGGATGACGTAGAAGACGTACCCGCAGCGCTTTTTGGCAGGGAAGCAGAGACGTTAAGAACAAGTGCTATGTTTTGATTACCAGCAGCAACGGTCTTTGCGGCAGCTTTAATGGCAATGTCATCAGAACCATGACGGAGAGACTTTCTGAGTACGGTAATGACTACAGCAATGTGAGGATGGTGACCATCGGTTCTAAGGGAAAAGACTACTTTGCCCATCATGGGTAGAGATTTTGATGGAACACGATGCCCCGGCAGATACGGTGACCTTTGAGGAGATAAAAGAAAATCAGCAGACCGCTGATGGAGTTGTACGCAAAGGGAGAAATTGACGAAATCGATATCGTATATACCTCTTATATCAATACACTGAAGCAGGAAGTGATCATAAAGAAATTGCTTCCTATCGACATTCACAGTAAAAGGCGAAGTGGGTGATTATACGAATCCTATCGAATATGGTCCGTCTGCAGAAGCAGTCTTCAGTTATCTTATACCGAAATATATTGAGCTGATGATTTTCAGCACATGTATTGAGTCCGCCACATGTGTGAGTATGCGGCAAGACGAACGGCCATGGAGAACGCCAACGATAACGCTAAGGATATCTTGGCAGATTTGCAGCTTGAATATAACCATGCAAGACAGTCTGCAATTACGGACGAAATTATAGAAATCGTTGCAGGCGCAGAGGCCCAGAGATAAAAATAATATGATCGATTGCGGACTGACTGAAGCCAGGCAATCGCAGCATAAGGTCTGCCTCAGCCGCTCGCTCTGCTTGGGGGCAGAACCATTAGTACGACAAAATCCACCCAATCAAACATCACCAGAGGCTCGTTCTCTTTGGGGATTTAAAGCATAAGGTCTGCCTAGCCACTCGCTCTGCTTGCGGGGGCAGAACCATTAGTACGACAAAATCCACCCAATCAAACATCACCAGAGGCTCGTTCTCTTGGGGATTTAAAGCATAAGGGTCTGCCTAGCCGCTCGCTCTGCTTGCAGGGGGCAGAACCATTAGTACGACAAAATCCACCCAATCAAACATCACCAGAGGCTCGTTCTCTTGGGGATTTAAAGCATAAGGTCTGCCTAGCCGCTCGCTCTGCTTGCGGGGCAGAACCATTAGTACGACAAAAAATCCACCCAATCAAACATCACCAGAGGCTCGTTCTCTTGGGGATTTAAACATAAGGTCTGCCTAGCCGCTCGCTCTGCTTGCGGGCAGAACCATTAGAGGTGAAAATCATTGAATAAAGGAACAATACATCGATTATTGGGCCTGTTATAGATATCCGATTCCATCCCGACGAAATGCCGGAACTTCTCAATGCCATTGAAATACCCGTTGATGGGAAAAACATTGTGGCAGAGGTTCATCAGCATATCGGGATGATGAAGCCAGATGCGTTGCTTTATCATCTACAGACGGTCTTTCGAGAGGAATGGAAGCAATTGATACCGAGAACCGATTAAAGTCCCTGTAGGCAAGGAAGTCCTGGGGAGACTGTTCAACGTTTTAGGCGATCCCATCGATGAAAAGGGACCAGTTGCAACAGAGGTGAAGAGTTCGATTCACAGGCAGGCGCCGAAGTTTGAAGATCAGGATACGACATCCCATATCTTTGAGACAGGAATTAAGGTTATCGACTTAATCGCTCCTTATACAAAAGGCGGAAAGGTCGGTCTCTTTGGCGGCGCTGGCGTAGGAAAGACGGTTTTGATTCAGGAACTGATCAACAACATCGCCACAGAGCACGGCGGCATTTCCGTATTTGCCGGCGTTGGAGAGAGGACCAGAGAAGGAAACGACCTCTACAACGAAATGACAGAATCGGGAGTACTGAAGAAGACCGCCATGGTGTTCGGTCAGATGAACGAACCGCCGGGAGCCAGAATGAGGGTCGCACTGACGGGTCTTACAATGGCCGAATATTTCAGAGACAAAGAGAAGCAGGATGTACTTCTGTTTATCGATAATATATTTAGATTTACACAGGCTGGATCAGAGGTTTCTGCCTTGTTGGGCCGTGTGCCGTCGGCCGTTGGATACCAGCCGACGCTGGCTACGGAGATGGGGGCCTTGCAGGAGCGAATTACCTCTACAAAAAGAGGGGTCTATTACTTCTGTTCAGGCGGTCTATGTGCCTGCCGACGACTTGACCGACCCGGCGCCGGCTGCGACCTTCGCCCACTTGGATGCGACCACTGTTCTTTCCCGCTCCATTACTGAACTGGGCATCTATCCGGCAGTCGATCCTCTGGCATCCAATTCCAGAATCCTCGACCCGTTGATTTTAGGCGAAGAGCATTATGAGGTTGCCAGAGGTGTACAGAAGGTGCTGCAGAAATATAGAGATCTGCAGGACATCATTGCCATTTTGGGCATGGAAGAACTTTCTGAAGAAGACAAAGAGACGGTTGCAAGAGCTAGAAAGATTCAGAGATTCCTTTCCCAGCCGTTCAGCGTAGCGGAACAATTTACTGGCATGAAAGGTAAATATGTTCCGATTGCCGAGACGGTACGTGGCTTCAAAGAGATTTTGGAAGGAAAGCACGATGACATTCCGGAGTCTTTCTTCCTCTTTGCGGGCGGCATCGACGATGTGGTGGCAAAGTACGAAGAATCTAAGGAGCAGGCTCATGACTGATGCAGACAAAGGCGTTTTGCTTGAAGTTATCACGCCGAGAGAGATGTTCTACTCCGGTCAGGTGGAAATGGTCGTCGTGCCGACCACCGATGGGGAAGAAGGCTTTATGGCCCACCACGTTTGGTGTGTAAAGCTTCTTGCCGAGAAGGGCAGAGTCAAGATTCGCGAGACCGGTGCAAAGGACTTGAAGATCATCGACATCAAGGGCGGTCATGTAGATATCAAAGACCGTTTTGTGGTCTACACTGACGAAGCAGAGTGGGCAGAAGAAGATTAGGAATAAATATAGATAAGCGCAGATAAAGTTAGAAGGGCTTGTTGCACAGTTGATAAAAAGATTAACTGTGCAACAAGTTCTTTTTTCTTTGTCCAAAGTCTGTGCATCGAGACCTCCCTCCTATGATATTGTAAAGCTATTAAAAGTATACTGCATATAAATGCAGAAAATTGAAACAATTTGTCTGCAAATGATAACAATGGGTAGATAAGTTTTGACAAAATATGCTATAAAACTAATCATAAGCGGTATTTACAATTTTTATTAGGAGGAAGAACAAATGAAGAGAAAGAAATTGTGGCGGCATATTGCCATCCTGCTTTCATTTTGCCTGGTATTTACATCGATGCCGGCCATGGCCTATGGAAGTAATGAAGCAGATAGCGAAAGTGCACCAAAAAGAGGAAAATCAAAAAATTACCTACGTGGATCCAGAGGACATAACCCCCGAAGACGCACTAAAAGATGAGAGCGGCCTGGATTACACTACTTACAGTTTAGGCGGTGAGAAAAACTGTCTGTATTCTATACCCAGAATGTAAGATTTGAGGATAAAGAGGGTAATTTGAAGGACTACGATTCGTCCCTTGTTACAATTCCGCAGACAAGACAGAAAGAGGCGGCCCTGCAAGAGTATGCCTATCAAAACAAAGCAGGCGATAGTAAGCAGTATATTCCGGATTTCGTCTGAGGAGACTCCCGTCATAATGGAAAAGACGATTACTCTATCACTATGACGCCGACAGAAAAACCTATAAGGACTTCTTTGGCAAAAAAGTAAAAGTAAAAAGAGAAAACATAAGGTAGAAGACGCTTATAATCAATGAAAGATAAAAATGTAAAAGCTTCATTTAAAGAAAAAGACTGCCTTAGCCTATGTTGAATACACTTCACTGCCAGAGGGCGTAAAGGAAGATATTATTTTGACAAAACGCCCAGCTAAAAACGTGATGCAGTTTGAAATTACAGCATCCGGTCTGACTCCAAAGGTATCGGAGCTTGACGGCAGCGTTTGTTTTGATAAGAAGAGCGGTGAATTGGTCAATATGATTGATCCGCCAAATATGAATGACGCTTCAGGGAAGGCCTATAGTGATAGTCTTTATTACGAAATTAATGCTAAGGATGGTGAAGCTGACACCTATATTCTGACCCTGACCATCGACAAGAAGTACTTAAAGGCAAAAAGACCGCCAGTACCCTGTAATCATCGACCCTACAAGCACTTGGGTTGGTGATTCGGAGTTGAGAGACGTTTATGTCAGCAGCGCCAACAAAACGACTAATTATTATGCGACTGCACGGCAAACCATGCCTGTGGGAAAAGGCTCCAGCTCTACTTATCGTAATTTATATAAAATTCTTTAGTCTGAAATCAGCCATTGATGGAAGTCTGGTAGATTCGGCCACTTTGAAGATGTACGAGACTGCAGACAGCAATGCAAACAATACAGTTGATGCATTCAGAGTAACAGAAAACTGGGATGCCACAACTGTGACCTGGAATAAGCAGCCGACGACAACGTCATCACGATTTGGCAGTTGTGTCACCGGCGGCACTGATAAAAATAGCTGCAGCATCAATGCTACCATATTTGCCAGATGGGTGGCCAATGGAAATTCCAATTATGGAATGGTGCTGAAAGGAAACAATGAAAGCCTGCAGCGATTCGTAAAATTCTATGGTTCCAGAACCACATCCACCAGTTATAGGCCTAAACTGAGTGTAGTGTATTATTCAAAAGGAGACTTTAGTTGGAACCTCATTGTCACTAAGTAACAAATATATAAAATCTGGATATTCTTTACAAATTAGATGGGGATTTTTCGCACCTAATGCTGTAACTGGAGTTCAATATAAAATTGTAAATAAGGCCACGGGTGTTGCTGTTAATCCGGCCAAGGGATATGAGAATGTTACATATACAGAGTCTAATGATGATTTTATATTTAACGTACCAACATCCGGTATATTGGAAGATGGGACCTATACAATTTACGTCAGGAGTGAGCTTTACAACGGCGAGTATTCTGTTGCTCAGACAGACACGTTCTATGTTGATAATACTGCACCAATTATAAACTCCATGGATCGAAATGACGATGGCAAAGGAACTACAATTTCCTGGGATATCACAGACGCTAACTTTGACAAAGCAGAATTGTATCTTAATGGAGAAAAACTCTACACCGGAACAAAAAAGGGTGATAGCTTTTGGATACATATGAACTATCTACAGATTGGTAAAAATAATCAACTTGTCTTAAAGGCTTATGACAAGATGGGCAATATATCATCGAAAACAATGATTATTAAAACAGATTCAATTGCGCCGACTGTTGATAATGCCTACATTGTGACTAAC
>VOFH01002621.1_pt1 | contig 17867 bp, 32 predicted proteins | sample 5384091 | NCBI WGS metagenome assembly VOFH01 (sample SAMN12384727, study PRJNA508395) | human gut metagenome | isolation source: healthy gut G | host: Homo sapiens
CTATGTGGGCCTGCGCTATATCGAGCTTTCCATCTCTTCGCCCATCTGCAACTCCTCCGGCGCCGTGGCCGCGCTGCTGCTTCATCTTCCTCGGCCAGCGCATGACGGGCCTGCAGATGTTCGGCGTGGTGCTGGTGTGCGCAGGCGTGCTGGCGCTGGCTGTTATCGAGCGCAGGCAGGATGAAAGCGTGCGCGCCTTGTCTCTGCGGAAAGGCCTCGAATGTGAAGTACGAGCGCAGCGTCATCGCCATTCTGTTCCCCATTCTGTACTGCCTGATCGACGGCCTCGGCACCTTTGCCGACGCCGTGCTCATCGAGGGCGAAACGCCCATTATTGCAGAGGGCTCGGCCAATATCGCATATGAGCTCACCTTCCTCGCCATGGCGGTGTTCGCCTTTATCTACGTGGTGGGCGTGAAAAAAGCAGAAGCTCAGCATCCCGAAGGAGAAAGAAGCTGATTGCCGCCGTGAGCGAGACGGCCGGCCAGTTCGCCTATATCTATGCCATTGCCGCGAACGCGGTGGTGGCCGCGCCCATGATCTCGTCCTACTGCGTGATGAGCCTGTGTGGGCGCGCATCATTCTGAAGGAAAAGCTTACAAAAGCCACAGTATGCCGTCATCGCTGTCACCGCGGTGGGCATCGCCATACTGGGCATGGAATAACGCAGCGCCCGCCGCATATCCGGCGCACGGCAAAGGCCGCCTTTCCGAAAAGAAAGGCGGCCCTTTGTTTACAATTTGAAGATAACTGCCGCTGTAGTAAAATGGAAAGGGGGCGCAGCGTATGGCGCACTGATTCTGGTGGCGGAGGACGAGGCGCCCATCCGCGAGGTGGTCAGCAGGCATCTTCTGCTGGTGGGGCATACCGTGGCGCAGGCCGGCACCGGGCCGCAGGCTGTGGAAATGTGCGGAAAGAGAAGTTCAATTTTGTTCTGCTGGATGTGATGCTGCCCGGCATGGGCGAAGGGTTGAAGTGAAGCGGCGGCTGCCTGCTTGCGGGCTGCGGTTCAGGCTGCGGGTGAAATACAGCACCAGTTCGAGGCACTGGACGCTTGCCGGGCCCGCGCAGGCAGCGGGCCCGGCTGGCAGTTATCACTTTTGAAAAGCAAATTTTCCTTTGTGCCGAAAAATGTTACGATTTTGACACAAATTCGTGTTACTATCAAAATGAGAAAAAGCGGCGCGTTTTTGGCCGAAATGGCTGCTGCGCCGCCCGAAAGAAAAAGCGTGTAAGGGGGCTGTTTGTGGAAGAGCGTATCATATCCGGCGGCCACAGCACAGCGCCCGCAGGCCGCGGCGGCCCCCCGCCCCGCGGGCAGGCGGCAGGGCAGCGGCCTGCCGCGGGCAGCAGGGCCCCGGAATACAAGGCCGCCGCGCGGGGGGCCTGCGGCGGCCCCCGCCAGGCCGCCCCGCAGCGCCGCCCGCGGGCGGCGGGGCACAGCGCGCCGGGCGTATATGCGGCGCAGGCACCCCGCCCGGCGGAATTTGGCCGCAGAAATGCGGCGCGCAGGCGCAAAACGCCGCAGGCGCAGGCGTCTTGTGCGCATGGCCGCGCTTGCCGTGTGCGTGCTTGCCGTAGTGGCGGCCTGCGGCTGGGTGGTGAAAAGCGGCATCTCCATGGTGGTGGACGCCATTGAGACAGGCAATTTTTCCACAATCGGCAATGCGCCTTTCAAGCAGGGCAACGGGCCGCCCTATGGTCGCTGTGGACGCGGGCCACGGCGGGCGGGACCTTGGCGCCGAGGGCATCTACACCGAGGTGAACGTCACCGAGGCCACTGCCAACGCGCTTATCTCCTGCTGGAGCAGGACGCAAACTACACTGCGGTGCGCTGCCGCAAAAGCGGCGAGGGCATGAGCGTGGCGGGCCGCGCCGAGGCTGCCAACAAAGCAGGGGCAGAGCTGTTCCTCAGCATCCATGCGAATTACGACGAGACGGCACGGCCTCCGGCTTTGAATGCTTCCCGCAGACGGCTGCCAGTGAAACGCACGAGCAGTCCCTGCGCTTTGCAAGGCTGCTGGCCGCGCACATGCAGGCGGGGCCCGCTGCGCGGCGAGGCGGGCGTGCGCTATGCCTTCTATGAAGACGACGGCAGCGGCGGCATACGAAGGTGATACAGGAAGAGAGCTACGAGTTTGATACAAACGCGCAGACCTTCGGCGTGCTGGAAAAAAACACAGTGCCCCGCCGTGCTGGCCGAACAGTGCTTTCTGTCCAGCGAGGCGGACGCCGCGGCCTTTGCCTCCGACGAGGGCTGCAAAACGGTGGCCCGCACTTATTACGAGGCCATTTGCGAATATTTCGGCAACAACGCCCATCACGGGCTGACGCAGAAAAAGCGGGGGCGCACATCTGTGCGCCCCCGCGGCATTTTCGCCCGAAGCGAGGCAATCCATAAGCCGGGTTCTGTATAAAACGACGATCTTTCTAGGCTGTGCGTCACCGCACAGCCTGCCGCCTCAATGGGGCGCGCAAGGGCACGCGTTGCCCCGGTCGGGCGTTGCTCCCGGTAAGGTTTACAGAGCCGCGCAAGTTACCAAGCGCGCTGGTGCGTCTTACCGCACCTTTTCCACCCTTTTGCCTGCACAGGGCAGGCGGTTTCTTTCTGTTGCACTATCTCTGGGGTCACCCCCGGCTGCCGTTAGCAGTTACCGTTCCCTTGAGGAGCCCGGACTTTCCTCAGAGGGCCTTTCGGGCCCTCCGCCGCCGTCTGTCTTGCTCGCTTCGGAGTTTTCAGTATACCACACTCGCCTTTGCCGCGTCAATTCGTGCAAAATTTTCTTGCCCTCACCCTGATAAAGCCGATGGCACTTGATAGGCGGGTTGCCACCACGGCGGCGCCGGCAGACAGGGAAAGGGAATGTCATATGCTGAAAAACGAATATCTGGCCCGTGTATAATGCCGCCGCCACGTGCAGGCGCGCAACCCCGGCGAGGCGGAATTTTTGCAGGCAGTGGGCGAGGTGCTGGAAAGCCTGAGTCTCTATGCTGAAAAGCACCTGAGCTGGAGCAGTGCATTGTAGAGCGCATGTGCGAGCCTTGAGCGATTTCGCGGTGATCCTGGCGTGGCCTGTGGATGACGCGGGCAGGGGTGGCAGAACTCGCGGCTACCGTGTGCAGTTCACCCCTGCCATTGGCCCATGGCGGTTAAGGCGGCCCAGCGCTCCACCCCAGTGCGTGAACGCTTTCCGTCATCGGCAGCTCCTGGGCTCGGAGCAGGTGTTCAAAAACAGCTCACCGGCCTGCCTATGGGCGGCGGCAAGGGCGGCTCTCGATCTGACCCAGCGGGTCGCCTGGATCGCCGAAATCATGCGGCTTCTGCCAAAGCTTTATGACAGAGCTGCAAAGCACATATCGCAAGTTTGACCGGACGGCCTGCGGGCGACAATGCGGCGCAGCGCGGGAACTTCGGCTACCTGTTCGGCCAGTCTAGGCGCCTGCGCAACGCGTGCGACGGGCGTGCCTCTACGGGCGGCGGCTTTCCTACGGCGGCAGCCTTGCGGCCGGAGGCCACGGGCTATGGCCTGTGCTATTTCACGCAGGAGGCGCTGCGCTGCATGAGGCAGGACAGCTTCGAGGGCAAGACGGTGGTTATCTCCGGCTCTGGCAACGTGGCTATCTATGCCACGGAAAAGGCCGTGCAGCTGGGTGGCAGGGTAGTGGCCCTGTCCGACTCCGAACGGCTATATTTACGACAAAGACGGCGTGAAGCTGGACGTGGTGAAAGTCCATCGCTCCACGCCGCGCGCGCATCAGCGAGTATGTGAAGGAAGTGCCCGGCGCGGAATACCAATGCGAGGGCTGCGCCGGCATTTGGAGCATTCCGTGCGATATTGCGCTTCCCTGCGCAACGCAGAATGAGATAGACGGTGAAAGCGCCGCAAAGCTGGCCGCAAACGGCTGCCGGGGTGTGCGAGGGCGCCAACATGCCTCTACGCCCGAGGCCATTGCCGTATGAGGCAAATGGCATGCTGTACGGGCCCGGCCAAGGCGCGGCAAACGCGGGCGGCGTGGCGACCAGCGGCCTTTGAAATGAGCCAGAATTCGCCTGCGCCTCTCGTGGTCGTTTGAAGAGGTGGACGCGCGGCTGAAGGACATTATGACGAATATTTTCCACAATGCCTACGACGCCTCAAAGGCCTGCGGGGCTGAGGGCAATTTGATGGTAGGCGCCAACGGCGGGCTTCATCAAGGTGGCCGAGGCTATGCTGGCGCAGGGCGTGGCTATTAAGGCAGCGCCGCGCTGTGCGGGCTGAAAACAAAAGCAGAAGCGATGTGCCGCCGGGCCCGGCGTTCCGAGCCCGGCGGCGCTGTTTTGGCCTGCTTTAGCAAAATGACAACCCCTGGCTGTGCAGGGGAGCGTAAAAGGGCTTTCGCTGCCAGCTTTGGGCGAATCGGGATGGTATTCAATACCAAAGAGATGCAGCACGCAGCGGGAAGAACCCCTGGTTTACGGGGGCGGGGCGAGCGACACAAAAGACAGAGCATCAGTGCCCTTGAGAGGCTTCTACGGCTGTAAGTCTCTAGAAGGGCTATTTACGCGCAGCCCGGCCCAGCCTGCCTGGATCTGCGGCTGACATGCGCGGCATGCGCCTGACATTTCTATGTGGCGCCGCGTCAGGACGTGTGCCTTTCTGCGCAGACGTGCTGCGCCAAAACGGCGTTCAGCTTGCGCTTCAGCCAGTGTGTGAAGCACTGCGGGGCTTTTGTTTTGCGACGGCGTGCCCACCCGATGCAAACCAGCGCGTGAAAGCGGCGGGCGCGGCTGTAGCTCTTTCGAGCTCGCCGGAGGCGGACACCAGCGTTCCTGGCGGATATCCGCGTCACATCGTGTATGAGGACGAGCACGCCATGGTGCTGGAAACGGCGGCATGGCTGCCTGCACCCCGACGCGCGGCGAGGCGTGCGCGGCACGCTGGCGAAAACGCCTTTTGCGGGCTTTGCGCACGCGCGGGGCAAAAGGGCATGTGTTCCGCCCATTAACCGGCTGGATAAAGGCACCAGCGGCCTTGTGCTGTGCGCCATGAACGCCTATGCCGCGCCGCTTCTGGCAAAAAGCGCGCAAAAGGTATATTATGCTTTGTGCGGCACGCCGCCCGCCAAAGCGGGCGAGTTCTGCGGCCCTATTGCCCGGGGCGATTCCATTTTGGCCGGTGCGTGTCCGCAGGGCAAGCCTGCCAGCACGCGCTATTGCGTGCTGGCGGCGGGCAGGGGTGCTTTTCTGCCGGCCTGCGCGCTTGGCACGGGCCGCACGCACCAGATACGGGTGCACTTTTCCCATGCGGGCTGCCCGCTTTGGGCGACTGGCTGTACGTGGCGGCGACGTACAGGTGCTGGGGGCGGCCACGCCCTGCACTGCGGCGTGCTGCGCGTTTACACGCCCGCGGGCGGCTGCGGGCCCGGCGGCTGTGCAGGCGTTTGCGCCGCTGCCGCAGGATATGGCCGCCCTGGCCGGGCCGCTGGCACCCGGCGGCGTACTACCGGGCAGGCTTGGTGCGGCGCGTGCATTTCGCGCGCCGCGGGTTGCGCTGAAATGTGAAAAAAGGGTATAATATTTTAGTCGCATTTCAGGCCGTGCGGAAATTGCCCTGCGCAGCGCAGGGAGTGCGGGGGGCGGGGGCAACGGCGCCAAAGTGTGAAAAACCGGCGGGTTCCGGAAGAATTTTTTCGCCCCTTGCCCTTGGCACGGCGTGGGCGAAGTGCTGTATTATATCGGCTTTGAAACGGAATATACCTGCTGCGCTTTGCGCGTGCGTGCAAGCACGCCGTGCTGTGGGTATTTTACGGCGTTTTGCTGGTGCTGCACGCGGCAGCTTTGCGGCAGGCTTTCTGCGCGCCGTGGGGGGAAGACTTGCGGCGCCTTTGGCGCCAGCTGCGCCAGGGGCTGCGCAACCTGCGCACCATGCTGCGCGCAGAGCGGGAAGAGGGCGGCCCCGTGGCCAGCAAGGGCGTGGCCTATGTGGTGCGCGGCGTGCGCGCCTACCGACCTTGTTTATAACGCCCTTCCTACCTTGCCTGCTGCCGCGCTGCTGGTGCCTGGTGGTGACGGTGCGCACGGTGCTGGGTTCGAACTTTGCGCTGGCCGCAGTACCGTGACGAATTTGTGGGCTATATTGAGAACGAAAGCGTGTTTGAAGAGGCACAGGGCCTTGGGGACCGCATCCGGGCGGCGAGAACACCGGCGAGGACTGGGCACGGAGCCGGAATTTACCATCGCCATTGTGGACCCGGGCGGCCATGCGTGCAGCCGCAGCGAGCTGGCGGACGCCATCATTCCACCTCGTCCGGCCCATCACCAATGCCACAGGCGTGGTGGTGGACGGCACGCTGGTGGGCGCCACGCAGGAATCCGCCGCCATCAACCAGCTTTTGAATGAGCAGAAGGCCCCGTATGAGACCGGGCAGGAAAACCTGACTGTTCGCTTTGCCCACGAGGTAGAGCGGTGCCCGTGGTATTTTACCGGATACGCCATTTCAGAGGACGAGCTGGCGGCCCGCCTGCTGGGCCAGGCGGCATGGACACTGGTCTCGGGCGAGCAAGTGCAGCAGAATTACCTCACCGTGCAGCAGGTGTTCCGCGAGACATATGAAGAAACGGGTGCCCTACCCCATGCAGGAGGTGGAAACAGCGACCTTGCCTGGGGGCGCGTGCCTTTGCAGAAGGCATTGACGGCACAAAGCTGGTCACAGCAGACGTGGTATACCAGGACGGGCAGGAGCAGGGCCGCACCGTCATCAGCGAAGAGACGCTGGTGGAGGCCGTGCCCGAAATCATACAGGTGGGCTCGCTTGGCGGCGCGCCCGGTTCCGGCCAGCTGATGTTCCCTGTGCCGGATTATAAGAGAATCCGCGCGGGCGCTCGTATTACCACCGCGGGCTGGACATCGCCGCGCCGCAGGGCACGCCTATTTATGCGGCCGACAACGGCATCGTCACCTCTCTGGCCGAGGCCCGGTTATAACTGGTCTTACGGCAACTGGCGTGCGCAGACCACGGCAACGGCCGGCTACGGCCACTGGGCTATTCCTCTGGTGGTATCAGAGGGAGATTAGGTGTCACCCAGGCAGCTTATTGCTTATGTGGGCAACACGGGCCGCTCGTTCGGCAGCCACTGCCATTTTGAGGTTATTTTGAACGGGAACAGCGCCAGCCCGGGACCCGGACGATTATGTCACCCGCCCGCACGGCTAGGCGGGCAGGGCGCCGGCCGTTTTTGCCACAGCAAGCGCAATTGAGTAAACTTTTGTCAAACGGATTCAAATTTGAAAAATTCCCCTTTTTCAAGCGCTGGAAATCAGTGTATACTATAAACAGTTGTGTAAAAGGGAAGCCCGGCCCGGCCGTGATGCTCGAAGAGGAGTTATCGGAACGTGGAGAAATTTGTCATTCACGGCGGCAGGCCGCTGGTAGGAAGTGACCATCAGCGGGGCAAAAAATGCTGCCGTAGCTATTCTGCCGGCCACCATTCTGGCTGCGGACAAGTGCATCATTGAAAACCTGCTCCAGCATCAGCGACGTGGCGGCTTCTCTGATATCCTCAGCGCCATGGGCGCCCGCGTGCGCGTGCTGGACAAGCACACGGCAGAAATAGATACCTCCCATATCCACACCACCAGTGTGCCGGACGAGCTCAGCCGCCAGATGCGCGCTTCCTATTATTTCCTGGGCGCGCTGTCGGCACGGGCACTGTGGCCATGCCCGGCGGGTGTTATCTGGGCCCGCGCCCCATCGACCAGCATTTGAAAGCCTTCATGGCCCTTTTGGCGCGGAGGACATGGTTGATAACGGCATGATTGCCGTGTTGCGCCGGCACTGCGCGGGGAAGAAATTTTCTTCGACACGGTTTCGGTGGGCGCTACCATCAACGCCATGTTGGCCGCCGTAATGGCGGACGGCTCACCGTGCTGGAGAACGTCGCCAAAGAGCCGCATATTGTGGACGTGGCGAACTTTTTGAACACCATGGGGGCCGACGTGACGCGGGGCAGGCACAGACGTCATTAAGGTGCACGGCGTGCGGCGCATGCACGGCTGTACCTATACCATCATTCCACCAGATAGAGGCCGGCAGCTATATGGTGGGCGCGCCATCACGGGCGGCAATGTGCTCATCAAAAATGTTATTCCGAAGCATCTTGAGCCCATCACCTGCTGGAAAAGGCTGGGGCGCATGGAGGAATACGACGATTCCGTGCGCGTTTCCCGCACGGGCGACATCGAGCCGCTGAATATCAAAACCATGCCGCACCCCGGCTTCCCTACAGATATGCAGCCCCTGATGAGCGTGCTTCACGCTGGCGAAAGGCACCTCCATCATCACCGAGGGCATCTGGGAGAACCGCTTCCCGCTATGTGGACGAGCTGGTGCGCATGGGCGTGAATATTCAGGTGGCGGGGCGCGTGGCCGGCATTGAAGGCGTGCAGGAGCTGCTGCCCGCCCCCATGCGCGCGCAACAGACCTTCGCGCGGGTGCGGGCCATGGTGATGGCGGCTTGCCCCACGGCGTGTCGAAATCACCGAGATCAGCCATATCGAGCGCGGCTATGAGGACATTGCCGAAAGCTGGTGCGACCTTGGGAACCGATATCCGGCGCATCGAAAAGCCGGATATGCCCTGCGCAGGGTGCGCAGTAAGCAGACATACCGAAGGGGGGCGGCCGGCTCTTTCCTTTTTTCCTTTAGCGCATGGCGTAACTTTACAACGCTGTATTCCGGCTCGTCCGGCAACTGCATTTTTGGAAGAGGACGGCCGCTTTGTTCTGGTGGATATGGGCCAGCGCCCGCGCCACCACGCGCGCCCTGGCGCAGTTGGCGCGCAGGCAAAGCAGTCTTTGCGGCGTGATGGTGACGCACGAGCACTCCGACCATATTGCGGGGCTTGCGGTGTTTTTGAAAAAGAACCCGTGCCGGTGTACGGCAGCCACAGGCCACAGGTGCTGGCGCAGCGCGGCTGCGTGCCGCCGGGCGTGCGGCTGGTGCCCAGACGGCCGCGGCTGAGGTGGACGCGGCGGCTTTGTGTGCAGAGCTTTTCCACCAGCCACGATTCCGCCGGACTGCTGCGGCTTCCGCGTGCGCACCCCTTTTTTGCAGGAAAAACGCTAACGGCAATTGCAACGGGTTATCGGCTATGTTTCAGACGAAGTGCTGGCAAATCTGTATATAGGCGGACATGGTGGCGCTGGAGGCGAATTACGACCTGCATATGCTGATGCACGGCCCGTACCCCTATTACCTGAAAACACGCATTGCCTCTGAAAAAGGGCCATTTGTGCAACGACGAATGCGCGGCCACGCTGGTAAAAAGCTGATGGCTGCGGGCTGCACGCGCTTTTCGCTGTGCCATATCAGCCAGGAGAACAACGCCCGGCCCTTGCCCCTGCAAAGCGTGCAGGCGGCGCTTGCAAAGCGGCACGGCGGCCCGCACCGGACGCCGTGGTGCAGGCGGCGCGCAGGCACGAGGTATCGCCCGTGTTTGAATTCTGACGGAAAAAGGGGATGTGCGGCATGATGAACCTCACTGTCATTGCCGTGGGCAGGCTGAACGCGGCATATTACAGGCAGGCTGCGGCGGAATATGAAAAGCGGCTGGGCGCCTTTTTGCAGAGTGCATGTGGCAGAGCTGGCCGAAGAGCCCATTGCCGAAAAGAACGCAGGCCCCGCCGTGATAGAAAAAGAGCTCTGGAAAAGAGGGAAGGGCCATTCTGGCCGCCGTGCCGAAACGGGGGCCGCGCTGGTCGCGCTTTGCGTGGAGGGCCGGCAGCTTTCCAGCGAGGCGCTGGCGCGCCGCCTTGCTGAATGGGCCGTTTCGGGCGTGTCGTGCGCGGCGTTCGCCATCGGCTCTTCCCACGGGCTTTCGCCGCAGGTAAAGCAGGCGGCGGCCCTGCGCCTTTCCATGAGTGAAAATGACCTTTCCCCACCAGCTTGCACGCGTGATGTTGCTGGAGCAGTTATACCGCGCGTGCTGTATCAATGCAGGCACACGGTATCATAAAGTAGTAGCAGCTGAGCGGCGGAGAATTATATAATACCAATTGTATAATAATTGCAGATAAAATACGAAAAGTAAAACGGACCTGTGAAGAAAGCAGCGGCCCTTTTCCTTTTTATATTAAGAACCACAAGCTATGCTTGCGGGCGAATTAGCGCAAGCGTTGAATAGAAAAGAATATCTGTTTTAGCGGAATGAACGATAGAAAGCCAGGAAGCGGGTGCGCCACCGTAGATGGATTGGCAGTGAATATCCAATCATTTAGGCTTTCGGTATGAAAAAATGCTATATAAGAGACAGCCTGCGGCGAAGGGCAAATAGAAATAAGGCTGCAGTAGAAGAAAAACGAAAAAGCAGCGGCAGGTGCGGTTGGCACCGCCCATTACGCACCTTTCGCTGTAAACTCGCTGGAATAATGGCCCTACAGGGGCTGTTCTGCAACCCCCTACGTTCAACGTGGGGGTATGATTTATATGCTTTGGCGGCATTATCAGCCCAGCCCCTGCCCGGGGGGGAAAAGGCTTTCGCCTCAGGCATGAAGCGAAGAGGAAAGAGAATGCCGGCGGCCTGCTTGCAGCGCAAGGGCCAATTCTATACGCGAAATGCCTGTTTGCGGGCTTGCGGGGCAAGCGGTGCAAACGGCATTTTTCAGTGCCTCCAGCAGAGCCTGCCGGTATGCCGCCCTTTCCCGGGGTTTACGCCAGCCCCCGGGGAAAGCCGGGGGCTGGCGCTTCACACAGAGGCGGCAGGCCCGCCCCTTGGGCATAGTCGTTCTGCTCTTCAAACAGTGTATCGCCGCACCACCATTTCCCGCTGGCTGGGCGTAAAGGGCGCTGATGTCCACACAGTGCTCTGCGGAAAAGAAGCAGATAATCCGGCGTTGTGCCAAACACATGGCACAGCTCGAACAGGTTGGCAAGCGAAGGAAAGGAATGCCGTTTTCCCACGCATTGATGGCGCTGCGAGGACACCCCAGGCGCTTGCCAGCACCGCCTGCTTCATATCGCGCTGGCTGCGCAGCTGCTACAAACGCTCTCCAAACATATGGTTTTCTCCCCCTTTTTCTATGCACATCATAACTTGCCTGTTCAGCAATTTTAGTTGCAAAAACGATATTAAGTTATATATATGTAGACTTAAATTTTACAAAATGTGAAAATTAACTTGACATTTTGCTTTGTGACAGTAGAATAAAGGGTAGATAAACCTGTCTGCGTGCTGCGGGCAGGCCACTATATTCCGGGAGGAAAAAGTGATGAAAAAATTTTTGGCCATATGTCTTTCCGCTTTGCCTTGCCGCGGCGCTGTTCCGCAGTGCCCGTGCTTGCAGAGGGCACTGCGGAACCCCGGGCAGCGGAAATTCTTTCTTTGCCAATGGTACGCCCATTACCATTTCGGCAGAAGCGCCGCAGGACGGGCGGGGGCGACAGTCCGGCCTTTACCACCGGCTAACAGATGCCTATATCTCCTGGGTGGCGGACGGCGTTACCAAATATGTGGGCATCTGCCGATGCAACCGTGTACGGCGGCAGCAACGGCACAGAACAGGCTGTGTCTGTGCCCAGCACCAGCATTTACCATGACGGGCGGCACTGTCCGCGACCTTATAGGCGGCAACCTGGGGGCAAATGCCAAGACGCCGCTGGCCACAGTGACGGGCGACGTAGTAATGCGTGTGGCGGGCGATGCAAAGGTAAGCAACTATATTGCGGGCGGCGGGTACAATAACGCCTGCGTAAACGGCACGGTATCTATCACGCTGACGGCGTGGATTTTGCCGGGCTGGAATCCCTTATGTGAACGGCGGTGTATGGGGCCACGGCAATGAGGGCACTCGCAATATTGCAGACGGTACCATGACGACGCAGGCGGTGGTAAACCGTGTGGAAATTGTTGTGACGAACAGCAAGAACATCCCTTTGCTGGGCGTGGGCGGCGGTGGCAGCAACAAAGGTGAAAAGCGGCAGCCTCACCGTTACAGACAGCACAGTGAAATCGCTGTATCTGGGCGGTATCAATGGCGAGACCGGGGAGCTGTGAGGTGACGATGAGCAACAGCACTATCACCAACCTGGCCGCCACGAACCGTGGCTTTGTGGGCACCGCCGTGGTGAATGTCAACGGCGGCAGCGTTGCCAATTTTATACCGGCTGCAACGCCGGGTTGCTTTGGCTCTGATTCCGGCGCAGTAGATGGCTCTGGTGTAACCGGCTCTATCGCCTGGAACATGGACGAAAGCGTTCAGGTGTCGAACGCAGTCATAACGCCGAATATAACTTCCACCTCGGGCCAGTATACGGCAGAGGTGGGCAACGTTACAGTCAACAAACAGGGCGATGCGCTGCCCATGACGGCGGCTGCTTTGAGCCTGCCAAAGGCGCGAAAGTAAGCGAGTTCACCGTTCCGGCGGGCGAGACGCTGAAGCTGGAAGGCACAAGCGTCACCATTCCCAGCGGCGTTGCGCTGAAAAAACGAGGGCACGGTGGAAAACAGCGGCGCTATTCAAAACCAGGGCAGCCTGGAAAACACGGGTAGCGGCAGGCTGGAGAATATTGGCGAAAATGCAGCTATCAGCGGCAATAAGCCCACGGGTGACAATGCAGATGTTACCTATCAGTTCATCTCCGCCCGGCTAATTATACACTGGGGGCACAAAAAAGGACGCCGTCTTTACCCTGAACGGTTCGACAGACCAGTTTGTAGATTTCTATATCGACGGCGCCAGGCTGACGAAGGATACAGACTATACCGTGAAGGAAGGCAGCGTGATAGTCACGGTGAAGGCGTTGTGATGGAAAAGCTTTCCACAGGCAGCAGCCACACGCTGAAGGCGGTATATACGCTGGGCGAGGCAACCGGCGCTATCTCGGTGGAAAAGCAGACGCAGGAGCCTGCCGCGCCTTCCACCCCGACGCCTGCCCCTGAAAGGCCAACCCCAAAACAGGCGTTGCGGCCTGAAACAGTGCGCAAGACAATAAAAACCACGGCTGGCCGTCACGGCCCGCCGTGGTTTCTTTGTGGCGCGTGCATATGCGCGGCATGTCTGCTCAGGCGTCATAATTCCTGAAGGCGCCTTGCGGCCTCCAGCAGAATGTCCATCATCTGTGCGTCCTTTGATCTGCCTGAGGGGTACGCCGCTGAAGGTGAACAATTCCGCCAGCGTGATGCCGGAAGGCATGGGCCAGTTTGGCCGAGGTATCCACCGTGGCACTTTTTGCGCCCTTTTTTCCAGCAGGGCAATGTAGGAAAGACTTAAGTCTGCATATTCTGCCAATTGTTCCTGAGACCAATCCCGCGCCTGCCGCAGGCGGCGGATGCGGTTGCGCAAGCTGGATGGTGGTTTGGCTCAAGGTGCGCCCCCTCCTTTTGCCGGGTTCTTTTCTTTTTAGAATACCGCGCGAGGCATTGCACCGCCAGATACTATAGTGCAAAACACTATTATAGTATTGACAATGCCTACTATAGTAATTATACTGAAATATAAAGTATCCCCCTGTGGAAGAAAAAGAGAGGAAACGGATATGAAAAAAATTTTCGCAGTATGCCTTTCGCTTTGCCTTGCCATGGCACTGTTTGCTGTGCCCGCGTTTGCAGAGGGGAGATGTGGCGCAGGTAGAAGGCGGGCAGGCACACGGCACCACAGGCAGCCATTGATGAAGTGCAAACCAGCGGCAAGGTGACGCTGGTGAAAGACACGCAAGAGGACATCACCATCCCCGAGGACAAGAGCATTGAACTTGTTTTTGAATGCCAACCTTACGAATAAGTCTACACACACGATTGTTGTGAAAAGTGGCGCTACCCTGACTATCAGCGGCAGCGGAACGGTAGATAACCGTCACGCATCGAGGGCTACCATTCATAACGAGGTTGGCGGCACTGTAATTCTGACCGGCGGCACCTATACCCGCAGCCAGGAAAATGGAATTAGCAGTGAGAACAGCGGCGGAAACAGTTTTTAATATCCATAATTATAGCACCATGACCATCAATAGGGGCGTTAAAGTGGTACAAGAATGGCCAATTTTCCAGCCTGATTGAGAATGGCTTTACGATGGGTCTAAAGATAATCCCACTGGGGCAACCGCTACGATGACGATTAACGGCGGCACCTTCAGCGGCGGCATCAACACAATTAAGAACGATGACTACGGCGAGCTTACCATCCATGACGGCACATTCTAGCAATACCACGCAGGCGGCCTTCCTGAACTGGAACGTCGCGACTGTGACCGGCGGCACCTTCAGCTCTGAACGGAATTGTATTCTGAATGGGTATGGCAATGCTACAATGGACAAGGGCGAGCTGAAAATTACCAGCGGCACATTTACCAGCAACGAGAGGCCCCGATTAAAAGGATGAACAAAGAGGGCGAGGGCAATGGGGGATCTTGACAAGGTGGATGTGACCGGCGGCGTTTAGCGGCGATGTGAGCGAAGTGGTTGCAGAAGGTAGCTCTTGAGTTTGTGAAGGCCGAAGGCGCCAATCGGTTTGTCGTGAACGCTTCTAAATAAAGCCCGAAAGCGCGACCACCAGGACGGAAAAGAACGGCGCGGTTGTATATTTTGAAGATGAATGAGGCGCTGAACGACAGAGCTGTAAACGACATCAATGTGGTGGCGGACGCAGAAATCAGCGTGGCTGTGCCGGAGGGTGTAAAGGTTACAATTGCCTCCGGTGTTACGCTGACGGCGCAGGGCGATTTGAGCGGCGTCACCTTCAGCGACGGCGCAGCTTGTGGTGCCGGAGGGCCAGACGGCCACCGTCGGCGGCAAAAGAATATGCGTCCGGCTCGTATGAGGCGCAAAAGGACGGCACGCTTTCGAAGCCGGAGACAAAGCCGGAGGAAAAGCCTGCCGAGCCCGCCGCCCCTGCAAAGGCCAACCCCAAAACAGGCGTTCGTGCATAACGGGCCTGCTGCAGCCTGCAGAAATACACGCAGGGCAAAAGATAAAAGCAGAGAGCTTTCAAACGGCCATGGCGCTGCAAATGCCATGGCCGTTTGCACTGCAAATGGAATTTGTTTTTTTCACAGTTTAAAATGAAAACTGTGAGAAAAACTTATATGGCGTGGTGCAAAACAGTTGACAAAATGAAAATTTACGCTTTTATATTATAGGGCCAGGGCGTAGCCGCCTCCGGGCTGACGGAAGGGCGCGGCGCCGCAGGCGCCGCGCGCAAGAAAGAGGAATTGCAAATGAGCGAAAGAACGAAAAAAAATCATTTGTGGAGCGCCTGCGGCGTGGTGGGCTTTGCGCTTATCATTATGCTGCTGCTCATTTTCCTTTTGCCGGGGTAAAGCCGCAGGCGAAAAGCTCGGGCCCGGCTGTTTCTTCCAGTGCGCAGGCGTCCTCAGCGTCTGAGCTGGACGCGCGCCTGGCGGATGCCAGAAAGCAGAACAGCGACGTGGTGGCCTGGCTTACCATCCCCGGCACAGATGTGGACGACCCGTGGTGCAGGCCGCAGACAACGACTATTATCTGCGCCGCACCTGGCTGGGCGAAAGCGACGTGTGGGGCTGCTATTTCCTGGACTATGAATGTAACATACGCGAAAAAGGCCTCGCTGGACAAAGTGAGCATCATCTACGGCCACAGCCTGGAGGATTCGAAGGACGACAAGAACTTTTCGCAGATAAAGCGCTGGGAGGATGCGGAATTCGCCGCCCAGAACCCCACCTTCACCCTTCGCCTGACAGACGGCACCCTTACCACCTGGCAGGTGTTTGCGGCCAGCAAGGTGCCGGTGGAAGGGGGAGAACGCCGTATATTATCTGGACCCCCAACCCGGACGAGGCCACCTATTCCGCCCTGCTGGACACCCTGCGCGCCAGCCAAAAACTTTGACAGTGTAGAGTATCCGCGCAGGATAAAACTCTTATCCTTTCCACCTGCACGTCGGACGACATCGTGCGCTTTGTGCTGTGCGCAAAGCTGGTGGGCTGAGAGCAGCCGTAAGGGCGGGCACCCGCGCCGCCCGGCGGTGCGGCGCCCGAAATATAAAGTCAGGCCCCCAAGAGACGAATTGTGAAGGACTTTTTTAATCATTTCAGAAAAATCAGTTAACTTTAGTGCTCTTAGCCTCTTACAATGGAAAGAGCAAACGGCCATTGCCTTTGAAAAGAAGGCGAACTGCATGGCAAAAAGCGATTTTTCGCACCTGAATCATTCAGGTGAAAAAGGTATCTGGCGCCGCTGCATTTAATTGTTACGCCGATACTGAAAAAGGCGGGATTCAGGGCTATCATGACGAAGCTGGGCCGAATATGCTTGCCGGGCTTATTCGTCAAAACTCTGACATCATAAACGAAAGGATAAAGAAAAAAGTTCGCTGTTCTCGCCTTAGAGCTTGTAGCAAAAAGAGGTATCATCGGGTTTGCAACCTCCATGATACCTCTTTTGTTGCCTTAATCACATCTGCCGTATCTCATTTTTTCAGCATGCGCTTGATTTTTACCACTCATGGCTTCGATGCCGGTCTTGCTGAAATAGACGCGCACCATATAGGTGGTTATAGGTGGTTATAGGTGGTTCTGCCGGTTTTCTTTACCGGCGCAGGGGAGTTTTTTGCGCCTTGCGCGGGAAAAAAAAATGGCGGGCGTCAGGCGTCGTACCAGTATTTTCTGTCCAGCCCGCGATACTGCACGGCCTCGCTGACATGCCCGGCACAGATGGTGCCGCCGCCGTCCAAATCGGCAATGGTGCGCGCCACCTTCAAAATGCGGTCATAGGCGCGGGCCGAAAGCCCCATGGCCCCGAACACGCGCTTCAGCAGGGCGGCCGCATCCGGCGTCAGGGGACATGCCGCGCGCAGCATGCTGCTGGGCAGCTGCGCATTGCAGGCAACGCCCGTGCCGGCATAGCGCGCGCCTGCTGAACGGCCCGCGCCGCCGCCACCCGCGCGGCAATGGCGCTTGAGCTTTCGCCCTGCGCCTCGCCCGCAAGGGCGTCGTACGCCACCGGGGCTGCCTCGATGTGAAGGTCAATGCGGTCCAGCAGAGGGCCGGACACCTTGCGCAGATAGCGCTGAATGGCCGCCTGCGTGCAGGTGCACGCGCGCGTGGTGCCCGTAATAGCCGCATGGGCATGGGTTCATGGCGGCCACCAGCATAAAAGCGGCTGGGGTACCGGGCGTGCACGGCGCACGGTTGACGGTGATGACGCCGTCTTCCATGGGCTGACGCAGCAGTTCCAGGGCGTCGCGGCGGAATTCGGGCGTTCGTCCAGAAACAGCACGCCGTTGTGGGCAAGGCTTACTTCGCCCGGCCGGGCGGCGGCGCCGCCGCCTGTGAGCGCCACGGCGCTGGCGGAATGATGCGGCGCGCGGAAGGGCGCGCGCGCGCACCAGCCCGCCGCCCGAAAGCAGCCCGGCCCAGAGTGTATTTTGGTGGCCTCCAGCGCCTCTTCAAACGAAAGGGGGCAAAATGCCCGGCAAGCGCTTTGCCAGCATGCTTTACCCGTGCCGGGCGGGCCGATAAGCAGGGGCGTTGTGCCCGCCCGCGGCGGCCACCTCCAGCGCGCGCCGCGACCTCCGGCTGGCCGCGCACGTCGGCAAAATCCAGAAAACCGTCTGCCGCCTGCGGCGGCATACGGAGTGTGCGGCTGCGGTAAAATGGGCGCTTCACCCGACAAATGGCGCACCACGTCGCGCGCGGTGTGCACAGGGTAAACGCAAAGACCCTCTGCTGCGGCTGCCTCGGCGGCGTTTTCCGCAGGCACAAACAGTTCGCGCAGGCCGGCCTGCCCGCGCGGCCAGCGCCATGGGCAGAACCCGGCCACGCCGCGCACGGCGCCGTCCAGCGAAACTCGCCCAGAAATGCCGTGCCGGGCGCCGCCATGGGTGCCTGGCCGCCCGCGCACAAAAGGGCCAGAAAATG
>VOFH01003987.1_pt1 | contig 17863 bp, 32 predicted proteins | sample 5384091 | NCBI WGS metagenome assembly VOFH01 (sample SAMN12384727, study PRJNA508395) | human gut metagenome | isolation source: healthy gut G | host: Homo sapiens
GATGCGGACATCCTGCTTACTTACGAAATACATTTACAACGAATTTCCGCAAACCTGACACTGGAAGAGTCTCCTCCGTGGCTTCCTTAAGCCCCTTACTTCAGCAAAATTCAAATTGATCACCGGCATGGGCTTCAAGGAATATTTAAACTATGTACAGCTCAGAAACACGCGAACGGCGCTTCTTACCACCAACAGTTCCATCGGATATTGCTCTGGAATACGGCTTCAACGACAGCAACTATTTTAAGGACCTGTTCAAAAAGTTTACGGAAAGTCTCCTCGGGGGAATATCAGGAAAATCTGATTGACGCCAGATCTACCGCCGTGCGTCTTCCTGAATCTTCTCCAGTCTTCTCTGCATGCGGAACTTTCCCCCCTCTGAAGCTCTGTAAATAATTTCTTCTGGTACTGGGAAGGATCCGTAAATTCCATACGCCACAGTTCTCCTTCCTGTCCTTCGGTGAATTTTTACACCAGATGCCATTTCTAAAGCAGGTGATATACCAGGTCTTAGGGTCACTGCCCCCTGTGGTTTTCACACTCTGGGCCAGGATACTATCCACCTCATCCGGCTCTTCTGCTGTCTCCGAAAATTTCTCTTCCAGCCGTTCCCTTTCTTTGTTTTTTTCCTCATGCTGAATCCTGCCTGATTTCCTGAAATGATCATGTAAAATTTGCGTCTGAACTGTATCCGCCGTTCTGAAGCTTGTCGTAGATCTCCTGCATCTTCTCTTTTGATCTGTGCCATGAGACTTAAATCCTCTTTTCCCGGCTCTCCGGCCGTCCCGGAAGGATCCGTTCCCGCTGCCTTGTCCGTGTCGGCGGTCTCCGATGCTTCCTCACTGTTATCCACATCATCGCCGTTCTCCATGTCATCCAGTTCTTTCTTCATCTGCTGGATCTTGTTATCCTTGCCAGCGCCTCCAGGATCCGTTTCACATCCTCCGGCCTGAACATGCCGATGGCCTTGGACAGGGCATCGATGTTATTCCGGTTAACCAGCAGGCTTCCGCCGCCGGACAACGGAATATTAATGCAATCCTCTTTATTGGTGGTATCCCCAGTGTCAGGCGGTTGTGCTCATAATCACAGACGAAGGTCACCCCGTTGTATTCAATGACGCCGTCCTCAGCCATTTTTCTCCATAGGGCACCTTGTCCTTTCCCTCGATATGGCGAGCCAGCTGTACGCCGCGGGTCACCGAGTTCTTACGGTGTTGTCTTTGCCATTCCTCAATGCTCTCCGCGAAACGGGATTCTGCTGTCTCCGTCGCACTTCCTGCGCACTCTGTACATCCCCTGCATTTACTCGCTTCTGTGCCTCATACACAAATGTCCTTCCGTAGCCGATTCCTGTTATTGCCATAGTACTCTCCCTCTCTGAGCAGTGATTGCTGCCCTGTCGCAATGCCCGTCAAATCTTCATGCAGGCATGCGATGTTCTCCTTCACGCAAAAACGGATGGTCGCCTCACATGAGGCAGCCATCCGTAGCTATTTATCCATCCATGGTGTCTGTATTTTCCTATATAAGAATATCGGAAATTCTCAGAAAATCCTTAGCTATCATTCGACAATTTTTAAAAGAAGAACGACCCAGCATCATGTCTTTGGCTGTACGATCCCGGCCAAGCTGCAGGAATACATACTCTGCCAGACCGAATTTCACATGATAGGCTGCCCCCACAATGCAGGAAAAAGTGATCGTCACGAACATCTCTCCTCCCAGAATCTGCGACCGCTCAAAGGTATAGATCGCCAGAGCAAAATAGCCGCCAGTTCTTCGAGTGGGTGGAGGAAGGGCCTTCCACTTATGCGGACCGCAAGGCCATGTTCGAAGCCCGCAAGGCCGCAGTGGAAGACGAAATGAAACAGCTGGAAAAGACTCTGGATATGCTGAAATTCAAATGCTGGTACTATGAGAAAGCTATGGAAGACGGCAACGAAGACGGGATCCATGCCATGCTTCCCGATAATCTTCCCCCGAGATCCAGCCCATCTACGACAACAGCCACGACAGATAATGTCTTACAGTTTTCCACCGTATACGGGGAATCCGCTGTTAGCGCCATAGCTTTCAATATGCTTGATGTTCTTCAAGACGTCCATATCCTCTGCGCTGATCTCAAAGTCTACCTCAGCATTGGTCTTCATATGCTCGGGATTGCCGGTCTTGGGCAGAGAGATGGTGCCTAACTGCAAAGTATACCGGATGCACAGCTGCGGTACGGAAACACCGTATTTTTTCTGCCATGGCCTGAATCTCGGGCTGATGCAGGATCTCTCCGTGGGCAATAGGGGAATAAGCCTCTACTGCAATGCCGTTCTTCTGGCAGTACTCTACCAGTTCCAACGGAGTGTTGCTGATGTGGCACAGGATCTGGTTAACCATCGGTTTGATCTCAGCGGTCTCCAGCAGGCTCTCAATGTCTCCCACCTGGAAATTGGAAATACCGATTGCTTTCAGCTTTCCGGCCTTATAAGCGTCCTCAGTGCTCTCCAGGCTGCTCTGTTGCCTTCCACATAACGGTTCTCACTCTGGTTGACTTCCACCCAGGGCTGGGGAGAGTGAATGATCATCATATCCAGATAATCCAGTCCCATTTTTGCCAGGGTCTCGTCGATGCTTGCGGCTGCGGATTCGTAAGTCTTGTGCTCTGCTGCCACCTTGGATACCACGAACAGTTCCTCTCTGGGTACGCCACAGGTTCTCACACCATCTCCCACACCACGCTCGTTGCCGTAGGCCTGTGCGGTATCGATATGACGGTAGCCCAGTGCCACTGCTGCCTTTACTGCCTCTGCCGCCTGGTCATCGGGGAATAAACCAGGTTCCCAGTCCCAGTTGCTGGATCTTCACACCATTATTTAAAGTCAAAGTATTCTGATACATTTTGCTTCTCCTTTCAAAACTTATGCTTCGTTCCTTATTTTCACCTTTTTTCCGTTAGAAACGTTTCTTACGGGATGATTTTATCATAATACCTAAAGCTAACTTTAGGTCAATAGGGGTTTTGAGAAAAATTTTCTCTTGCGGCATCTTTTCCTATATGTTATACTGGGAAAAAATCAGAAACGAAATACAGATCAGGTAACTATGTCAGCGTGGACATCTTCGGGTGTCTGCGCTTTTTCTTTTACCTGAAAACAAAGGAGGAGAATGTATATGGTAGAGCTCATAGCCAATGTGAACAATGCCATCAATGGTTTCGTATGGGGTGTTCCCATGTTGGTGCTGTTGGTGGGCACCGGTATCCTGATGACGATCCTGACAAAATTTTTCCAGTTATCCCATCTGGGACACTGGTTCAAAAAACACGGTGGGCGGCATCTTTCACGACAAACACGTAACAAAAGCACACGGATGCTGATGATCAGTCCATCTCCCAGTTCCAGTCGCTGTGCACCGCACTGGCTGCCACGATCGGCACCGGTAATATCGTCGGCGTGGCAAGTGCACTGGTCGCCGGCGGTCCCGGTGCCATCTTCTGGATGTGGGTTGTTGCTTTCTGGCATGATGACGAACTACTCGGAAAATGTACTGGGCATCTACTACCGCCGCCGGAACTCCAAAGGTGAGTGGAGCGGCGGTGCCATGTACTATCTGAAGGACGGTCTCGGCTCCTATAAGGGCTGCAAACAGATTGGTGCCGTACTGGCTGTGCTGTTCTCTGCTTTCTGCCTATTGGCTTCCTTCGGTATCGGCAACATGAGTCAGGTCAATTCCATCGCTGCCAACATGACCTCCGCCTTTTCCATTCCCGCTACCGTCACCGGCATTGTTCTGGTGATCATCGGTGCGCTGGTCATTGTCGGCGGATTAAAAAGAATCGCAGCTGTCACCGAAAAGCTGGTTCCTTTCATGGCGATTGCCTATGTCATCGGTGCTTTGGTAATCTTTTTGCGAATATCAGTCACGTGGGTGCTGTGTTCACCGCTATTTTCAAAGGAGCATTCGGTCTCCGCGCCGTGGGCGGCGGTATCGTGGGCTCCGGTGTGAAGCTGGCTCTGACCTGGGGCATGAAGCGCGGCGTGTTCTCCAACGAAGCCGGCCTTGGTTCCTCCGTTATGGTACATTCCAGTTCCAATGTAAAAGAACCCGTGCGTCAGGGTATGTGGGGCATCTTCGAGGTATTCGCTGACACTATGGTCGTATGTACACTGACGGCTTTCGCCGTGCTGTCCTCCGGACTGATCGACTTAGACACCGGTGCCGTATTGGTGGATGTGTCCGGTTCCGCTCTGGTAGGTCAGGCTTTGCTACCGTATTCGGCAGCTTCGGCCCTGCCTTCATCGCCATTGCGATCCTGCTGTTTGCATTCTCTACCGTACTGGGATGGAGCCACTCCGGATCCAAGGCCTGTGAATATTTATTCGGTACGAAATCCACCATTGTCTACAAGGTAATGTTCGTGCTGATGATCTTCATCGGCTGCACCATGAACCTTGGTCTGGCCTGGGATCTGTCCGACACCTTCAACGGATTGATGGCGATTCCCAACCTGATCGGTGTCATAGCATTGTCGCCCGTAGTAATGAAGATCACAAAAAATTACGTGGCACGTATCATTAAAAAAGAAGACGTGAAACCCATGTTATCTGTTTTCCCCGAGATTCAGGAAGAGCAGGAAAAGGCCATGTAATTTAACTTAGAATCATACTTCTTCTCTGGTAATATTCTTCGCCCATTTACCCTCTCGGTAATGCTTAATGACCCAGGGCCACTTGACAAATTCATCGGTACATAACAGGAAATAGACCCACAGTACCGGAAGTTTCAGTACAAATGCGGCGAAGAATCCCAGAGGGATCGCATAACACCACATATCGATCGTATCGCAGATCAGGCCGAACTTCGTATCTCCGCCGGCACGGAATACTCCGGCGATCAGCGCTGTATTCACGGCAGCGCCCATAATATAATAAGTATTGATAAGCAGCATATATTTCAGATAATGCATGGCAGTGTCATTCAATGTAGCAAACCGTAACACAAAGGGTGTAATTGCCAGTACGATCAGGCCGCCTATAGCTCTGGCGATGACCGTCATCTTCAACATCCGGGAAGCGTAACTCTTCGACTTCTCCAGATCGCCTTGTCCCATAACATTTCCCAGCAATATGCCACCTGCACTGGCAATGGCAAAGCAGAACACCGTACCGATATTGCGCACTACGACGACCAGTGAATTAGCAGCCACCGCATCTGTTCCCAGATGCCCCAGGATCACGGAATACATGGAAAACGCCACACTCCAGGACACATCATTGCAAAGTGCTGGCAGAGACAGACGCATGAAATCTTTTGTCAGCACCTTGCTGTGAACAAACAGGTACTTCGGATGCAGTTTTACATTTTTGCTCAAGGAAGATACAATGACGCATGCCACCAGTTCCACCAGTCGGGACAGGGCTGTGGCAATGGCGACACCGGTAGCTCCCAGCTTTGGCATGCCGAACAGTCCGAAGATAAATGTGGCATTCAGAATGACATTCAATACGAAAGCCAGCATATTCAACGCCATACTGACCGTCACACGACCTACGCTTCGCAAAATGGCTAGATATACTTCCGTGATGCCCCAGCACAGGTATGTGATGCCCATGATCCGCAGATAAGAGGCGCCGATAGTGATCAGCTCCTGATCAGGAGTAAAGAGAAGCATCATCTTCTGAGGGAGGAAAAATGCAATCAGCGCAACTATACCTGAAATTGCCATAGAGAAACGAAGTGTGATTCCTTCTACAGTATGAATTGCTTCCAGGTTCCCCTTTCCATAATATTGGGCGCACAAGAGAGTGGCTCCGTCCCCAGTCCATAATATACCATAAACAGGACATTCGAAAAATTTGACGCCAGGGATACTGCGGATATTGCGGACTGTCCCACATAGTTTAACATAATAACATCCGCGGAATTCACTGCTGCACTGAGCAGATTCTGTATAATGATCGGAATCGTCAGTTTAAGCATCTGTCGGTAAAAATCATCATAACCGTCTTATCTTTGATGAGGCGGGACAGAGATTCCTGAATCATCGTTTCGTTATCTACATCGAGCGAAGCGGTTGCCTCGTCGAGAAGAATGATCGGAGCGTCTTTCAGAAAGGCACGTGCAATCGAAATTCGCTGTCTTTCTCCGCCGGAAAGTTCCGAACCATTTTCACCGATCATCGTATCCCAGCCATCCGCAAGTTTTTCTGCAAATTCATCACAATGAGCAAGTTTCGCTGCCGCAATTACTTCTTCGTCCGTTGCATCCATTTTTCCGATACGGATATTTTCCATCACCGTATTATTGAACAAAGTTACATCCTGGAATACAATCGAATATAGTGACATCAAGGTCTCCCTTTACTAACAACACACCGCCGGTCAATGCCACGGTAGCGATGCCAAGCTTTAAGATCATCTGGGCACCGCCTACAAAGACTGCCGTACCAAGCTCCGTCACCAGTGCATGTTTTTCCACGGCACGGATCTTGCCCTCTAAGCCTTCCATGTACTCAGCCTGGGCATTGTTGGCCCGAAGGTCACGTACGGTCTCCAGGCATTCCTGAATGCCGTCCGCGCAGTCCATTTTTAATTTCATCTGCTTTTTTACTTAAGCTCTTCTGTACCCTGCCGGAACATCCCACAATGAGGAAAGACACAGGCAGTACCCACAGTGCTGCGATTGCCATTCTCCAGTTCATGAAAAAGGTACCCACAGCGATCAGTGTGGTGGAGATACAGGAACCAACCAGTTCCGGAATGAAATGGGAGGATGCAGTCTCCATGGTGGCACAGTCCGCCATAATGGTACTTGTCAGATCGGACAGATCTTTTTTTTTCCGAAGAAGGATAACGGGATCTTACGCAGCTGCTCTGCCAGAGCAATTCTGCGCACACCGCTCTCCACATAAGTTGCCAGGAACGTGGCACGATACTGCACCAACGTTGTCAGCGCGATCAGAAGAAGACAGAGTACGCAGCCCACAATGTAGAAAACACCTCTGCCTGCCATGGTGCCCTGTAAATAATCTCTTACCAGAAAATACAGCATCCATACCGGGAACATCAACACCAGATCGGAACATGTTACGGATACAAATGCCTTTATCATATCCTTCGCACCTTTTTCGGAAAGCGCGTATTTATGCTGCAATTTTGCCTGTAAGCTACTCATTCTATTTCTCCCCCTTTCCTACTTTCCAGCTGACGGATTTATTGTACTCTTCCCACATATGGGCATACAGTCCGTTTTGTCCCAGCAATATTTCATGGTTTCCCTGTTCCACAATTCCGCCATCCTTCAACACACAGATGCGGTCGGCATCCACAACCGAGGACAATCTGTGTGCGATCATGATCACGGTCTTGCCTGCGGAAAGCTTCGTAAATGCCTGCCGTACCTTCGCCTCATTATCCGGATCAGCAAAAGCGGTTGCCTCGTCCAGGATCAGGATCGGTGCATTTTTTAACATCGCTCTCGCAACGGACAGGCGCTGTGCCTCACCTCCGGATACATAAGTACCCTGGCTTCCGATGACGGTATCCACACCGTCCGGCAGCTTTGCAATAATGTCCTCACACTGGGCATTTTTCAGAGCTTCCATGACTTCTTCTCTGGTGGCATCCTTTTTGCCCATGCGGACATTATCGTAAATGGACATCTTAAGCAATTTGCTGTCCTGAAATACGAAGGACACCATATTCATCAACTGTGCGGAAGGAATATCCTTCACATCCACGCCGCCGATGCATACCTTACCTTCTGTGGTATCATAGAAACGGGCAATGAGACTTGCCAGCGTGGTCTTACCGCCGCCGGAGGGACCGACAAATGCCACATGCTCTCCTTCTTTGATATCGAGATTGATCTGATGCAGAGCATCTCTTCCCGCATTTTCATAGCGGAAGGATACATTTTGTAACGCAATGGAATGATCCTTGATGTTCTGCTCTTTTTCTGCTTCCGGCAGAGGATTACGGCTTAAGATACCATCAGTTCTTTTCAGAGCATCCTCCACGATCATCTGATTCTCTCCGCCGTACATGATCTTGCCTAATGTAACGGTCAGTACCGGAGTGATAATGATGTAGAACAGAAGGTTGATCAGCACCTCAGGATCCCCGCCTGCTCCACCCGAACCAATATGCGGCACCGATCAGAACGGCGAAGATCGCATTAATCAATGTAGTAAAGCCTACCATAGGCCACATCAGTTCCAGGGTATAGGCAATGGCCCATTTTTCATATTTTTTAATGGAGGTCTGAAATCGTTTGAAAGAAAATACCGACTGTCCGAAGGTCTTCACTACCGGAATACCGCGGACATATTCCACGGCTTCACTGGACATCTCCTCTAACGCATTCTGGTATTCTGTCATCTTATCCTTCATGCGCTGTCCGGTCATGGCTCCCATGATGAGGAACGCAAGGACGACGGGCACGAGACTTAACAGCCCCAGTTTCCAGTCAAATGCCACCAGCAATACCAACAATCCCACAGGCGTTGCCATTGCCCCTGCCTTATCCGGCATCTGGTGTGCCAGATAAGTCTCGGTGGCTGCGGTGGATTCGTTGACGATCTTACGGATCTTACCGCTGCCCTCACTGTCCATGAATCCCATGGGCAGCGTCAGAATATGACGCATCAGTGTGCTTCGCATATTCGCCTGCACGTGAAAGGCTGCAATGTGGGAGCACAACAGTGCGCAGATATAAATGATCATGGAAAGCAGTGCAAATCCCACGGCACTCCATCCAAGCCCCGACAGATTCTGCGCCTTGCTGTAATCCGGCGCTGCCAGCACCACTTCCTGCATGATCCGCCATATGTAATAGAACGGCAATAGCGCGATCAGAGCACTGGCAGCAGACAGGATCCATGACGCGATGGTCAGATACTTGTAGCTGCCTGCATAGGTAAACAGCTTATGCATAGTACTTTCTTTTTTCATGTGATCTTTTCCCTCTTTCCCTTTATGCTTTTTGTCATAACACTGCTTGTTTTGAATTAGTTGCAACTAACCGCGTCGGTTTTTATAAGACTGCCTCTGCTTTCAGAAGCAGTCTTTTCGTTTCAGATTTTCCGAGGTTTCCGGAATCTTAGTCTCCTCCTACCCCAGCTTTATGATGGCTCCCCAGCCGCCATAGTGATATTTCTCCAGCATGTGGAGGTATTTTCTGGCGGTGTCCCTGTCCATGCGGTGGCGGACGACTTCAAACATACTGTCGAACATGGCTCTCGCTGTGATGTGTACGAACTCCTCCGTAATTTCACTGCCGTCCTGCAAGGACGCCGTCGCCTCCATATATTTGTAGGTGTACTCCGTCTCGATCTCCACCAGATGTTCCACAAAGTCCTGATACCTGGTACCGTAGGAAGCATCCAGCAATAGCTGGAAATCCTCAAAGTGATCGTAGACATAATCCAGCATTTCGTCCATTCCAGAAACCACATACGTCTCCATCACTTTCGGCTGAACCTCTGCCTCCCTGGCATGAAATTCCTCCTGTGTCTTCAGAAATATCCGGGTCAGACCCTCTGCAGCAGGCTCCACAATGGCACCAAACAGTCCTTCCTTATCCCGGAACCTGGAATAGATGGATCCGGTGGTCGTGTCCGCCTTCGCCGCGATGGTCCGCAGGGATGCTTCGGAATATCCCTTCTCCAGAAATTCTTCTTTTGCACATGCCAGAATTTTCTCTGAAACTCCTTCGATCGGTTTTGTCACTTTTTCCTCCAAAAATTTATAACAGTGTTATATAACACTGTTATAAATATAAACACATTCTATTTTTCTGTCAAGGGGGAAAACTTATTTTAAAGTTCAGCCCGCACCATCGTGCACACCCGGTCCGCCAGTTCAATGGTGGATGGTCTGTGGGCGATCATGAGGATCGTCTTCTGTCCCTGGAGGTTCCGCAGAGCTTCGTTGACTGCCTGTTCGGACTCGTTATCCAGTGCCGAGGTTGCCTCATCCAGCAGGATGATGGAAGTATCTTTTAAGATTGCTCTGGCAATGGCAATCCGCTGTCTCTGCCCGCCGGAGAGATTGTTGCCCCGCTCACCCACCGTGGTATCATACCCTTCCGGGAATTCCATGATAAAGTCATGGGCATGCGCCTGCATTGCCGCTTCTCTGATCTCTTTCTCTGTGGCATCCGGTCTTCCCATACGGATATATTCTCCGCAATGGAACCCTGGAACAGGTACGGCTCCTGGGGACATAGGCGATCTGACGGCGCAGGTCTGCCAGGTCACTCTCCCGCATAGACATTCCGTTGACACGAATATCGCCTTCTCCTAAAGGATACAGTCCCAGCAGAAGCTTGAGAGGGTCGTCTTGCCGCAGCCGGAAGCACCGGTGATGGCGACGCATTCCCCCTTTTTTACTTCCAGGGAAAAATGACGGAGCACGTCTTCCTCCCCGGTGTAGGAAAAACGGATAGACCGGATTTCCACAGCATTGGCATGCTGTATCCCGGTCGTGGTCTTCTGCCCGGCAGGCGTCTCTGCCTGCGCTGTCTCTGCTACCCGTTCGTCGCCGTTCTCCCGATACCAGTTGGCAGGCTCCTTCACCTCATCGAGGAAATCGAAAATATTCTGTGCATTGGCAAGACATCCCACCAGCTCCGGAATGTACTTTCCGATCTGTAAGAACTGGAACGAGAAGGAAGCATACATGGTATAGATCGCCGCCAGCGCTCCCAGGGTGGTGTAGCCTTTGTCCACGTAGTAGATTCCCAACATCAGAAATACCAGGGAACACAACAGTTCAAAGCCCTTGCTGCTGCCCTCCAGGCAGGCGGTATATAATGTCTTGCGCCCGTATACTTTTTCTCATAACGGTGATTCTCTTCCCGGAACTTCGCCACGGTCCCCCGTCCGCCGGAAAACATCCGCACCTGCTCCATTCCCTGCAACATGTCCGACAGCCGGTTCGTCATAGCAGTATTTACTCCCTGACAGTTCTCTGCTGACGCAGTGCAGGATTTAACAATAACAACTCGATTGCCATCATCACGCTGTTGACCGCCAGCAGGCACATCGTCAGCTGCCAGCTTAGCAGAAACATCGGCACCAGATACGCCACCACCTGTAAAAAGGGCATCACCACTCTCCGTAGTCTGGAACCGTAGATGTCTCCCATTTTCGTGAGATCATAGGACACCTTGGAGACGATCTCGCCGCTGTGATGTTTTTCATAATAGCTGTATGGCAGGCTCATCTCCGCATCCAGCACCTTCTCCGACAGGTCACCGTAGACCCGCTTGGCTTCCACATTGTAGCGGATCGTTGCCACACGGTAGATAGAGAGATCACGCCTACTACCACAATAGCTACGATGGAATACCCCAGTCTCTCATATTCCCCGGTCTGGGCGATGTCCACCACACATTTCATCAGCAGAGAACTCATGATGCCGAACAGTGCAAATGTCACGCTCATGACGAAGATGGAACCGAGATAGACAAACCGCTTTTTCCCCATGACACGCATGGATCGGATAAATAGCTTATAATTCTGCATGGTCTGCCTCCTCTCCGTACATGGCGGCATAGGCTCCGCCTGTTGCCAGCAATTCCTCATGGGTGCCGCACTCTGCGATTTGTCCCTGCTTCAGCACATAGATCCGGTCCGCATTCTGTATGGTGGACAGTCTGTGGGCAATGGTGATGCAGGTTCTGCCTGCCATCACCGTGGAAATCGCCTCCTGGATCCCGCTCTCCGTCTCCACATCCAGTGCTGAGGTCGGCTCATCCAGTAAAAGTACCGGCGCATTCTTTAAAATCGCTCTGGCAATGGCAATTCGCTGTTTCTGTCCTCCGGAAGAATAGCTCCCCGTTCTCCCACCATCGTCTCATAACCTTCGGGCAATATCTGTATGAACTCGTGGATTTTCGCCTTTTTGCAGGCTTCCTCGATCTGTTCTCTCGTGGTGCCCGGCTTACTGTAGGCGATATTCTCCGCGATGGTCGTAGGGAACAGGAATACATTCTGGGATACCAGTGCAATCTGCTCCCGCAGGGCTTCCCGGTTCCATTCCTCGATTGGTCTGCCAAAGATCCGGTATTCTCCGCCCGTTTTTTCATAAAATCCACACAGAATGCGGAAGATCGTGCTCTTTCCACCGCCGGACTCACCTACAAATGCGACGTTTTCACCCTTTTTTCACAGAAAACGTAAGCCCCCTGCAATACCGGCACATTTTCATGATAGGAAAAATCCACCTTTTCAAATGCGATCACATTCTCTGCCGCCCGGGTCACTGCATCCGCGCATCCCTCGCCGGAGGGTTCCTCCTCCGCAGACAATATCTTCTCCACACGGTCGACGCTGACCATTCCCGTAGAGGCATCCACCATGGCAAAGGGCAGTCCGGTATAGGCATCCACGAACTTGCTCAGGATCAGGATAAATCCTACCAGTCCGCCCAAACTGACCGCTCCGCGGCTCACCAGCCATACGGCATAGACGGCACTGATAATGTTGGGAAGCCACTGGATCAGCTTTCTTACAACGATGGCGGTGTTGGTGATCTGGGTACGCTTCTCCTCATTCTCCACCAGTTCCACCGACGCTTTGTGCATCTTTTTTGCGGAAGACCTCTTCGATGCCGAAGGAGCGCAATACAACAGAATGCCGCTGACCGCATCCGGGGCGATCTGTGCCATTACGTCGGTCTTCTGCCGGTAGTTCGCCTGTAGACCGCGGATCCGTTTTACCAGCTTCCCGGCGATCCAGAAGATCAGGGGATAGGTGATCAGGATGACCATAAGTAACCCCAGATTCGTCTCTCCGATGTAGACCGCATAGGTAAAAATACCGATGAAGCTGGCGATCATGTCCGGCAGCACGGTCTCTAAGAAGCTGGCGATCTCCCCAGATCTCCGATGACTTTGTTGAGCAGCGTGGCGGAATAGTTCGCATCAAAATATTTATATTCCGTGCGGTACAGTTTCTCTCCTACCAGGTCTCTATACTCCGTACAGACTGCCACTGCATACCGGCTGGCTGCCGCACTCTGCAAGAAAGCCGCCATGGTTCCCACCACCGTGTAAATCAAAATTGCAGCAGAAAGCTGCCAAACAGGACTTGCCTGCCTGACAGCATTTCATCGATCACGCCGCTGATGATTTTATTTCCCTGTACCAGGATCACGCTGACCGCCAGTGCCAGAATCGCTTCTGCCGCAAGCAGTCCGCCGTGTCGTATCATACAGCCCATGAATACAGGCTTTTTATTTTTCATATGCCCACCCGTTGTCTTCCGTTCTGATGTTTTGAATCCTTCTATTTATACTATACAGGAATCGGGTGGCAATTACAAGGAACTATTTTGTAACAAATTCTATAGGAGATGCCACCTTGCTGTAGATGTCCCATTCTTTTATATACTCCTCTTCGGTGCTTTCCACAGTCTGTCCTTGATCGTCCAGCCGGTAATAAGTCGCATTACCGTTCTCGTCATAGACTTCCGTATTGAACGGGCAAGTCCCAGCTTTCCGTTGGCAGCATCGATGGTGTACACCTCAATGCTGTGCCCCCGAGGTCACGTAGATTCCATCTGCACCACTGCTTAGCGGATATGCCGTTCCGCCGCTCTCTAAGCTACCCAGCTTCTCCGGCGCTGCATCCGCTCCCACACGGTAGACATCACAGGAGATTGCATAGGTATGATCTCCGTCCTGATAGGATCCATCCGATACCAGGAAAATGGATGTACCGTCCATTTCCATCTGTGCATAAGCAACATACCCTTTTGCGGCAAAGAAAACCGCTGTAGGAACTGTTCTCCACATAGATCCAAGTGGTATTCTCCTGCTTTGCGGTGTCCAGTCCCGCCGCAAGCGACTCCTGTTGTGCTGCAAGTGATTCCTTCAGTTGTTCCACCTCTTCCTGTTTTGCAGCCGCCTGCTCCAGCGCCGCATTCGTTGCCGTATCAGCTTCGCTGCTTCCCCGCTTCGTTGGTCAAAACAACTGTCGTTCCGTCCTTCGGATTCGTCAGAAAACATACCGCCACGATCACGCATACCACAACTGCCGCCAACAGGATCCAAAAGGACGGTTTCTTATAATTCAATACTTCTTTCACTCCCTTTTTTCACCCCTACTTCCCCAAAGGCAAGCGGACATACCGTCACCAACCGCCTTTGCATACTACAGGAAAGCAGTGCATAGGAGTAGCTTTTACGTTCTTCCAGCGTAAAGGTCTCTCACCGCGCTTTCATCACATGCCAGTTCCAGATCCCGGCAGAACAGAATATATGCCACCCAGACAAACGGATTGTACCAGTGGATCATAAGGAGTACAAAACCGAGCGGTTTCCACCACTGGTCGCCCCGGCGCAGATGTGCCTGTTCATGAGCGATGACATAGGGAAGCTGTGCTTCCTCCATGCCGGAGGACAGATAGATCTTAGGTCGGAACAGCCCCAGAATAAACGGAGACTTCACCTGATCGCAAATCCAGAGATTGTCCCGCAGCCATATCGCCTCACTTACCTGTCTTCGTACCCGCAGATAACTGTATACGGCATACCCAAGCATTACGAGCACACCGATCAACCATAGAATGCTTCCCACAGACAGAATCTGCTGGAACAGTTCGCCCCAAAGCCTGTGCCACTGTCCCGGCACCTGTCGGGATTCCTGTCAGCCCTGCTGCCCCGGCGCCTTCAATCACATTTTGTGTAGGATTACCCACTATGACCGGTGTCTGTGCAAGCGTCAGATCCGTTGCACTGCCGTAGCGATTCTGCATCCGGAAGACTCCCGGCATCAGGCTGAACCGGCTCTCCGGCACATAAGGACACACCAGTCGTAAGGCTGCAAATCCCCACAGCACACAGTTCACCCACTTCGGTGCCTGTCTTAACAGAAGTCTGAGAAACAATACGATCAGGATCAGCCATGCCGCGCCGATGCTCATCGTAAGTAATGTTACAAAAATACGAATCATTCTATTCTCCATTCCAACACCAATCGTCAATATAAGTACCAACGAAAACGTGTTTTTCCGTGTAAAACTTAGAACTTCTTTACGATAGAGCCCTTTGCTCTGAGTGATTAGAAGTTCTTTTCACACTGCTCCCCTTCCGCTTCATCGATCATCTTGCGGATCTTCGCCGCCTCCTCTGCGGTAAGCGACCGGTCTTTGTAAAGGCCGCAAGAAACGCAGGCAGAGACCCTTCAAAGGTATCCTCCACAAACTGTCTGCTCTGCATCGCATAGAACTCTTCTCTGAGATCGGGAAGTCACCGTCCCGTTGTCATTGCGAAACAGACCCTTGTCACACAGTCTGCGCAGTACATTATGCGCCGTGGTGCGCTTCCAGTGAAATGCTTCCTCCGTCAGCTTTACCAGTTCCGAAGAAGACACCGGTTCATGCTCCCAGATCATATCCGCATATCGTGCCTCGATCACACCCAACTGAATTTCTGCCATGTTGTTTCCTCCTATTACTGTTTTTCCTGATTACATAGATTTCTTTTTGATCTTCTTATTTTACTTTTGCAAAAGTAGAGAGACCACATGTTGTGGTCTAATTATAGACTACAGCATGTGGTCTCCATTGTCAAGCATATCTTCTATCAAAAAAATTACCGCTGGATATCATATGTTTCCGGCCAGCCTGCCTGTTCTCCCTCTCGATCTCCTCTGGATCCGCTCGTAGATATACAGATTTTTGTGTTCCAGATCGATCAGCTGCAACAGTTCCTCATCCGTCAGCGACCGTTCCGGGTAGTAAAACTGTGCGTCTGCAATACAGTAAACAAGTTCCTGTCCGTCATATTCTTCCGGGAATGTGATCACTGTAATGGTTGTCTCTGTATAGGCATTTTCCTGTTCGTACTTTTCCGTCCACTCTTCATAACGGGTCTGTTCCTCCGGTGTCAAGTCACGGCTGTCCCCTCCCAGACATCCACAGGTGCGGAAGAAAGCATTGCATACAGTTCATCAATTTCCGCATCTGACATCTGTTCATAACGATCAAAATAGGACACCTCGGAATATTTCTGCTGCCATATTTTCTCCTGTATGCTGTAATCAGCTTATGCACATATTCGATGACTTCCAGCCATTCCTCTTCGGTAACAGTGGTACTCGGCAGATAGATGAGACAGCCGTATTCTTCCCCGGGGGGCGCTTCGGAACTGCCACACCTGTGCCGGAATAGTTCCTCGTCTTCGGCTAATTCCGGATCTGTCCCGCGGGATATTTGCCATCCTCTTCATATTCTCGGGTCAGCTGCTCATATACACTCTGTTCTCTTGCCGTCAGTTCTCTGTTAAATTCCGCCTGAACACTGCCTTGTCCCGCCACCATCTCCAAATGTCCCAATTCTTCCGTCCCGATGTCTGTCATGCGCTCTGCCAGATAGCGGCGGTATCCCATGATTCCGGCGGCGGTGGCGGATACTGCTGTGACAGAAAGTATCATCACAGCTAACAGGATGCCTGCTGCCCGGGGAATCTCTTGCCCGTCAATTGTTTTTCCTGCGACGCCTGTTGTCTGATCTGTGCATAGGCTGCATCTGCCCGCTCCAACACGATCTGTGGAAGTTCTATTTCTATTTCATTCATCGGTCTCATTTTTCTTCCGCCTCCTTCCTCTGTCTCCGCATAATACTTTGCCAACTGCTCCGTCCTCTGGCGAAGCCTTGTACGCACCGTACTGTCCGGCAGCTGCAGTAGCTTTCCAATCTCTGCTGTCCGCAGTCCTTCCGCATAGAACAGTACCACGATCAGACGATATTTTTCATCCAGTCCTCTTAGGGCTTCCTTCCATTCCAAATTAGCTTCTATCTCCACGGTATTCTTTTTTGCTTCCTGTTCGGAAATTCCTCACACATACGATCCACGCCTCACAGGCGCAAAATGTCTTACATTTGTTTATCAGGATACGGACCATCCATGTCTTAAAATACCGGTTTTCTGTAAAGTGTCGATTTTTTCCCCAACAAGTGAGAATGGTCTCCTGTATGGCATCCGCAATATCCGCATCCTGCGCAAGGATGGCACTGGCTGTCCGGTACATGTCCTTTCATGAAGCTGCATCAGCTCTGTAAAGCATCTGGATCCCGTTTTTTGCCCTGCGCACCAATTGTTCTATCTCTCCCATGTGCCTCGTCCTTTCTTCCTCATAAGTATACGTCTTATGACTATTCGAAGAAGAGCTGCCGAAATGTCCCGATTTTTTGCGAAAAAAATAAACCTACCTTGTCACTTGACCAGTACAGGTAGGTTTATTATATAAAATTTTCCAACCACTCTACGGTCTCTGTCCCATAGCACCTTCCAAGGTCAATGTCTCACCGCTCATACTTGAAGTCGGGGAAGCCAGCTGTACGCAGACGCGGCCGATCTCCTTCTCCAATGTCGCCGTAATGTCCCATAGGAGGCATCTTGACATTTGCCTTGAATGCATCAGGATATGCCTGCTCGAATTTCTCCAGCTGTGCGGTCCATCCCAGAGGACATACAACGTTGACATTGATGCCATCGGGACCCCACTCGGTAGCTGCGACTCTGGTCAGTCCGCGGATACCTTCCTTGGCCGCCGCATAAGCGCACTGTCGAAATTACCGAAAGACCTGCCCGGAGGCAAAGTTAATAACAGAACCCTTGGTCTCCTTTCAGATAAGGATAGCAAGCCTTCATATAATAGAATGCTGCATACAGACCGGAATATACCGCCAGGTCAAACTGCTCCGGTGGTATGATCTGCGATGGTTACACCGGAAGCGGAAGCCTGGGCATTGTTGATCAGTACATCGATCCTTCCGAAAGTGTCAATCGCCTGCTTCACCACAGCTTATCTGCCTGAATGCAAGCATTCGCAGAACACAGTTTTGCATGGCTCTGAAT
>VOFH01000619.1_pt1 | contig 17861 bp, 19 predicted proteins | sample 5384091 | NCBI WGS metagenome assembly VOFH01 (sample SAMN12384727, study PRJNA508395) | human gut metagenome | isolation source: healthy gut G | host: Homo sapiens
AATGAGTGGAGCCGCCGGTGGCGGTTTTGAAGGATTCGGACAAGGTATGTCCATGGATGACATTTTCTCTATGTTCGGTGACATCTTCGGTGGACATGGAGGAGGTTTCGGAGGCTTTGGAGGTTTCGGTGGTGGCGGACGTTCCGCACAACGCAAGTTCCGTGGTTCAGACCTCCGTGTAAAAGTAAAACTGAACTTAAAAGAGATTTCTACGGGAGTAGAAAAGAAATTCAAACTGAAAAAGTACGTAACATGTGACCATTGCCATGGTTCAGGAGCCGAAGGAGAAGGAGGAACGGAAACGTGTCCCACTTGTCATGGAACAGGAAGTATCACCCGCACCCAACAAAGCATTTTTGGAATGGTACAATCACAAAGCGTATGTCCACAATGTAACGGAGAAGGGAAAATCATTAAGAACAAATGTAAAGCTTGTGCAGGAGAAGGTATTGTATACGGAGAAGAAGTCGTGGAAGTGAAAATTCCTGCCGGTGTGGCTGAAGGAATGCAACTTTCTGTCAATGGAAAAGGAAATGCGGGCAAACATAACGGTGTTCCCGGTGATTTACTTGTTGTCATAGAAGAAGAATCCCATCCAGACCTAATACGCGATGAAAATGATTTGATTTACAATCTGTTACTAAGCGTTCCGACTGCTGCTTTAGGAGGCACTGTAGAAATACCAACTATTGATAGCAAAGTAAAAGTAAAAATTGAACCAGGCACCCAACCAGGTAAGGTCTTACGCCTAAGAGGTAAAGGATTGCCCAATGTCAATAGTTATGGTTACAGTAACGGTACAGGTGATTTATTAGTCAATATAAGCGTATATATTCCAGAAACATTGAATAAAGATGAAAAACAAGCACTAGAGAAAATGCAAGAATCGGATAACTTCAAATATTATAAAATATCCGGATAAAATGATGAAGCAGATGTTGGTTTGGTCGAAACATGAGCATTGGGGAGTCAGGCGGCTTTCGTCAGAAGGTTGCCGTCCGCGTTTGCCTTGGGCGATGGCTTTGCCGAATCTGAAGAAAGATCCGACACCTATTATTCCTATTTTGGAGAATCTTAAAAATGATCCGGCAAGATTTGTACGGTTGAGCGTTGCCAATAATTTGAATGATATTGCGAAAGATAATCCGGAAATTGTCATTGATTTGGCAAAGAAATGGAAGGGGGAATCTAAAGAGGTAGACTGGATTATTAAACACGGTTGCCGGACGCTCTTAAAGCAAGGGATTCCAGAGGTGATGGAGTTGTTTGGCTTTGATTCTATCAGAAATAATATTAGTGTGGAGGATTTTCAGATTTCAAGTCTTAAGGTTAAAGTCGGTGATTCGTTGGAGTTTGGTTTTAACTTGTTGAATCATAGCAATAAGACAATCAAAATACGGCTTGAATATGGTATTTATTACCAAAAAGCAAATGGAACGCTGACGAAGAAAGTTCATAAAATCAGCGAAAAGAATATACCGGGAATTCTACCACACGAATAACGCGAAAGCACTCTTTCCGCGTGGTTACGACGAGAAAATTCCATCTCGGGCTTCATCAAATTGCTATAATAATCAATGGGAGTGAATTTGAAAAATAATTTATTGGGTAATTCGATTTAATTGAGTTTTGATTGTCCACAATTTTATGTAAAATAGAAAACTTCAGGATTCGGGTTTATACTTGAATCCTGTTTTTTCAAATATAGTAATAAATTAAATATCAATGCCCAACAAATAATATAAATCCTCGATTCTCCGGATGAAAATCGAGGATTTTTTATTTTGATTACTACTATCTTCTTCCTATTTGAGTAGTAGAGGCAGGAAAATGGATGGTTTCCGTAAATATTTGGTTATCAGACTGCAATCAAATATCTTCTGATTTTCGGATGTTAAAAATCAGAAAGCGGCACTCTCATTCAGGTTTCAATAACTGCCTTCCTTATTACCCCGGATTCTGTTTCAACCTCTCATTCATCACCCGTATTTTCTCCGGTATAGGGAATACAGTTGTATATCCACTTGCCTCATCCGGTAGTTGCGGACGGCTGCTGTAAGCTCTTGTAAACTTCCCGAAGCGGACTAAGTCCTGTCGTCTCCATCCTTCCCAAGCCAGTTCTAGCTGACGTTCGGCAAGGATATTCTCTAAAGTGGCAGTGCGGGGAGAAGCGTTGACACGGCTACGAACTTCATTGAGTTCTTCATCTCCGTTTGCTCCGTTCCGAACTTTCGCTTCACTCTTCATCAACAAAGCGTCTGCATAGCGGAACAATACAATGTCATTCTCCATCAACTTACCGTCTTTTGTGGCAGTCGGGTCGACTTCATACTTTTTCATGCGGGCTCCTGCGGTTTGTTCGTATGGGGTATCTGTTATATCCAGAGATACTTTCCAGGGCAGATATTCCAGTACCGTTCCATTATCCAGTTTGATTATGTTTCCTTTCAGGTCGTGGACAATTCCTGCAAAATAGCAAATATCAAAACGGGGATCTTGTTCCGAGGTTTCATAACCGAAAGCTTCGAGGGCTTCAATGGTGGCGCTAGGACCGTTCTCACCGCTTAGTCCGTAAGCCTTGGCGTGATTATAGTGGCGGGAACGGAAGAGATATTGCATCTGGTTGGTGTACAGAGTTTTATTCATCGGGATAGTGAAGACATTCTCTACGGACGGTTCGTTGAATATAGAGAAATTCGTTTCGTATTCCGGTTCCAGTTTGTAGCCCATAGTCTTGAGTTGGTCACAATAGTAGATAACTGTTTCCCAGGCATTTAGTTCGCAGCCGTTCACTGTGAACTTTATATTTTTTCCATCCGGGCGTTGTCCGTCCGTCCAATCATTGTCTGTATAAACTTCGGAGTTCAAAGCCAGTTTGGCCAGTAGGAAAGTTGCCACGGGGCGAGTGATACGGCCATAGTAAGGGCCGGACTGGTTGCTATGTGCATCGCTCAACAAAGGAGCCGCCTCTTGCAATTCCTTGACAACAAAGTCAAAGACCGTTTTTCGTTCACTTTGCACTACATCTTTCATTGCTACGGAAGAGGATTGAACTAGCGGGATGCGTCCGAATAAATCCATCAGGTAATAATAATACATAGCCCGCATGGCACGTACTTCGGCACGGTATGCCGACAGTTCCGTAGCGGAATGAGTTTCGGCGAATTTGTCTATCCGTTCCAGTGATTTGTTACTTAACATGACGACTTTATAGAGATATTCCCATGTAGCCTGAATGGCATCATTCTCTATTCCCCATTGGTGCAGGAACAGACCTTGCCAAAAGCCGCCGTCGTACCAGTCGCCGCCACGGGTGGGGATAATGGCTTCGTCGGTGGTGAAGGTGTTCAGGTCGTAGACTCCCCTACCCGTTCCCTGCAATCCCTGACTATCACTATAACCGCCTACGTATGTATAAAGCGAAGCTACTGCATTGAGATATACTTCCGAGATTGTATTGTAAACGTCATCTTCGGGTAACTTATCTTTCGGATTTTCCTCCAAAAACTTACTACATGAGAATAAACCCAGGCACGTTATAAGAAGAATACTCCCGAAGGACGTAAGATCTTCTTTGAAAACAGTTCCGCTATCCTTGAAAGCAGTTCTTCTTTCTGCAAAAAAAGACTTTTATTTTTCATATATTGTTTCATCATCTCCTCCTCCATTAAAAGTTAATACTCAATCCCAGTGTGTACGTCCGCGCCAACGGATATCCCCGTTTATCATCCACGCCTAAAGTGGAGTTCACGTTGAACTGTTAATCATGGGTGAAAGTCCCGAATAACCGGAAATATTGCCAGGTTGTTGACTGTAAATGCCAGACGCAGGGAGCGGACATATTTCTTCAGTTTCTGCACTTTCTCAATCGGCACGTTCCAACCCAGCGTCACATAGTCGAAGTTGACATAATCTCCCTTTTCCAACCAATAGTCGGTGGCGGTTTGATCCTTGATGTTCTGTTTCGGGGCTTTCTTCATTACGTTATAGTCGGGAAATATATTCATGTTCATATAGGTCAGGGAGGTTCCGTTGTAGATTTTATGTCCGAAAGCTCCGTTAATCTGCAAAGACAGATCGAAACGCTTGTAGCGGAAACTGAGGTTCGATCCGAGAATTGTTTTGGGTACGGCTTGCCCGGCCACATAGCGGTCTTCGCCATCTTCGAGGCTGACACCGCCGCCATTCAGATCGGCGATGCCATAGGTGTATCCGCCGTTTCCGTCGGATTCCAGTCCCGTACTGTGGGGAAGATAGAACACGCCCAACGGTTGACCCACCATCTGATATACGATGTGGTTGTATCCTCCATGAAAGCCGGCTCCGTCGAGGCCAGCAAGACTTTTATATTCGGGAGCAGAAAGCATTTCGCCGTTGTACATACCGCTTAATGAGAGCAGTTTGTTGCGCTGGAAAGTGATATTGGCATTGATATTCAGTTCCATATCCTTGGTCTTCAAGGGGGTGATGCCGATGGCGATTTCCGTACCCCAGTTGCGCATGGAACCGATGTTGGCAAGCAAGGTGTTATAGGTGAAAGGCGGTACGCTTACGTTGTAAAGGTAAAGCATGTCTGTGGTTCGGGAGTTGTAATAGTTGGCGGAAAGCAGCAGGCGGTTGCCGAAAAGAGCTACGTCGATACCGGTATTAAAGGTATGTTTCACTTCCCATTTCAGGTCGGGATTCGTGTTCCGTAAGTCTCCTAAAGATACGACGGCGGAGTTTCCGACGGGGACTACACCGTTCGGCTTTACAAGATTCAATGTAGTGTATGAGTCAATCCCACTCTGATTACCTGCCAGACCGTAGCCAATACGGAATTTCAGATTATCCACCATCGGTAACTGCTTCATAAATTCTTCTTCACTAATCACCCATGCGGCAGATGCGGAGGGGAAGAATCCCCATTTGTGGTTCGCCCCGAATTTGGAGGAAGCATCTGTACGGGCGTTCAGCGTCAGTACGTAGCGGTCGGCGTAGGTATAGTTGAAACGTCCCATGAAAGATGCCAGACGAGGTTGGTCGTAGTAAGAATTAGTGCCTTCCCATAAACGGAGTGCGCCTGCCTGAAGATTATTATATCCGAATTTGTCGGTGCTGAAATTGCTTACTGTTGTATAATATCCCGTGTAGGTTTCTTTTTGAAGTTCGGCAAGTGCCAGCACGTCAAAGAAATGTTTTTTCCAGTTTTTCTTATAGGTCAGCATCATGTTGCCCAGCAAGGATTCTCGCTTTTTGGTTCCTTTGTAAGCCTGGCCGTTCGCCCAGACGGAGGTGGGGAGGTATTGCGAATTTTCCACGATATTATAGGTATAGGCACCGAAGAGGTTAAGTTTCAGCCCTTCCAGTAGATTGAAAGTCAGACGGGCATGCGTGCTGATGTGCGAAGTGGCATCATCATCCTGCACTTCCATCCATGCCAATGGATTGGTAATTTGGCTGGCAGTCGTTATTCCGTCCCAGGAATTGGTGACGGGGTCTTTATGGTTGGGATAGGTGGGGTTGAATGTGGCTGCCGAATAGAACGTTTTCTGATAATCCACCAGATTATGATTCTTCTGAATGGAACCGAACATTCCCAGCTCGCAGTTCAGAAGCCGTCGAACATTTTCTGATTCATGTTCATATTCGAAGTGAAGTTTTTCATGTCTTCATTCAAAATCACTCCCTGACGATCCATGAAACCAAGAGAAACGCGATAGCTGGACTCACTGGAACCACCATAAAAGGCGATGTGATGGTTTTGTTGTAGTCCTGTCTGTTCAATTTCTTTCTGAAAATCGGTATTATTTCCTTTGTCCAGAATGGAAATCCGCGTTCCGAAGCGACACGGCGGTACTCATCGCCGGACAGCATTTTCAGATTCTTGTAGACGGTGGAAATTCCGAAGCTACCGTTGTAGGCTACCTGTGTTCTGCCGCTCATTCCTTTTTTAGTGGTGACCTCGATCACACCGGAAGCTCCTCGTGAACCGTATTGTGCGGTTTCGGAAGCGTCTTTCAGAATGGTGAAGCTCTCAATATCCGTAGGGTAAATGGAGGTGAGCATGCTCAAGTCGCCAAATACTCCGTCGACGATTATCAAAGGGTCATTGCCACTGGTCAGTGAGGTAGTTCCCCGCAGGCGTACCGCATCCAAGGCTGCCGGACCATTTGACCCGCGTTGGATAGTCAAGCCCGGCACACGTCCGCGGATTGCTTCCAAAGGGTTCGTTATCTGGTCTTTATTCATCTGTGTCTCCGTAATCTTTCTACGGAACCGGAGAGGGTTTTCAAACTTCCGGTGGCATATCCAACTGTTATCAATGAGTCTATGGGCGTGGTAACGGGTATCTCCTGAGCGAATATACCACTACACGAAGCCGACAAAAGAAGAGTGAGCAATGTTAGTTTACCGTGTCGTCGTATCATAATTGTTAGTTTTTTAAGGTAATACTATAAATATAACAAAAAGAAGGAATCTGGTTGAGTGGATTCCTTCTTTTTTTATTTTTGGGACACGGAGTACCTCACGGTTATTTCACGGATTATTTCACGATTATCTCATCTGTGAATATCCAGCCTCCGAATTCTTTTCCGGCTTGAGCCTGATAGCGAATGTATCTTCCTGTAGCATTCCCCTTCCATGAGATGTCCGTAAATTGATAGGAATTTCTTTGGTGACTTCAAAAGTCCGGTGTTCCAATTCCGTAAAATTGGTTCCATCGTCAGAGACAGAGATTGTGACAGACTCAGGCAAAAACACCTCCGCACCCGTCACTTGCATGAAAGCAGCAGTAACGGAATGAATAGGAGTAACAGTTTCCATATCGATTATCACATCTAACCGGTCACCGTCAATAAATCCCTGCCAACAACGGTCTCCATACGTCCAATCGCCACGTATGCCGTCCGTTAGAGCGGTATTGCCCTGTGCCGGATAATGGGGACTATACGATGAATTGTATATTACCTTCTTACTCAATGCCAGATGGGCAACAGGTTTTACGGATTCCGGACGACTGCCAATCTCATTCTTCAAATCGAAAGGATGATACCCCTTTGCCTGTAACTCTCTCACCGCTTTCAAGGCGCGGGCATGGAAATCCCGCCATGACTTACGCTCGGGAGCAGACCAAGCCACTTCCGCCAATGCGAGGATACGGGGATAAATCATGTATTCAACCTGTTCGGGAGTGGGAATATATTCCACCCATAAGTTACCCTGCACACCGTAAACAAGTTTAGCCTGCTCTGTAGTCAGGGGAAACGGAAACCGGATCGTACGAATACACTTTCTTCAATGGCAGATATCCGCCGATAGCTTCCGGCTGTGAATAGGGTGCATCCTGATAACTGTCCAGATAACAATAAGCGCCGGGTGTCATGACAGCCCGATGACCGGAGGTTATGGCAGCAATCCCACCTTCTTCTCCACGCCAGGACATAACAGTAGCATTGGGAGCTATACCTCCTTGCAAGATCTCGTCCCATCCCAGCAAATGACGGCCGTGGGCATTGAGGAACTTCTCAATGCGGTGTATCAGGTAACTTTGCAGTTCATCTACATTGGCAAGATGTTCATCTTTCATTCTCTTTTGACACTTCGGGCACGTTTTCCATGCCGACTTGCCAGCCTCATCACCACCGATATGGATATATTCTGACGGAAAAAGTTCCATGACTTCGGTCAGCACATTTTCGAGAAAGGTAAAGGTTTCTTCATTACCGACACAGAAGTCCGAATTTTGTACGGCTCGCCCGAACAGGACAGTTGCGGATAAGCAGCCAGCACTTCTTCCGAATGGGAAGGCATTTTCTATTTCAGGGATGACCGTCATATAATGCTGACGGGCGTATTCAAAGTATCTCACAAATGTCTTTCTGAGTATAATAACCGCCGGAAGCTCCGGGTTCATTGAAGCGAACGTATTCGCGTCCACCGTTCCACCATTTCTTCCAGTTCGGTTCCGTACGCCAAGCGGCAAAGTCAGTGAGCAAAGGATATTTCCTTATCTCAATGCGCCAGCCTGCCGCATCAGTCAGATGCAGATGAAGCCGGTTTATTTTATAAAAGCCAATGCGTCTATCTGCTTCTTCACAAATTCTTTGGAGAAGAAATGGCGGGAAACATCGAGCATAAAACCACGATAAGCAAAACGAGGAGTATCCTCTATTTCAACGGATGCGACGGAATAGCCCGTGCCCGAAGGGGTAAGCAACTGTAATAGCGTCTGCATTCCGTAGAATAATCCGGCCCGGAAGTTGAACAGATAATGATTCGTCGGGGAGTGACGGACAGTGTGTAACTTTCCGGAGAGGGCAACCGGTCATTCTTTTCGGTTATCAGCAGTGAAAGTACTTGGCGTACGTCCTTTTTCGAACCTTTCTTCAACGAAACAGGAAGTGCTTGCAGACAGTTCTCCCAAAGTCTCGCTTCTTCCCCCTCTAAGTTTGTATAAAGCTTTGTCTTTCTGATAGAAAAAGTAGTCCGCACCCTGCTCCATTTTCAATGGAACAGGAATTACGGATCTGTGCTTTGATGGGATGCACCGCAAGGCACATCCCTAATATCCATAAGAAAAGACAAACTTTAGCGTGTCTATTTCTTATATTCATTAATCAATACTGATTTCGTCTACAAACAAGAAACTGTTTTTACCTTTTCCACCATGCCATGTCGGCATTGATTTCTCCGGTGATGCAATAACTCTTACATACTGCGTTTTCACCGGAGTAAAGGTCAACTTATGATCATAGACACCGTCTTTATCATCTTCTTTCATTTCCGGATATTCTTCGAAGCAACTTTAGTAAAGTTCTTTCCGTCATCCGAAACTTCTACGGCCACAGTTCTCGCATCGAATACCCAATCGCCTTTGGCCACACAAGTAGAGATGGACACGCTTGAAATCTCTACGGGTTGTCGGAGATCAATCGTCATATCCATGTCATTCCCGTTAAAAGCAATCCAACGGCCGGATTTGTAACTACTGTTTCCTTTCAGACCGTCTATCAATGTAGCAGCTCCCTTGAACATGTATTGTTCATTGATTTTCTGATTGGCAACAATCGGCTTCATGCTGGATTTGTTGAAATCAATTTTCTCGGTAAGCACCTTGCTGTCTCCTAAAGGACGAATAGCTTTGGCAGACAAAGTTGCATTTTCCTTGACTTTCAACACGCCTTCATACAAAGGAGAAGCAACGGTAGGTTCCGTACCGTCCAAAGTATAATGAATAGGGGGACTTATCAATAGTAGATAACATAATATCCAATGCTCCTTCTGTCGGATTCGGTTCAAATTGACCTGCACCTCAAAGACGTGTTTAGCATAATTATATCCTTCGGCTTCATACCATTTGATTAACTGAGGAAGCCGAGACAGGAAGTCTGCATAATTCTTCTTTTATCGGGATTCGTCCACTGGACTTCACACAAAGCAGCCCAACGAGGCAAGACCATATATTGAGCATGAGAGAAAGTAGCAATATATTCTGTCCAGAGATTAGCCTGTACACCTTTTTATACATTGCTGTTCCTCCGAGTAAGAGAAGCTGGCATAGGCTCGTAGCTGTACACTCTTTCCATCGGCAGATAACCTCCGATACCGAAAAGGTTCATTTTCAGTATCTTTAGACTGATAGTAGTCAAAGTAAAGATAAGTGTTCGGGGTCATGATAACATCATGTTTCTGCTTGGCAGCTTCGATACCGCCACCTTCGCCGCGCCATGACATCACAGTGGCATTCGGAGCAAGTCCGCCTTCAAGGATTTCATCCCAACCGATAATCTGGCGTCCGTGAGCATTGAGGAATTTCTCGATATGATTGATAATGAAACTCTGCAAACGTTCTTCTTTAGAGTGTTCCTTATCCGATTTCAAGCCCAATGCCTTGGCACGTGCCTGGCACTTCGGACATTGTTCCCATCTTTACTTTCGGACATTCGTCACCACCCACATGGATATATTCCGACGGGAAGATTTCAATCAATTCTCCATATACATCCTCGAGGAATTTCAATACCTGATCATTTCCGGCACAAAGCACGTCTTCGGATACTCCCCCACTGTCTCCATACTTTCGTACGGACCACCGGTACAACCCAGTTCAGGGTAAGCGGCAAGGGCAGCTTGCATATGTCCCGGAAGATCTATTTCAGGAACAACGGTTATGTAACGTTCTGCAGCATATTCTACAATTTCTTTTGCCTGTCTCTGCGTATAAAATCCACCGTAAGGTTTTCCGTCATATTCACCGGAATTACGTCCGATTACAGTTTCCGTTCTATTGAACCTATTTCCGTCAACTTCGGGTATTTCTTGATTTCCAGACGCCATCCCTGGTCGTCAGTGATATGCCAGTGCAAACGGTTCATGTTATGCAATGCCTGCATATCGATATAAGTCTTTATTTCATCTACCGTGAAAAAATGACGGCTGGTATCAAAATGGGCACCACGATAACCAAAACGAGGAGCGTCTTTGATTTCTACGGCCGGGAGGGCTATATTTGCTCCCATAGCAATAGGCAAAGATTTACGCAAAGACTGGATACCATAAAATACTCCGGCTTCCGTAGAACCGGTAATGGTTACTCCGTCACCGGCAACTTTTCAGCTGATAGGCTTCCGGATTCTCATTTTCTGTTCCCAAAGCCAGGATAATGGCATTTCTCCCCTTCTGTTCCGGCCTCAATGGTAAAGTCTTTTCCGTAGCCGTCTTTCAGATAGTCGGCCAGGAATTTCGCATTGCGCTGCATCTTCTCGTTTCCTTCCGGATAGAGAATCTTTACTCCGCTTTTCAGGATAAAGGGGGCTCCCTGCTCTACAACGATTTCCTGAGGCAAAGGAATTACCTGATAATTAGCTTCTTGCTGAACTGACTGGCAAGAAGCAAAAAGCCCTGCCACCGCCAAGCATCTGGTTAAATTCAACAGTTGTTTCATAAATTAAAAAAATTAAGTGTTAAGTTATTAATAAATTTATGGAGTCAAAGATATTATTTTTCTGCCATATTTCACATTTTCCATCATATTCCACGGATAATTTAACAAAATATATTAATCAGGTAAAACACAATAACCCACCAAAATAGCTTTCTTCATAATATAATTATCTTATTCTTTAATAATATCTGTTAAGCTTCACTGCTTGAAATGTCATGTGTGCTACACTACTTTCGTATAAAATGCCTATAGTTTCTTTATCAATCATAGTCAGACAGCTATATCCCCATCCTTCGGACCTTCATCCAATAAAAGTTGATGTTCCGGCAGCCAAGTAAGTCCTTTATCCAAACTTGCCTTTATTGTAATATGGTCACGTCCTTTTACTGTATTCGGATTTGAAAATAGAAGGATGTCTTTGTTCAACACATTATCTAGTGCTTTGACATTCAGCAAGCTGGCCATACATACGGGCTCATTAAGTGCCTTACGTGAAGAAGCGTGTTCGGTCCAGCTCTTGCCCAAATCTTTTGTAATGGATACCGCCCGGCTACCTCCTCTGTTATCACGCATATTCAACATCAATACTCCCGGTTCTATTTCCACCACTTGCGCTTCTGTGGTATTGGTACGGGCCATGTTATGCATCTTCCATGTCTTACCTTGATCCTTTACTGTACATAATACCGGCATTGGGACACGTGTCGAATCGATAAACTGAGTTGGGAATACCAAAGTACCGTCACTCATCGTTATTCCCCGTCCCGGTCCTTGAAGTAGAAAATACCAGGATGGATCTTTCACCTGTTCCGTTATATTGATTGGTTCCGACCACGTTTTACCATCGTCAGTACTCTTTACCATCATCAATTGTGCTGTATGATTCATATCCATTCCCGGATGTGAACTCCACCATGCCCGCTGATTACCCATACCATGTGTCCAGGCAGCAACCACCCAAACATTATTTGTCTTTGTGTCTACCAGAATAGAAGGATCCCCTACCCCATTTTGGGCTTTTGGCAGACCACCATACTCGCCAAATGAAAGAGGAAGACGCATTTTTTCCCATGTCTTTCCTCCATCTGTACTACGACTCAACCCAACATCAACATATTCTTGCAAATCAACGCTACTATTATAACGAACATCATATACTCCTAACAAAGTTCCTTTATTCGTAGTCACCAATCCCGGAATACGGAAAGCTGCCGATCCGTCATCTCCTGCGTGACGTACGCCGATAGCCATTCGATGAGAGATATTCTTAGGAGAAAGATATTTACAAGTCAAATCTCTGCCATCTACTTTTACCGCACATAGTTCAGAGTTTATTCGGGTATATAAAGAAGTCCCTTTTTTCATCTGCAAGCTAATCCAAAAAAATTTACACCTGGAAATAATTTATAATTACTCTTAAGTACTACTTTATTGGAAGGTCTCACTACTTCCGCACATTTCACCGAATACGACGGATTGGCAGATAAGGTAGTTCCCGGATGAAAACTGGATATATATTCTACAGGAGCCATACACTTTTTATTTCTATGCTGCAATGCCTCCGTGCCTCCATAATAGAGTTTTACTGACTGGATATCGTGCTGTGGCGTGCTTTTGCTGAAATCTAATACGACTTCATTCAGAAACTTACTTTCTTTTGCATCCAAACGAAGATAGAACAAAACATTGTCTTGCCGTTCTATCAGAATGGGGATTTGTGTTTCACGGATAAAAAACTGTATCTGAAGCTCGGACAGTATCTGAAGCTTGAACACTAAAGAAAAATCCTAATAAAATAAAGAGGAGAAAATAATGATTTCTTTTCATAATGGGGGTATTAGTTAGTTTAACGCGGTAAAGATAGGATTTTTCTTATACAAATTAAGCTTTTTTCTTTAAAATACAATATGAGAGCCACAAACTTTCTCTCTATTACCAAGTTCTGGTAGGACTAGTCAATACTTTGACCACCGTTCTGGCTCTTGTCATCATCGATAAGGTGGGTCGCAAGAAGCTGGTTTATTACGGAGTTTCGGGCATGGTTGTTTCTCTGATTCTCATCGGCCTGTACTTCCTCTTCGGAGATTCCCTGGAAGTGTCCTGCCTCTTCCTGCTCATATTCTTCCTGTTCTATGTATTCTGCTGTGCCGTATCCATCTGTGCCGTGGTGTTCGTACTCCTCTCGGAGATGTATCCCACCAAGGTTCGCGGACTGGCCATGTCAATAGCAGGATTCGCTCTGTGGATCGGAACGTACCTGATCGGACAGTTGACCCCCTGGATGCTCCAAAACCTTACCCCCGCCGGAACATTCTTCCTGTTCGCCGTCATGTGCGTACCGTATATGCTGATTGTCTGGAAACTCGTGCCGGAGACTACTGGGAAGTCACTGGAGGAGATTGAAAGATACTGGAACCGTTCGGAACAATAAAACAGATCATATTAACAATTAACTAACTTTAAAGATATATGGATTTAAAAAAACTATCGACCAATACAGGGATGAATTGTTGAACAATGTTGTTCTTCCTTTCTGGCTTGAAAACTCTCAAGACAAAGAGTTTGGCGGCTATTTCACCTGTCTGGACCGTGAAGGAAAAGTGTTCGATACAGACAAGTTTATTTGGCTTCAAAGTCGTGAGGTATGGATGTTCTCCATGCTTTACAATAAGGTGGAGAATCGTAAAGAATGGCTGGATTGTGCCGTTCAAGGTGGTGAATTTTTAAAAAATATGGATATAATGGCGACTATAACTGGTATTTTTCCCTTGACCGTTCGGGTAGACCATTGGTAGAACCGTACAATATTTTTTCCTATACATTTGCTACAATGGCTTTCGGACAATTGAGTTTGGCAACCGGTAATCAGGAGTATGCCGATATTGCCAGAAAGACATTCGATATTATCTTGTCCAAAGTTGATAATCCTAAAGGAAAATGGAACAAGCTTCATCCTGATACACGCAATCTAAAGAATTTTGCTCTGCCGATGATTCTATGCAATCTCGCTATGGAAATAGAGCATATTTTAGGTAAAGACTACTTGGAACGAGCTATGAACACTTGCATCCATGAAGTTATGGACGTCTTTTATCGTCCCGAACTTGGTGGAATCATTGTCGAAAATGTAGATATAAATGGTAATCTTGTGGATTGTTTTGAGGGTCGCCAGATTACTCCCGGTCACGCGATTGAAGCGATGTGGTTTATCATGGATCTGGGTAAACGTCTGCATCGTCCGGAAATTCAAAATTATGAAACAATGGACCTTAAACATGTCTAAATACCATCGCGGAATTTTAGACTCAAAAAGGACTACAATGTATGATGCTGTGTATTGCATTATTAGCACCTAGCTATGCTACAGCAAGTACAAATGTAGGAAATGAGCAAAAATCATTCTATGAAGTAACACAACCTTTGTCAATGATGAAAGAGACATCAAACGTTTCTCCAATTGACAATTCTGTTCGTGTAACAATTATTGATGAAAAAGGTGTTCCTCTACCCGGTGTCAGTGTTGCAATTAAAGGCACATCCACTGGTGTGATTTCAGATATTAATGGTTATTACATTATTAACGCAAAAGCAGGAGATATTCTGGTATTCTCGTTTGTAGGCTTCAAATCGCAAGAAATCACAGTCGGTAAGAGACCGGCTCTTGACATCGTAATGAAAGAAGATGTACACGAACTGGAAGAAACGGTTATTGTCGGTATGGGTAAACAACGGAAAGCCAGCGTTATAGGTTCTATCTCTTCTGTTTCAATAAAAGGAACTGGAAGTACCGCAACGAAATCTGACTAACGCTCTTTCCGGACGTATTGCCGGTGCAGTGGTCGTACAACGTTCAGGTGAACCAGGACAAGACAATGCTGATTTCTGGGTACGTGGTATCTCTTCGTTCGGAGCTAATCAAAACCATTAGTATTAGTTGACGGAGTGGAACGGATATGTCTGATTTGTCAATTGAAGAAGTAGAATCCATTTCTATCTTTGAAAGATGCATCGGCAACGGCAGTATATGGTGTGCGCGCAGCCAATGGAGTTGTATTGGTAACTACCCGTAAGGGGTTGCCCAAAAACCGGTCATAGAAGTAAAATTGGAAACAGGTTTCTCCGATCTTCCGACAATGCCGAAGTTATTGGACGGGGTCAATTACGCATTGCTAGCCAATGAAGCATTGGGTACTGAAAATTATACTCCGGAGTACATAGACAATTTGCGAAGTGGAACCAATCCTTTTCTATATCCGAATGTAAACTGGATGGATCAACTTTTCCGCAAGTATTCAACTAATACTAATGCAGCCATCAATATTCGTGGAGGTGGCGAAAGAGCACGTTATTATATTAGTGCCAGTTTTATAGAAGATAACGGTAACTTGAAAAATAATCCGGAAGCGGATTACAAATCAAACATTTCACTTCGTCGATATAACTTTCGATCAAACATTGATTTGACGTTGACTAAAACAACCAATTTATCATTAGAAATAGGTGCCAATATGACAGATATGCATCAACCCGGTTTAGGAAATGAGTATGTAGACAACAGATGGTTCAGCCCTGTTGAATTACTTTATTACTATTCCTATTTATCCAATCCATTATCCGCTCCGGTTCGGGTACCTATCGGAAAAGATGCGTTTGGTAATACAGAATGGGGTTGGGGGAGCACCATCACAGGTCGGTGAAGTGAATCCGGCAGAACGTTTGTTTGGCTCTGGATATAATAAATCATTCCGCTCACAAATTATGAGCCAGATTACATTAAAACAAGACTTGAGTTTTCTTATTAAAGGGCCTTGACATACAAGCTTCTTTCTCTTTCGATGCCAATAATCAGACCATACAGAACAGACGTAAAATTCTTCTACCTATAACATAACGGGAGTTGACGATGAAACCGGAGAATTTCAAGTAGCGGAAATTACCAAAGGAAATGAATTCTTGGGATACAATGTAACTCCATCCAGTAACCGCGCCGAAAGAACTGAAAGTGCAATTGAATTATAATCAGATTTTCAATGAAACACACCGCATCGGTGCAATGGCGATGTATTATCAGCGTGACTACGTAGACCAGACTGCCGGATCGTCTATTAAATCATTGCCCTAAAAAGCAAGGTCTGGCTTTAAGAACAACTTATGCTTTCAAAGACCGTTACTTTGCTGAATTTAATATGGGATATAATGGCTCGGAGAACTTTCCGAAAGGAAAACGTTTTGGTCTATTTCCGGCAGGAGCATTAGGGTATTTGATATCCAATGAGTCTTTCTGGCCTTTTAAAGCTATAAATGTATTAAAAGTCAGAGGCTCTGTTGGTCTGGTAGGTTCCGAATCATTGCCTGACAATATGCGTTTCGGTTATCTGTCATATTTTGGTGAAGGTTTAGGAGGATACTATTTCGGTATGGCCCCTAGCTTTCACGAAGGTATCGGAGAAGACCAAATCGGAGTAGCTGATCTGACTTGGGAGAAAGGTTTTAAGAAAGATATCGGTATTGAACTGAAAATGTTCGATAGCATGGTTTCTCTGGATCTTGACTACTTCCACGAAAAACGTTCCGATATTCTTATTCAACGTCAGTCTGTTCCTGCAACCATGGGAGTCATCAAACAGCCCTTTGCTAATATGGGTGTAATGGTGAATCAAGGTATATAGACGGTACGTTGGAATTTAACCATTCAATTGGAGATTTCCGTTATAAACTCTATGGAAACTTCACCTACACTCATAATGAAATTAAAGAAATGGATGAAGCTCAGAAAAAATATGCATACCGTATGCAAACGGGACATCGTTACGGACAGCATTTTGGGCTAATTGCCTTAGGATTATTTCAAGACCAAAAAGAGATCAATGAAAGTCCTGAACAGAAATTCGGTGATGTACGTCCAGGTGATGTAAAATATTTGGATTATAACGAAGATGGCGTAGTAGATGAAGATGATAAATGTCCGATCGGTTATTCAAGTGTTCCGGAAATTGTTTATGGTTTTGGAGCTCAGCTTTTCTGGAAAGGATTCGACTTCGGTATTTTCTTCAGAGAGGACAGGCACATGTTACTTACGGTCTAGGGGGGATACATTCATTCCATTCAATAAAGGAGTAGGGAAAGGTAACTTATTTGAAAAAGCACTTGACCGTTGGACGGAAGATAATCCTAATCCCAATGCATTCTATCCCCGTCTGTCCAATGGAGCTTCATCCAACAACTGGCAATCATCTACGCGTACCATTTATAATGGCCGTTTGCTGCGCTTGGCCGATCTGGAACTCGGATATACTTTCAAGAAAAACTGGATTGCTCCAATTGGCATGAAATCTCTTCGCATCTATTGCTTGGCGAATAATGTCGCATTGTTTGCACCATGGGATATGTGGGACCCGGAAACAGCTTCATTTAATGGTAGCAAATATCCTCTCCCGAGAAAAGTTAATATTGGAATTAGAGCTTCTTTTTAAAACGCATCGAATATGAAAAAATATATTATAGTTTTATTTAGTTTGTTGGCATTGTCGACTAGTTGTACTGACTACTTGGACAAACAGCCCGATGATATGAAAACAGATGAAATGGTTTGGGTTCCCGCATGGAAACGGAGAAGTATCTGGCCAATTGTTACGGAGGAATCCCCACAGGGCATTTGCATCAACATGAACCTTGGGTTGGAGCAGCCGATGAATGTAATATAACCTGGAATTTCTATCAGGCGGATAACTTCAACAGAGGTGACTGGACCCCTTCCAGTGAATTGGTGTGTGATAGATACGCTCGTTTTTATCAAGCTATTCGTGCTACTTTGACATTTGAGAACAATGTGGATCGTTGCGGCGAACTAAGTAGCGAATTGAAAACGCGTTATAAAGCCGAGGTCCGTTTTCTACGTGGATATTATTATTATCTTCTTCTTCGTCAATATGGT
>VOFH01001608.1_pt1 | contig 17851 bp, 16 predicted proteins | sample 5384091 | NCBI WGS metagenome assembly VOFH01 (sample SAMN12384727, study PRJNA508395) | human gut metagenome | isolation source: healthy gut G | host: Homo sapiens
GCAGGATCGCGAACATGATAAACAAATTGACGAGGATCACCGCCCATTACCGTTCCGGCCCCAGGCTGGTCATCTCGCGAAACCATCCCGGTAGAAACGGAAAATACGAACGAACATCACGTTGCGGCTCATGACGTCTTTGTCATACGGTTTACCGAAAGTCAAATATATGAATTATTTCGAAATTTCCTATCTTTGTCCGGGGTAACAGCGAATAATCCAAATGAAAAAGATAAGAACCATCATATTCGACCTGGGCGGCGTACTGATCAATTACAGCATCGAAGCGACCGTCCGCAAATTCGAACAGATCGGCTGTATGAACGCCGCCGAATTCATCAATCCGTACAAACAGTCCGGCGTGCTGCTGCAACTCGAACGCGGGGAGATCCGCCCCGGAAGATTTCCACGACGCGATCATCCGGGAAATCGGACGCCCGGTCGACCCGCAGGCGATCGACGACGCGCTGTGCAGTTTCCTGCTCGACCTGCCGCATGCGCTTCATGATGGAACACCGCTTCAAACAACAGGGGCTGACCATCGACGCCTATTTCGACCGGTTGTTCCTCTCCTTACCGGATGAAGCTGGTGAAACCGTATCCGGAGATTTACCGGAAAAAATGATCGACGAATCGGGTATCCTACTTGCCGAAAGCCTGTTCATCGACGACTCCGAAGCCAACATCCGAACGGCCGCTTCGCTGGGATTCAACACCTACCTGGCCGCACAGCACGAAGACTTCCGAAATCTGTTTTCGCAATACGAACCGTTTACCGAAAAATAAAAGTTATGAAAAAGCGCATTTTCCTTGCGGCGGTTGCCGTAGCGGCTGTCGCCTGCTCGTCCGCAGAAAAAACGCCGACAACGCCCGTTCTCACCGATAAGATCGTATTCTGCGAAGCCACGCTGCCGCTGGACGGCAAACTGCTGGTCGGCAGCTTCGGCTCCGACGAGTTCAATCCGCTGAACACCGAGGGTAAAGGCTATATCCTCGAATTCACCGACACGGTTTCGCGGGTGCTGATTCCGGCCGACGGCACGCTGTCGGCGCCCAAGGGACTGCTCGTAAAAAGACGATTACCTGTTCATCGCCGACGTCGGCAAAATGGCGGTTCTACAACCTCGCCGCGCCGAACGAGAAGCCGAAAATCGTTCCGTTCCCCGAAGGCGAACTGTTTGTCAACGACATGGCCCTGCACGGGAACACCCTTTACGTGACGGTGACCAACACCGGCAGCATCTACGCGCTGAACGTCGCCCGGCCGTCGCAGGCTCGACACCGCGGGACTGAAACCCTACGTGACGGTACCCGGAGCGAACGGGATCGTCATCCGGGGCGACACGATGTATATCGCATCGTATCCGCCGGACGGCGTCACCACGCAGGATAACGTGATCTACCGCATCGACAACATATCCACTCCGGTAGCCACCAAGTTGTTCGACCGTCCGGGACAGTACGACGGCCTCGCGCTGAGCGGCGACGGGAGCCGCCTGTATTTCACCAATTGGGTCGATTCGAAGTCGGCTATTACGATCTCGGAACGGGAAAGACCGAACTGTTGACTCCGGGCGTCGGAATCGAAGGGCCGGCCCGGCTGTCGACCGACGGCAAAAAACTGTACGTTCCCGATCTTCCGGGCAGTAAAGTAGTCGAGATAGACATCCGTTAACGATCTCCGTACGAAAAACGACGCAGGCATCCGGCATCCGCCGCGAAACGCCTGCGTTTTTTACGTTTGCGCTTTCCGGAACGAATGTTCCCGGCCCGCCGGCCCGCAGAACCGTATCCCGCATGTGAAACGGAAATTCCGCCGGCCGGAGAAAAGGCCGTTTTTAAATTTATTAAATTAATGCCGAAATATTTTTTGCATCAAAAACTTTTTTTTATACCTTTACACAATTATATGTATATAGGTTAAAGGCCTGATAGTTTCAACGACCCGACTTAACTTGCTAACTTTAAAACAAAACCTAAATATTTGAAACCATTATGGACAGAAGAGAATTCCTCAAAGAAATCAATGTTGCTGACCGCCGGAGCCATGGTCGGCGGTTCCCTGTTTTCCGAAGCGACCTTGTCGGCCGCCCAAAGCGGAAGCGCCGCCGGGAAGAAAAAAACGATCGGGCTCCAGCTCTATTCGATCGGAGGCGATATGGGCAAAGACGCCGCCGGATCGTTGAAAAAAATATCGGACATGGGTTATTCGACCGCCGAAACCGCTTCATACGGAGACGGTAAATTCTACGGCCGCACGCCCGCCGAATTCCGCAAGATGGCCGAAGACGTCGGCATCCGGGTCACCGGGCGCACCTCGGCCGCGGATACGACGCCGGATGGGAAGACTGGTGGAAGCAGGCTTGCGACGCGCAGGCTGCCGTCGGCGGCAAGTACATCGTACTGCCGGGCATCGATTTCGGGAAGACGGAAGCCGATCTGAAAAGAACCTGCGAATACTTCGACAAGGTGGGAGCCATCGCCAATGCCGCCGGCTTGAAATTCGGCTACCACAATCACGCCCACGAATTCAACAAACAGGACGGATACGTGATCGAGAACTACCTGCTCGAACATACCGATCCCGAGAAAGTGATGTTCGAACTGGACGTTTACTGGGCCAGCAAGGGCGGCGTCAACCCGTCGGCTTACATCCAGAAATACGCAGGGCGTTTCCCGCTGTTGCACATCAAGGACGACAATGTCATCGGAGCCAGCCAGACCATCGACTTCGAAGCGATCTTCAATGCCGCCTACAAACAGGGCTCGAAGCTCTTACTACGTGGAGATCGAAGCCAACGACATCCCGCCGATGGAGTGCGCCGAAAAGAGCGCCGAATACCTCAGCGCAGCTAAATTCGTTAAATAACCGACATAACCAACCAAACTAAAACCTTTATATCTTATGGCAGAAAAAATATCCCGGAGAGACTTTTTGCGCACGAGCGCAGTCGGCCTGGCCGGACTGACCATCGTTCCGAGTTCCGTTTTTCGGTAAAGCGGCCGGACAAACCGCCCCGAGCGACAAACTGAACATCGCGGCCGTCGGTATCGGCGGCATGGGCGCAGCCAACCTGTCGAACATGGAAACGGAGAACATCGTGGCCCTGTGCGACGTGGACTGGCAATATGCGAAAGGAACTTTCGACCGCTATTCGAAAGCCAAACGGTACTGGGATTACCGTAAGATGCTCGACGACATGGGCAAGAGCATCGACGCCGTGCTGGTGGCTACCGCCGACCACACCCACTGTATCGTCGCCGCCGAAGCCATGACCCTCGGCAAGCACGTTTACGTACAGAAACCGCTGACCCATTCGGTTTACGAATCGCGTCTGCTGACCAAACTGGCCAAGAAATACAAAGTAGCTACGCAGATGGGTAATCAGGGCGCGTCGGGAGCCGGCGTACGCCAGGTCTGCGACTGGATCTGGAACGGCGAGATCGGCGAAGTGACCCGCGTGGACACCTTCACCGACCGTCCGATCTGGCCGCAGGGGCTGATGCGCCCAAGCGAAGTGGATCAAATTCCCGAAACGCTGAACTGGGATCTGTTCATCGGACCGGCTCAGATGCGTCCGTACAACAAAATCTATACCCCGTGGAACTGGCGCGGTTGGTGGGATTTCGGCACCGGAGCCCTCGGCGACATGGCCTGCCACATCCTGCACCCGGTATTCAAAGGTCTGCAGTTGGGTTATCCCGACCGCGTACAGGGCAGTTCGACGGCCCTGCTGACCGATTGCGCCCCGAACGCCCAGATGGTGAAATACGTTTTCCCGGCCCGTGCGAAAAAGAGAAAGTCAACATGCCCGAAGTGGAAGTAACCTGGTACGACGGCGGTCTGACCCCGCCGCGTCCGGCAGGCGTACCGGCAGGCAAATCGCTGAACGACAGCGGCGGCGGCGCTATCTTCTACGGAACGAAAGATACGCTGATCTGCGGTTGCTACGGCGTGAACCCGTGGCTGGTATCCGGCCGCAAACCGGAAGTTCCGAAGATGAACCGCGAAATCACCGCCAGCCACGAACAGGACTGGATCCGCGCCTGCAAAGAGAATCCTCAATCGCGCGTACAGACCTCGTCCGACTTCAGCGAATCCGTTCAACGAAATGGTCGTAATGGGCGTGCTGGCAGTACGTCTGCAGGGTCTGAACCGCGAACTGGAATGGGACGGCGAAAAAAGATGAAGTTCAAGAACATCGGCGCGAACGAAAACGATGCAGATCATGATCGAAGACGGGTTCACGATCCACAACGGGCACCCGACCTTCAACAAACGCTACACCGATCCGTTCAACGCGAAAGAGTTCGCAGAACAGATGATCAAGCACAATTACCGCGACGGCTGGGAACTGCCGGCCATGCCCAAGTAATCAACGAATTATTAATTAATACACGAACACAAGAAAATGAAACGATTAATGTGTGCTATCAGTTGCATGGCCGTTGACGCAATGGCAGCTTCCCTGCGTATCGAACCGAATAAGAAAGCCGCGGCCGACAGCACGGCCACAGCCCAGACTGCCGATGTAGAAGAAGGCTTTCCGTTGCCATCTTCGATGGCAAAACGTTCGACGGATGGCGCGGCTACAACCGTACCGACGTGCCCACGGCATGGACCATCGAAGACGGCTGCATCAAGATCAACGAGTCGGGCATGGGGCGAAGCCGGCGCCAAGGACGGAGGCGATATCATTTTCGCCAACAAGAAGTTCAAGAACTTCGAACTGGCATTCGACTGGAAAGTCGATAAGGGAGCAAACAGCGGCGTTTTCTACCTGGCTCAGGAGATTCCGAACCAACCGATTTACATCTCCGCTCCGGAATACCAGGTGTTGGACAACGAGAACCATCCCGACGCCAAATTAGGCGTCGACGGCAACCGCCAGTCCGCTTCGCTGTACGACATGATCCCTGCGAAACCGCAGAACTCGAAACCGTTCGGCGAATGGAATACGGCCAAAATCCTCGTATATGACGGAACCGTGGCTCACTTCCAGAACGGTACGCAGGTCGTGGAATACCACTTGTGGGACCCCGAAATGGAAAGAGATGCTCGACAACAGCAAATTCAGCAAGGACAAATGGCCGGAAGCCTACGAACTGCTGCTGAACTGCGGCGGTGAAAACCACGAAGGATACATCGGTCTGCAGGATCACGGCAACAACGTATGGTTCCGCAACATCCGCGTTAAGGAACTGTAAAATCGTCCGCAACCGGCGAAAATTCCGTCGGACTTCGCATATTCGAAAACCGGAACAGTATAGATTACTGTTCCGGTTTTTTATTCCGGTAATAAACAAACCGTTCCTATTTGCGGAAAAATTATCGAAAAAGACACGGACGCCCCCTTTCCGCATTTTTTAAAATGCAAAAAAAAATCATTACTTTGCTATATTAAACGATACTTTCTATCCGACTGATATCGCCGACAGACAGGAAGATACCGTTCATTGCTATTTTAACTCGGACGATAATGCGTATAAGAATATATCTGCTGCTGTGTATTGCGTTGTTGACAGGCGATTGCATACACGGCTCCGCTCGCTCGAAAGACGGTATCCTGGTCATCAGGCTCCTATTCCCCGCTGAAAGAAAACGGCAACCACGTCATCGCGTCCCTGGTCGGCGCGCTCCGGGAAGAAACCGACAGGAACCTGTTCGTCGAATACATGGATTGTGAAAATTCGCCCGAACTGGCGGAGTGGAAATCATGGATGAACTCGATGTTCAGGGCGCACGACGAAACGCCCGAAGCGGTCGTGATCCTCGGCGGGGAAGCATGGACGACCTATCGGGAATGCGTCCCCGATACCTGGCGCGACGTTCCGGTCGTCCTGGGATTGGTAAAAGAGGGTACATCGATTACGTAGCCCGGGAGAAAAAAGAAAATAACCGATATACGGCAGATCTCCCCCATCGATTCGACGTTCGACGGTTTCCGGGTGACGGGTTATTATTACGCCGATTATTTCAACGAGAACATCGATTTTATCAAACGGTTGCAACCCGAGGTCACCCGCATCGCATTTTGCTATGACGACCGTTACGCGCACGATTTTTTCGAACCGTACCTGTCGCAACTGGTCGCCTCCCACCCGCCGCTCGAACTGGATTACCTGGTCGGCAGCCGGCTGTCGACCCAGGAACTGCTGAAAAGTATCTTCGCGATGGACAGCAGCTACGCGTTGCTGACCGGAGGATGGTACACCGACCGGAACCGTTACCCGCACGCCTATTCGATGCTTCACAACGAACTGACCCGACATTCGACAAAAAACATGTACCAACTGCAGGAGCAGGATCTGACGGAGGCCAACTACATCGGGGGCTACTTCGTTTCCGGCAAAGAACTCGGCCGGGACATCGCCGGACTGACCTACAGCGTACTGACCGAAGGGATCGAAAACAGCCCGGCATTCGGCCCCACCCCCGTCGTCGCCCCGGCATCACGTCAATTACAAAACGCTCCTCAAAATGGGGATCGATCCGTCGCGGCTCCCCGCCGACACGGTACTGCACAACACCGACCCCACGCTGTTGGAGAGATATCCGGTCGAAGTCGCTCTCGTCTGCTGTCTATTGCTGCTACTGACCGCCAGCGCGATCTTCGCGCTGGTCTACCGCAGAAAACGCGAGCAACAATACAAAAAAAAACTCGCAGAAGATGCAGCACCTGCTGGGATCGATGCCCAACATGGTCGTCATCTTCGACCGGGAGATGAACATCGTCGATATCCTCAATCCCGACCGGGTCATCATGCTCGGCAAGACGGTCGACGAACTGAAAGGCAACAACCTATACCGTCTGCAAGAAAACTTTCCGACATTTTCCGAAGCGGCGGACACATTGATTTCCCATGTAACTTCGACGGAAAAAACGAAACAGGCCCGCGATTTCAGTTACGAAGTCACCACGACCCGGAACAAAACGCTGTACTTCGAGGCCCGTTCCGTACCGTTCGAAGACCGCAAGGTGCTGCTTTTCGTCCACGATACGACGACACGGGTCGCGGCCGAGAAAAAAGCGGTCATGCTGAAAGATTTCCTGCAGTCGATTATCCACAGCCTTCCGGTCGGCGTATCCGTAAAGGACGCCAACGACCAGTTCCGCTACCTGTTCTACAACAAAAAAGCGAACGACTTCTACAAAGAGGAGAAGGAGGTCAAGCTGGGTAAGAACGATTACGAACTAGACAGTCCGGTAGCCCGGCAATACCGCGAAGAGGACGAAAAAGCGCTGGAAAGCGAAACGCCGCTGGTGTTCGATCGGGTTATGTACGATAAAGAGACGAAATCCTACCGGTTCGGCGTCGCAACCAAATCGAGGCTGATCCGCGACGACGGTTCGCGGTATATCATCACGACCATCGCGGATATGACCGACCTGCATAAAAAGGAGACCGAACTGGACAACATCCGCAACGAACTCTCGATCGCCCTTGATGCGGGATCGCTGTCCGCATGGATTTACGATGTGGAGGAGGCGAAATTCATGTCGCTGTACAGCAACACGCTTTCCGACGGTTCGCCCAATCCGGACGTCATTCAACACATGGCGCATCCGGAAAGCCGCGCCGACCTCGACCAATTCATGGAAGCCCTGCTTTCGGGCAGGGAGCCGAAGCGCCGGGGCGTATTCCGTTTCATGCGCAACGGACAGTACGGATGGTACGAAACGTACGCCATCGCCCAGAAATCACCCGTACGGGACGCGTCGTGCGGATCGTCGGAACCGAACGGAACATCAGCGACGAAATCGAGCAGCAACAGAAAAAAGAGGAGTACCGGCTCCAATTGGAGCTGGCATTCGACGCCGCGGGCATTACGCCGTGGTCTTACGACGTCGAGAACGACGAATTTACCTCTCCGAGCGATAAATCGGTACTGTACGGACACCGGTATTCGTTGCAGGAAGCCGTGCAGGTGCTGATGCCCGACGACCGCAGGGCCTCTTTCCTCGAAGCGATCGGGCACCTGATCGACGGCACGACACAGGCGATCGACGCCGTTTTCCTGTTCAAGCAGGCCTCCGGAAAGCAAGAGTGGTCTCAGATCGCCGCCAAAGCCTTCAAACGCGATTCGAACGGACGGGCCCGGAAAATCGTCGGAACCCGGAAGTACATCACCGAATCGTTCGAAGCGGAAAAAAAGTTGAAAGCCTACAACTTCAAATCGGATCTGGCGATCAAATCGAGCGGCATCGTCCAGTGGGATTACGACGTTCAGACCGGCATCATCTCTTCGCCGAACCAAAATGCATTCCTGCGCGACGGCCTACCGATCGGAACTTATCTGAAACTGATCCATCCGGAAGATGCGAACCGCTTCAAAGAAGCCCTGCAAGGTATGATCGAGCGGGGAGACGAAACGATTCACCACCAAATTAGAATCAATATCCAACAGGAAGGCGGATATCGTTGGGCGGATATTCACGGCGTAGCTTTCGAACGCGACCCGAACGGACGGATCACCAAGATAACCGGGCTGCGGCGCGATATCACCGACCTGAAAAACATGACGCACGAGTTGATCGTTCTGCGCGACAGGGCCGAGGAAGCGAACCGTCTCAAAACGGCGTTCCTCGCCAACATGAGTCACGAGATACGCACTCCGCTGAACGCGATCGTCGGTTTTTCGAACCTGATCGCCCAAACGCGGAATCCCGAAGAGATCGCCGAATTCTGCAAAATTATCGAAACGAACAACGAACTGTTGCTGCAATTGATCAACGATATCCTCGACCTGTCGAAAATCGAAGCCGGACAGCTCGAGTTCGTCTACTCGGACATCGACATGAACGAACTGTTCCGGAACCTGGAGCAAATTTACCTTTTCCGACTCAAAGGAACGGTGCAATTGATCTGCAACCTGCCCGAACGAACGTTCGTCACCCATTCGGAAAGGAACCGGCTCACGCAGGTCGTGTCGAACTTCCTGAGCAACGCCTGTAAGTTCACGACGGAAGGATCGATCACGATGGGATACGAATGCTCCGACGGTCTCATCCGTTGTTTCGTCACGGATACGGGCAAGGGCATCGCCCCGGAAAATCTTCCTCACGTATTCGAACGGTTCGCCAAGTTCGACGCTTTCATTCAGGGAACGGGATTGGGGCTTTCTATCTGTAAAACGATCATCGACAAACTGGGAGGCGAAATCGGCGTCGAATCCGAGGAGGGAAAAGGGACGACTTTCTGGTTTACGATTCCGCCCCGGCCGCCCGAAGGCGGAGACCCGGAAACGATCGCGGATCTCTGACCGGTCAAAAATACGAACCCCGGCCGATTTTTCCGGCGGAACCGATTTATGGTATGAAAATAGCAGTTTTGCGACTGTAATGTTTCGGCGGCCCGGCCGCCCAACGAATAAACGACATAAAAAACAATACGATGGAAAAAATTGCCAAACGACTGACCGATCTGATCGGCAACACTCCGCTGCTCGAACTGAACCAATACGGCAGCAAACACGACCTTCCCGCCCGGATCATTGCAAAACTCGAATATTTCAATCCGGCCGGCAGCGTGAAAGACCGCATAGCGTTGGCCATGATCGACGACGCAGAGAAAAAAGGCCTGCTCAAACCGGGCAGCGTCATCATCGAGCCGACCAGCGGCAACACCGGAGTCGGCCTGGCGCTCGTCTCCGCCGTTCGCAAATACCGATTGATCCTGACGATGCCCGACACGATGAGCGTCGAACGCAGAAACCTGCTGAAAGCCCTTGGCGCGGAGATCGTCCTGACGCCAGGGGCCGAAGGCATGAAAGAAGCCATCGCAAAAGCCGAAGCGCTGAAAGCGGAGCATCCGGGGGCGATCATCCTGCAACAATTCGAAAACCCGGCCAATCCGGCTGTCCACGTCGCCACGACCGGCGAAGAGATCTGGCGCGACACGGACGGAAAGGTAGACCTGTTCGTCGCCGGAGTCGGAACGGGCGGAACCGTCAGCGGTGTCGGGAAAGCGTTGAAGAAGCACAATCCGGCCGTCCGGATCGTGGCGGTCGAACCGCAGGACTCACCGGTACTCTCCGGCGGAAAGCCCGGCCCGCACAAAATACAGGGCATCGGGGCCGGATTCGTCCCCAAAATTTACGATGCTGGCGTAGTGGATGAAATAATCCCCGTAAGCAACGACGATGCGATCCGCACCAGCCGCGAGCTGGCCGCCGAAGAAGGACTGCTCGTCGGCATATCGGCCGGGCGGCGGCGGCGGCGGCGACGCAACTCGCTCTGCGGCCCGAAAACAAAGGGAAAAACATCGTCGTCCTGCTGCCGGACACCGGCGAACGCTACCTGTCGACCCTACTCTACGCATTCGACGAATATCCGCTGTAAAACACGGCTGACGCCGGCTCTGGCCAGGAGTTCGAAAAAAGATTCCGCCGCCGTCCCCGAGGGGACGGCGGCGGAATCTTCGTTTTCCCGGCAATACTATGCCCTGCTCCCGTTTTCCAAATTCCGCACGGAGGGTATCAAAAAGCGACTACCGCAGTCAGAGCCGTAGCGAGTCCGCCGAGTGCGAAAATCGCGGCGATACCCACCTGGTCGGCGAGAAATCCGGCCGCCAGCAGACCGAAAGGCTGATGCTGTCGAACAGCAAGAACACCCGTCCCGTAACCGATGCTTCGATCCGCTTCTGCAACAAGGCGGTAAAAGGCCTCCAGCCAGCGTTCCCACGCCGAACAGGATCTCGATCAGACTCACCTGATACGGCGTACCCGAAAATACCTTCAGCGTCATCTGCGGCAGCAATGCCGCAATCGCGGCAAATGAAAGCGCCTCCGCGGAACCGGTTTTCAAACTGATCCACAATACGATAGCGAACTGCGCCGCGTTACTGCTCAAAATCGAAAACAACTGACCGGCCCATATGACGGCGAACCTCTTCTTCCAGTTATTCATAACAGCAAAAACGGGTGAGAAACAAAAAGATTTTCCCGCCGGAACGGCGAAAGGATCGCCCGCAACGATGTCGGGCGACAGCGAAAACGAGAGCGGCCAAGCTAAGCCATCCTCACCAGAAAGGGGATCGGAAGAAAATAACAGTCGGTTTCATAAAAATCGCGCCTTCGCGCACAAATTCGTTTTCGTGCACAAAGGCAACGATTTTATAACAAAAAAACTATTTCCCGTTAAAAAAACAGATCACCGGCGCTGTGTCGCGATCAGCATGTAAGGCGACCGGTGCGGATCGAGCCATTGCAGCGTTTCGATCACCTTCGACTCGGTAACGGTTATGCAACCGGCGCTGCCACGGTTATAACCGCTTTCGAGGTGGAAGAAAATTGCGCTCCCTTTGTATTTTTCGATCGGGCGCGTGTTGTATTCGACTACGGCGGCGTACTTGTAAGCGTCGTCGTCGCGGCGCAGGTATTCGAAATTGTCCGTCGCGGGCGTCTCGGTGGTCATCCGGTTATACATCGGGTCTTCCGAATCGCTGATCCAGTAATGTTGCTTGGTAACCACCAGGAACGGCCATCGCAGGTCGATGTCGTCCCGGTAACCGAACGCGAATCCCATCGGGTAGGCTCCCGTCGGAGTCCGCTGGTCGCCTTCGAGTTTCTCGCCGTAAGGCGCGATCCCGCGGCGGCCTACGTTGGCATGGATCGCCGGAAAGGTTTCCGTCCACCGCCCGTCGCCCTGCTTGTCGAAACGGCGGAACGCGCACAGTACCGAATCCGGCCGGTCGTTATAAACCAGGATCAACTGTCGGCAACTGTCCGGCAATTGCACGTTCGCATCGAGGAAACGACCGATCAGCTCGCCATTGCTGTCCGTTTTGCGGCAATCCCCGATATAATCGTCGATCCGTGCGATCCGGCGATCGACGGCCTCCCTTGCCTGCGCATCGTATTTCCGAGCCTCTTCGTAAAACGACCGGGCGCGTTGCAGCGCCGCGAGATCCTCCATCCCGAAACCCGCATTCGCGTATAAATGTCCCAACGCCTGATTGCACCACGCCTTGCGGGCATAATTTCCGCGCCGGATAAAATCCCGAATCTCCGGCCAGCGGATTTCCGCCCGCTCGCACAGATAGACGTCTCGGATCTTATCCTGCAACGGAGTGTGCAGCTCCTCCTGAATCCGGAAACAATCGCGGTATAACAGATCCGCCAGCGGATTCGTCCATGCATAAAATTCGCCTGCCATCTCCAAGCCTGCCATTTCCAGCCCTGCACGCCCTCGCAATGCGTCCGACACGGTATCGGGCAACGTCATAAAACCCGTTACCGTACCGGATGCAAGCGTATCACCGCCTCGTAACGCCACATAACCCAAGCGTACCGTATCGCCTCCGTCGACCGACAGGCTAAGGTCGATATCCTTGCAACCGAAAATTTTCCGAACGCGGCGTTCGACATTTCTCCATCGTCCCGTATGCAATCCGTAGTCTCCCCGGCCGTCGAGCGAAAGGCGTTTTTCGGCAAACGACTTCGCGTCCGTCACACGGCCGCCCTCTTCTGCGAAGGCTCCGCGCAAACTCGCCGCCGTAAAAAAAGAAGCCAGATCCAATCCCTGTTTCAACGCCTGTTCGGTCATTTCGGGCGTTATCCCGCGCCGAGCCGACGCATCGGCCACCTCCGCCGAACGCAGGTAGACCACCGGCCCCGGACACGTTGCGCGCACGAACAACACCGCAACGACTACGCACGCAAAAAGGCGGCCAGCAAACGGACGAAAACCCTTTGACGGGCAGAACGGATACAAAAATCGGATCGTTTCATTTTCCGGATATTTTCAGTTAAAAACAACTATCGTACGAAACACAGCCGCCGGTCGGCCAAACAGCAACGGGTCACGCCTGCCGCCGATCGGTCTCGCCCGCGCTCACCACGCAAGCCGCCATCGCATCGCCCGAAACATTCACCGCCGTAATCAGCATATCCAGCGGACGATCCATCGCAATGATCAGCGCGATCCCCTCGGCCGGAATCCCTACCGACACGAGCACCAGCATCAGGATGGCCATTCCGCCGCTGGGAATCCCCGGCGTACCGATCGACGAAACCGTCGTCAGCACGACGATCGAAAGCATCTGCGTCAGGGTCAGGTCGATCCCCCATGACCTGCGCGACGAAAACGGTCGCGATGGCGTGGTAGCAGCTCGTCCCGTTCATATTGATCGTGATCCCGGTCGGCAGCACGAAGGAAATCACGTTGTGCGGCAATCCCAGTTTCCGCATCTGTTCCATATTCACAGGCAGGCAGGCTGCGCTGGAACACGACGTAAAAGCCAACAACTGCACCGGCAGCACCGCGCGCATGTAATCACCGAGCTTGGTCCGGGAAAAAAAGCGAACGATCAGCGGATAGCATACCAACAGGATGAAAACCAATCCGATCACCACCGTAAGGGCGTAATACCCGAGCGCCAGCAACAAATCCGAATCGCCGGCAAAGCTGACGACCAGATCAGCCATCAGCGCGAACACCCCCAGCGGGGCGAACTTCATCACGTAACCGATGATCTTCAGAATAATCCCGTTCAGCGATTCGATCAGGTTTTTCACCGGCGCGGATTTCTCCTTTCCGACAGCCACCATCGCCACGCCAAATACGATCGACAGCAGGATCAACTGCAACATGGCTGTGTTGTCGCCGGCCGCCTGCACGACGTTTTCGGGGATCACGTCCACGACGAATTGCAACGGACCGGAACTTTTCACCTCCTGCGCATCGGCGCGTCTCTGTTCGACAGCCTGCTCGTAATGACTCCGGAACTCCTCGGTCTTTTCGCGCGGAAAAACGTTACCGGGCTGAATCGCATTGACGACGATCAGCCCGATAAAAATAGCGAACACAGTGGTAGTCAGGTAAACTCCGAGCGTTTTCAATCCGAGCCGGGACAGGTGTTTTACATCGCTCAAGTTCGTAATGCCGCTGATCAGCGATACGACCACCAGCGGAACCGCCACCAGGCGCAACATCCGGATGAAAATAGTTCCCCACGGCTTGACCCAATCGGTCACCAAATGCCCGCATCCGCCGGAAACAGCAGCGAAACCGAGCACGGTTCCGAGCGCCATTCCGATCAGGATCGTGATATATAGCGGTAATTTCTTCATCGTTTGCAATCGACAGCCTTTCCCTATCCGGGACTTTCACGGAACGGAGGCTTACGCACGACCGGATCTCGTTTCCGGTAAGAGTCAAACAAATATAACGCAAAATCCCGGAATCCGAATATCCGGAATCCGGACGATCGGCCGAACCGTTAATTACCTCCGCCGCTGCCGGCTTCGCGGGGACGTTTGCCGCTTCCCTGCCGGCGTCCGTAACGGCCGCCCGGCTTACCGGAACTTCCGCTCCCTTTACGCGGCCCCCGACCATGGAAATTGCGACGGCTCCCCCGCCGATCGCAAGCCGCCGGATCGTATTTCGGCCCTTTGCCGAGCCGTTCGGGAATCGGCAGCTTTTCGATCTCCCGCTCGATAAACTTCTCGATCCGCTGGAATTTATCCTGTTCCTGTTCGCTGACGAACGTGATCCCGGTACCGGTCGCACTCGCACGGGCCGTACGGCCGATGCGGTGGATGTAGTCCTCGGGGTCGTGCGGCACGTCGTAGTTGAGCACCAGGCCGATGTCCTCGATGTCGATACCGCGCGCGACGATGTCCGTGGCGACGAGGATATCGATCTTACCGTTGCGGAAATCGAGCATCACCGCTTCTCGCTGCTCCTGTTCCAGATCGGAATGCATCGCGCCGACGTTCGAGCTTCATTTGCTTCAGCGTGCGCGCCAGCTCTTTGGTCTTCAGCTTCGACGACGAGAAAATAATCGTTTTCGTCCCCGAAGGCCGGGCGAACAATTCGCGGATAATTCCGATTTTCTGGTTTTCGTAACATACGTAAAGCCACTGGCTGATCGCCTCGTTGGGTTTGGATATGGCGATGTTCACCTCGGACGGATCGCGCAGGATTTGTTTGGCCAACTGCCTGATTTTCGGAGGAAGCGTCGCCGAGAACATCACGGTCTGCCGCTGGGCGGGCAACTCGGCGACGATCTTCATAATATCGTCGAAGAATCCCATATCGAGCATCCGATCGGCCTCGTCGAGCACGAAATAGCGCACGTGCGACAGATCCACCCCGCTGTTCTGAATATGGGCCAGCAGGCGTCCGGGCGTAGCGATCACGATGTCGGAGCCCATGATCATCCCCCTGTTTCTGCTGACTCCAGCCGATACCGTCGCCACCGCCGTAAACGACCGTCGTCGAAAGGGGTAAAAAGTAGGAAAAACCCTGAAACTGGATATCGATCTGCTGCGCCAGCTCGCGCGTGGGCACGATGATCAGCGATTTCACCACATTGTCGGGGTTGCCCTCGTGCAGCAAACGGTCCAACAACGGAAGCGTATAGGCGGCCGTTTTGCCGGTGCCGGTCTGAGCGCAAGCGATCAGATCTTTTCCTTCGAGAATAATGGGAATAGTTTGTTCCTGAACGGGGGTCATCTCTTTGAAGTTCATCGTTTCGATTCCTTCCATGATGCCCTCGTGCAGGCCGAGTTCGTCGAATTTCATCTTTTTCGTATTAAAATCATACAAAGATACGGAAACAATCCGCTTTATTCCAGCAGGAACCGGCAAAAAACGATGAAAATATTCCAAACCGCACGCTTTCACGTTCCGGCCGAAAATACCCCGGCACCGTTTCTTTGTACAGAGTACTACAAATCACGCGCATACCGGACAACAGACGAAACGCCCCGGCCGCGCCTATCCCTCCCGTTTCATCGTCTCGATAAAATCCGTTACCTGTGCCAGGCACTCTTCGGGCGTTTGCAATCCGTCGCAACGGGTTTCCAACGGACACCGGCCGGTATGCGTACGGTTGACGATATGCGGCACGCAAAGCCTGTAACCGGCGCCGACCGCGTTTTTCTCCAGCAAATCGAGGGCCGGCCGGCTGATCACATCCGCAAATACCTCTTCGACGCCGCCCAAAGCCAGCAACGCTGCGGCCGCCTTGCCTACGACCTTATCCGCGACGAAAGCCCCGCGCAGGAGCCCGGGTTCCTCTTTCAGCAGCCGGTACAAGTCTTTCACGCCCCGTTCATAGAATACCCGCATATCGGAACCGTTACGAATCACGCACGAACACCGTTCCGCAAAGAGCCGGTCAATCGCCTGCCTTCGCAACTCCGGAGTTATTCCGTTTGTATCCCTTGCCATACTCCGTTCATTTTAGTTAGAATGCACGCCCCTGCTTCAGATCTTCGACGAATTTGTCGATGCGCTGCATCTCCGCGGGAATGTTGATGCTTTGCGGACAATGGGGATTGCACTGGTTACAGCCGATGCAATGATTGGCCTGCCGCAAGCGCGGCACCGAACGGTCGTAGCCAACCAGAAACGCCCGCCGCGCTTTTCGGTAATTCGCATCCTGCGACGAAGAGGGCATATTACCTTCGTTGATACACTTGTTGAAATGCAGCAGAATGCCCGGAATATCCAATCCGTAAGGGCACGGCATACAATATTTGCAGTCGTTGCAGGGAATGGTCGGATAACGCAGCAACGCCTGCGCCGTCTCTTCCAGAAACTCCTTGTCCGAACCGGTCAGTTCCTCAAGCGGCGAATAGGTACGCAGATTATCCTGCAGATGCTCCATGTAGGTCATGCCGCTCAGCACGGTCAGCACCCCGGGATACGACCCCGCGAAGCGGAAGGCCCACGAGGCGACGCTCGCTTCCGGACGACGTTGCTTTAGTTTAGCGGCGATATGGTCGTGCACGTTCGACAGACGGCCGCCCAGCAGCGGCTCCATGATGACGGCCGGAATGCCGCGCCCAGCCAACTCGCCGTAGAGGTACTCGGCGTCGGTGTTCCGCGGGTTGATCTCCCGGGCATGCCGCCAGTCGAGGTAGTTCATCTGGATCTGCACGAAATCCCACCGATAGCGGTCGTGTCCGGCAAGCAGACGGTCGAAGACGCGTATATCGCCGTGGTACGAGAAGCCGAGGTTGCGTATGCGGCCCGCCTCGCGTTCGGCGAGGAGAAAATCGAGCATCCCGTTCCGGATGTAGCGGGCCTCGAACTCCTCCATGCCGCCGCCCATGCCCACGCCGTGCAGCAGCATGTAGTCGATGTAATCCACCTGCAATTCGCGGAACGAATTGCGATACATGGCCAGCGACGCCTCGCGGCTCCAGGTCGAAGGGGCGAAGTTCGAGAGTTTCGTGGCGATGAAATACTTCTCGCGGGGGTGGCGCTTGAGAGCGATGCCCGTGACGCGCTCGGACTGCCCCTTGCAGTAGGCCGGGGAGGTGTCGAAATAGTTCACCCCGTGCGCAATGGCGAAATCCACCAGCCGGTTCACCGTCTCCTGGTCGATCTCGTCGGCATCGGGTCCGTCACCGCCCACGGTCGGCCAGCGCATGCAGCCGTATCCGAGCAGCGAAACCTTCTCGCCCGTCCGGGGATTGATGCGGAAAGTCATCGCATCGGTCGGAATCTCTCCGGAAGCGGAGGCACCGTCCGCTGCGGGACCGCGCTCCGGGGCGCACCCGGCCAATGCCGCCGTCGATACGGCGGCCCCGGCACCGAGCCGTTTGAGAAACTCCCGGCGGCCGATCGCGTGTCTGTTCTTCGTATCCATACGTTTTCGGATCAAATGATTCTGTGCTGTTCGTGTCCTTCCACATAGATTGCGCTGAACGGGCGTGCCGGACACAGGTTCTCACATGCGCCGCAGCCGATGCAGCGCTCTTCGTTCACGACGGGAATCTTCGGCGAACCGGGCGACGCCGGATCGGAGGCGACCATCGTGATGGCCCCCGCGGGACAATGGCGGGCGCAGTTGCCGCACTCCACGCCGTCGGTGAGCGGCACGCAGTTCTCCC